>Ga0157372_10006046_pt1 | contig 12860 bp, 5 predicted proteins | sample C55metaG_FD_115307 | JGI IMG/M metagenome (GOLD analysis project Ga0157372, IMG submission 115307) | Corn rhizosphere microbial communities from Kellogg Biological Station, Michigan, USA - C5-5 metaG | ecosystem: Host-associated > Plants > Roots > Rhizosphere > Soil | place: USA: Michigan... | reverse complement strand
TAACCCGGGTTTCTCACAGGGTATAGGCAAAAGGCCGTCTTCTGTGGCATAACTGAGTTTCCAACAAGCAGTTAACGCCAACAGGAGGACGGCCTTCGCTATGACAGAGTGTAGCCAATCGGGATTCACCTTCGCAGCACATTTTTCGCGCCGGGTGGAAGCGTCATTCGAAGCCGGGGCCATGACCAGCGATGCGGGCGGACTGCTGCTTCGGGAGACGGATCGCCGCTTGAACCTGCTCGGCCGACTCGCCGCTTGTTTTGTCGACGGTCGCCATCCTGAGCTGGTGAAACATTCGGTGGCGGAGATGGTCTCGCAGCGCGTTTACGGCATCGCACTCGGCTACGAAGATCTGAACGACCATGAACAGCTTCGGAACGATCCCCTGATGCAGGTGCTTGCAGGCAGCGCCGAATTGGGTGAAGCACTGGCTGGCAAGAGTACGCTGAACCGACTGGAGCGGGGCGGGGTTCCGGACCGTTATAAGAAAATCGCCTGCCGCGCCGAAGCCATGGACCAGCTTCTGGTGGACGTGTTTCTGGAATCGTTCGCCGAGCCGCCCGCGCAGGTGGTGCTCGATCTGGACACCACCGATCTGGAACTGCATGGCAGGCAGGAAGGGCGCTTTTTCCACGGTTATTACGATGAATATTGCTATCTGCCCCTGTATATTTTCGCGGGCGATCATCTGCTGTGCGTACGCCTGCGGCAGGCCAACATCGAGGCCGCGGCCGGGAGCCTGCCGCGATGAGCTGATGGACTGGTGCGAGCGGCAGCGGAAGGTGGATTTCGTCCTGGGTATGGCGCGCAATGAGCGGCTGCGGAAGATCATCGCCGATGCGCTGGCCGAAGCGGGAACTTTATACCGCCAGACACTGCGGCCGGCGCGCGTGTTCGCCGAGTTTCAGCACACCACCACAACCGGATCATGGTCGCGCTCGCGGCGCGTGATCGCCAAAGCCGAGCATATTGAGGGCAAGGAGAACCCGCGTTATGTCGTCACCTCGCTGACCGCCGAACAGTTATCGGCGCGGGAGGTGTATGAGGAACTGTACTGTGCGCGCGGCGATATGGAGAACCGCATCAAGGAACAGTATCAGTTGTTTGCGGGGCGTGTGAGCGCGGAGACCATGCGGGCGAACCAGCTTCGCCTCTACCTCTCGGCTATGGCGTATGTGCTGGTGAACGGCCTCAGACGGCTGGGTCTGAAGGCGACGGAACTGGCGCGGGCGGAAGCGATGACCATCCGCGCGCGCTTATTCAAGATCGGTGCTCTGGTGCGGATCAGCGTGCGACGCGTGTGGCTTTCCATGGCATCGAGCTATCCATGGCAGCCGCTGTTTGCGCAGGTATGGAGAAACCTGCGCTGCTGACCAGGGTCACGCTGCGGTTTCGACCGACGTTTACTCGCTTTTATGCGGCAGATTGCGGAGCCTTGTCTTTCAGCGCCGAAAAACGACGAAAATAATGGCGTCCGACCCAGAGCCGTTTTCAAAAAATATTTAAAACTGACGGCTGCGCCGGTTCCTTGCCCCCGTGTGAGAAATCCGGATTAAGGCGCACTTATTTCTGACGATCGGTCATGCCAGTGTTTCCGGTCATGGGCACCAGCTTCAGGCGGGAAAGTCCGGTGATCAGCCAGTGGACGCGCTGAGGAAAAGGTTATGAACAAAACCGGTATCAAACAATCTCAGACTGTGTTTCTCGAATGCGACGACGTCGTCCTTACGCGGGGAACGTACGAAGGCACGCCCGGCATTTTCCTGCGGCTCAGAGTGGACCCAAAATGGGCAGACATTACCGAGCGCAATGGAATCGTGCGAAGCCACCCGCTCGAATGGCTCGCGCGCTCCTCGCGAGCCGGACAGTGACGCTCTTTGAGTAAAGGGGGACCTGGATCTGCCACATATCACGCTGTGGTTCACGGTCGAGAAACTCGGATTTCTTCTCAGCCTGCCGACAGACCAACTGTTTCGGAAAGAATTTATCGATTCCAGGCTGCCCGGCTGTCGACCGGATATCGCCGAACTAACCCGTTTAACCAAGAGGCAATAAAAACCAAAACTATTTCTTAATGCCTGTTATAATCGGGCAATTAATTTCTGTATCAGTGGTTCGAGCCACTGCCGATGTGCCGGCCGGGGAAAAGTCCTCGCCGGCAATCAGGCGCTCCCGCTGATTGGAGTCGCACTACTTTTTTTCGGAAACTGGGTCCCTCTGTCCGCACAGACGACTTCGGTTATCCAGGGCAATATCCTCGATCCGCGTGGCGGAACCGTCGCGGGAGCCCGAATCGCCATCAAAGGCGCTGTGCTGCCCGGAAAAATTCGAACGGACAGCGATGAGTTCGGGGCCTGGCGAATCTCCGGGCTGCAACCGGGAACCTACACGCTCGAGGTCGCAAAACCGGGGTTCAGCGTAACCGTATACGATCGCATTCCGGTTCCGATAAACAGCGTCGTGACGCTCGATGTCCGGCTTGCGATCAGCGCCGCGAAGGAAACCGTGACGGTTCTGGCGCGGCCGGCCATGCTGGAGCCGAGCAACTCCTCGACCGGTAGCGTGATTCTCCCGCAGCAACTGGAGGGCCTCCCGATCAATGGGCGAAATTACCTCGATTTGATGCAACTGGTTCCAGGCGTTGTCGTCAATCGCCGGGAGGATGCGAGCACGGACTCCGCTGTTCCCGTTCTCGGCGACCGGGGTGGGAACGCCATGTTTCTGGTGGACGGTCTGCCGAACAAGAACCTGGTCGACGGCGGCGCAGCCGCGCCCTTTAACCAGGATTCGATCCTGGAGTTTCAGGTCCTGACGTCGGGTTACAAAGCCGAATTCGGGCATGGCTCGGGCGGTGTGGTGAACGTGCTGAGCAAAAGCGGGACCAACCAGTGGCATGGCATGCTCTCGGCGTTTCACCGCAACAGCGTGCTCGATTCCTCCGATGTCCCGGGCGCAAACGCTCCTTTTCTGCTCCGCTGGGATCCTGACGGCAATATCGGAGGGCCGCTTGTTCGGAATCGGGTTTATGTTTTCGGCTCGCTCGAGCGCATTCGCGAGAGCCGGCAGTTGAACTTCATATTTCCCCCAAACACGCCGGATTTCCTCAAAGCGCGCGAACAGGGGTTCGATCAACACAACCAGACGTTTGAAATTCGTGGCTTTTTGAAATTTGATGAGCAGGCGGGACACCATCGTTTGACGGAAGAAGCGAACCTGGCAAACGGTCATGTAACCAATTTCCTGCCGCTTTCCCAGGCGATCAGCGTACCATCGACCCGAACCGACTCGGATTGGCGGTATCTGATGTGGGGTTTGCACGATTCCGCGACGCTGGGCGATCAAAACAATCCGTTTCTCTTCAGCGCGTATCTCCAGTACCGGGGAGAGCCGCTGACGGAGCGTCCCGCCAATCCTCAGGCCGGCCCGGCGACCACGATATTCAACATCTTCAGCGGCATGGAGACCGGCCGCCTGACCGGAGATCTGGGGCAGGTGAAATTCGGGGCCGGCTTTACGCCGCTCACTTTGAGGCAGCAGTACTTGTCCTCCGGGGCCAATCTCGACAAGGTCGCGGGACGGCACGAGATCAAGTTCGGCTGGGATTTCCAGCGTACGCGCGCGGATGGGGTGGAAGCAAGCAATCTTCTGAGTCAACTCTTCGCCACTTCCTCCGATTTCAGCCAGTTCGGACCGGTGAACGCGGGCGTGTACGTGCTAACCACGGTAGCGGGCCAGACGGCGGCTGAAAACGCCATTCGTCTTCGCAATAACTACGACGGATTATTCATTCAGGACGACTGGAAAATCACCAGGCATCTGACGGTGAGCCAGGGGCTGCGCTGGGATTATGATTCCCGCTTTCCCAATTTCGCCAACTTCTCGCCCCGTCTCGGCATCGCCTGGTCCCCCGGCGGTAAAACGGTGCTCAGCGCCAGCTGGGGAATCTTCGAAGACAACTTCCGGCTGGGTCTGGCCCGCGATATCCCCTCTTTCGGTGGAGCCAGCCTCTACAGGAATCAAACCATCTCATTCCCGCGCCTCTTCTACGGCGATCCGTCCATGGTTCCACTGCTGGGCGGCCTCTGCGTGTCTCCCGTGCTCACGGATGCCCAGATCGCGGCGACCGCATCGAGCTGCGCCAGCGCCGGCCTGTCGCTTCTCGGCGTGGATCACTTGAACGGTACTGTAGCTGCCGGCCATGCGTCCATTCCGGCGAATGCAGTGGTCAATACAGGCAATCTCCAGAACCTGACGGGCCTGACGGCCCAACAATTCGCAGACGCGGCCAGCGCGGCGGTGGGGCGGCAGCCGGGATTCTTCTTCTGGGGCGGGCTCGGTAATCTCTCGACGAATTTCGTCGCGCCGCCGAATGCGGCCGTTCCCGTCACGGTAGATCCCTCTTTCAGTACGCCTTACACACGCAATCTCCATTTGGGGGCGCAGCGGGAACTCGGCGCTAATTCAGTAATCCAGCTGGATTATTATCATCGCGACATCCGCAATATTCTCGGGGTGAGAACGGCGAATCTCGCTTTCGAGGCGCGCCTGCCCGGTCAGACGGGCAAACTCCAGCCGGACACGGGCTCGCGGCCAATTCTCAGCTATGGCCCGGGGTACCAGGGGAGATACGACGGCATCACCGTTGGCTTTCGCCGGCGCATGACCCGCCGCTTCACCGTGGAGGCATTCTATACCTGGGCCAATGCCGTCGATAATGCCTTTAATCCGAATCTGATCAGCGAAGTCCAGACTGGACTGGGAGCGGGCGCGCTGGCCGTAACGGGCCCAACGGACAGTTTTGTCGGCATTCCTCCCGTCGTGAAAGACCCGGTAACCGGGCAGACGAATGCAAACGGGCTTTTTATAGCCAGCAATGGAAATCCAGTACCTCAGGCCGGCAAATTCTATTACGGCCCCAATCTCGACCGGGGGCCTTCGGATCTGGCTCTCAATCATACGGCGCTCGTCGACGGGATCGTCCATCTTTGCTGGCACTTTGATCTCAGCGGCATCGCTCGCGCGCAGAGCGGCCTCCATTTCTCGGGATCACCCGCGAAGCCGGTCGATGTGGATGGCGACGGCGTTCTGAACGGCGTCGATTTTCTGGCCGGGCGCAATCATTTTGAAGCTCCGCGCTATATCAATCTCGACCTGCGGCTTTCGAAGCGCTTTGCCATTGCCGAAAGGCTGCATGTTCAGGCGCTGGTGGAATTCTTCAATATCCTGAATCGCGCGAATCCGGCCGCTGTGGAGCAGTTGGAACAAGTGCCTACGCCGCTCGGTAAACCGCTGCAATACCTGCCCGGCCGCGAAGGACAAGTGGGCTTGCGAATCGAGTTCTGACGCTGCCCCTCTGATCTGAAAGGAGAATGCGAGTGACCGGGAAATTCAGGATCCAGAGACTGGGATGGTTGGTCCTCGCGCTGGCCATGGGATATCTGGTTGGCGTACGCCAGGCGAGCCCCAAAGGGCCGCCCAAAACCTACAAGCTGATCCTCAACGTGTTTGGGCATCCCATGCAATTGCAGCTCGGCGTCGGCGTGTTGGGGATCGCGATTATCCTGATCCTCGTCATCCTTCTCGTTATGGCCTTGCTTCTCGCCTCCCTGGCTTCGCGTCGGGCGCGCCAGGCCGAGGCGGCCGGCCTGCGCCTCCGCGCCGAAGTCGGCGAGCGTGAGAGGGCGCAGGACGCTGCGCGTTCCAGTCAGGCATTGGTGCAGGCCATCGCTGAGAATTCGCCAGCAGCCATTTTCATCAAGGACCTGGCGGGACGTTATCTGCTGATTAATCGCCGGTGCGAAGAACTGTTTCACGTCCAACCGGGAGAAATAAGGGGTAGGACGGATGAGTATCTCTTTCCCAGGGAAACTGCCGAGGCCATGCGCGCCGCAGAGCAATCCGTACTGGCGGCGGGAACGGCGCTCGAAACCGAAGAGGAAAGACTCGATCAGGGTAGCCCGCGTACATGGTTGTCGGTCCGATATCCGCTCCGCAATGCGGCTGGCGAAGTCTACGCCATCTGCGGCATCGCGACTGACATTACTGAGCGGAAACGAGCGGAGCAGGCGCTCCGGGAAAGCGAGGAGCGGTATCGCGCTCTGGCCGAATCGGCTCCCCACCTGGTCTGGACCTGTAATCCGGAAGGAGAATGCGATTACCTGAGCCAGCAGTGGGCCGATTACACCGGGCTTCCGGCCGAAGGGCAGTTGGGCAATGGCTGGGCGGAACAACTTCACCCGGAAGATCGCAACCGGGTACAGCAGGCTTGGGCGGATGCAGTTGCTTCCGGCGATCAATTCGAGGCGGAGTATCGAATCCGCCGCGCCGATGGCGTCTACCGCTGGTTCAAAACCCGCGCCACGCCTCTGCGCGATGCGGACGGCCGGGTGGTGAAATGGTTCGGCTCGAGCGCCGACTTCGATGAACAAAAGCGAGGTCAGCAAAAACTGCAGGATCAACTGGGGCGTTTGAATCTGCTCGATCAAATCACGCGGGCCATCGCCCAGCGGCAGGACCTGCAGAGCGTGTTTCAGGTGGTAATCACAACGCTCGAAGAAAATCTACCAATCGACTTCGGCTGTATCTGCCAATATGATGCGCTGGCGGAGCCGCTGACGGTCAGCTGCGCCGGAAGTCGAGGCGCGGCGCTCGCCGAGGCCATGGGCATGACCCCGAACGCCCGGATCGGCATCGATCAGAATGGCCTCAGCCGCTGCGTAAACGGCCAGCTCGTTTATGAACCCGACGTGAGCCAGGTCGATTTCCCTTTCCCCCGCCGATTGACGAAAGGCGGCTTGCGCTCACTGGTGATGTCACCGCTCGCGTCAGAGAGCAGCGTGTTCGGAATTCTGGTCGCTGCCCGCCGAACGCCCGAGGATTTCAGCAGCGCCGATTGCGAATTTCTGCGCCAGCTGAGCGGGCACATCGCGCTGGCAGCCCACCAGGCGCAAATCTATACCGCTTTGCAGCAGGCTTATGACGAACTGCGCCAAACGCAGCAGGCAGTCATGCAACAGGAGCGCTTGCGCGCCCTGGGCCAAATGGCGAGCGGCATCGCCCACGATATAAACAATGCGCTCTCGCCGGTGGCGCTGTATACTGATGCGCTGCTCGATCGAGAACCGAATCTCAGCCCCCGTACACGCGAGTATCTGGAGACTACGCAACGCGCCATCGACGATGTCGCCCACACCGTGGCGCGGATGAGAGACTTCTATCGCCAGCGTGAACCGGAGTTGATGACGGCTTCGGTGGACGTCAACCAACTCGTCCAGCAGGTCCTCGATCTGACTCGCGCCCGCTGGAGCGACATGCCGCAGCAGCGGGGAATCGTGATCGAGATGAGGTCCGACCTCGCGGCCGATCTGCCGCCCATCGCGGGAAGTGAAAGTGAAATCCGGGAGGCTCTCACGAATCTCATTTTCAATGCTGTGGATGCGATGCCTGACGGGGGAACGTTAACCGTGCGAACCAGAAGCGTGGTGGGATTGCCGACCAATGGCGGCTCGCCGCGGGTGCAACTCGATGTGGTGGACACCGGTATCGGCATGAACGAAGAAACCCGCCGCCGCTGTCTTGAACCCTTCTTCACCACGAAAGGGGAACGCGGCACCGGTCTGGGTCTCGCCATGGTTTACGGATTGGCCCAGCGGCACAATGCGGATCTGGAAATTGAAAGCGTAATTGGCAAAGGCGCCACCGTGAGGCTTAGCTTCACTGTGCCGGCGACGGCCGCTGAGCCATCGCACACCGTATATCCACCTCCGCTACGGTCACGCCTTCGCATTCTGATCGTAGATGACGACCCAATTGTCATCAAATCGTTGCGTGACACGCTCGAAGCCGACGGCCACGCGGTGACCACCGCCAGTGGCGGCCGGGAGGGCATCGATACATTCCGGATGGCTGAAAAGCGCGGTGAACCCTTTGCGGTGGTGATTACGGACCTCGGCATGCCTTATGTGGACGGCCGCAAGGTAGCCGATGCGGTCAAAGGCGCCGCTCCGGCGACGCCGGTGATTTTGCTGACGGGTTGGGGTCAGCGGCTGACGGATGAACACGACGTGCCTCGAAATGTCGACCGTGTGCTGAACAAGCCGCCGCGAATACAGCAATTACGTTCGGCGCTGGCGGAATTAACAGTAGCCCGGCGGATGACGGCGGGCAAAGTCTTCTAAAGACCTCCTTGATGATTGACACGATACACGTTGCCAGATTACTGATCGTCGACGACGAGCCTGCCCAGATGAAAGCCTTGTGCAATACGCTCGAGTCCGAAGGTTACCGCGTCACTGGCTTCACGTCGGCAAACGCAGCGCTTGCACGGCTCCAGGAAGAAGACTTCGATGTGTTGCTTACTGATCTGATGATGCCCGACAGGGATGGGATCGCATTTCTGAGCGAGGCTCTCCAGATCGATCCCAATCTTGGCGGCATTGTGATGACGGGACATGGCGCGATCGACACCGCAGTTCGGGCCATGCAGGCGGGCGCCATGGACTACATCCTCAAGCCCTTCAAGCTAACCGCTATTCTGCCAGTCATTGCACGCGCCCTTGCCTTGCGGCGCCTGCGCGTGGAAAACATCCAGCTCCATCAGGCCGTGGGCATTTACGAAGTCAGCATGGCGATCGCCTCGGCTCGCGATTCGGAAACGGTTCTGGAGAAAGCAATTGACGCAGTCTGGACGCAGATTCCGGCCCGGGACGTTTCCGTTCTCCTCCTGTGCGACGACGCTCGGGAACTCCGCGTAGCGGCGGCGCGAGGTGAAGGCGCCGAGCGAAGTCGAGGAACCCGAATATCCGCAGGTCCCGCGTTGCTGGATTGGGCCGGCCGTAGCTCTGAGCCACGCTCGTTATCGGAGAAGTCTACCGATCAGTACTCCGTCCTCGGCAGCGGCCCGGACACGGTGTCGATACCGATGCTTGCCGCGGGAAAATGGATCGGCATTCTCAAAGTCACGCTGGCGAACTCACAGCGGCCATTGGCTCCCGGTCAGGTCAAGGCGCTCAGCATTCTGGCCAATGCCGCGGCATCGGCTTTCGAGACCACATCCCTGCTGGAGCGACTAAGCGCCGCCGAGGAGCGCTATCGCCGTTTGGCCGAAAACGCTCCCGATATTGTGTTCCGGTATGAACTCTCGCCGCCGGCACGCTTTGTTTACGTGAATCCGACGGTTGCAGCCGTGACGGGTTACACGCCTGAGGAATTTTATGCAGACCCGGAGCTGGCCCTGAAGATTACGCATCCGGAAGACCACGGATTAATGGAGACCCTGCTTGACGGGCGTTATGCCAGCGGGAGCACCATCACGATCCGGTATTTGCACAAGAATGGCGTAGTGCTCTGGATCGAGCAACGCATCATGGTTGTGCGCGATTCCGAAGGCCGGCTGCTGGGAATCGATGGCATAGCACGAGACATCAGCGAGCGCCGACAGCTCGAAGAGCAGCTCCGGCAGTCTCAAAAAATGGAGGCTATCGGCCGTCTCGCCGGCGGCGTATCGCACGATTTCAACAACCTGCTCGTCGTCATCAATGGTTATTCCGATCTAGTCCTAAACGACTATGAAGTGGCATCTCCGATTCGCGAAAAGCTGACGGAAATACGGAAGGCGGGAGAAAATGCGGCTGCCTTGACTCGCCAGCTCCTCGCTTTCAGCCGAAGACAACTCGTCAACCCCCAGGTGATGAATATCAATTCGGTCGTCGAGAGCAATTCGAAGATCCTTCGCCGGATTATTGGTGAAGATATCGAGCTGGTCGCCATTCTCGACCCGGATGTGGAATCGATCAAAGCCGATCCCTCGCAGGTCGAGCAGATTCTGATGAACCTGGCCGTCAACGCGAGAGACGCAATGGCGAAGGGAGGAACGCTCACCATTGAAACCCGGAACGTCCGGCTGGACGAAAGCGATGCCAATGAAGATTTTCCCGTGACCGCTGGCGATTACGTGATGCTGGAGGTGAGCGACACCGGCTGTGGAATGGATGCGGGGACGAAGTCGCAAATCTTCGACCCGTTTTTTACAACCAAGGAGGCGGGGAGAGGAACAGGTCTCGGCCTTTCGATCGTTTATGGCATCGTAAAGCAGAGCGAAGGGTATATTCGGGTGGATAGCGAGCCCGGAAAAGGCGCCAGCTTCAAAATCTGTTTTCCACTCGTAAGGGAATCGAGAGCGGTCGCTGCGCCAACCTCTGTCCCGGCCAGCAGCCCGCGGGGTTCGGAAACGATTTTGATTGTCGAAGATGATTCGGGAGTCCGCCAACTGGTCAGCACGGTTCTGCGGAGCGCGGGCTATCAGGTCCTCGAATGCGGGAATGGGAAGGAGGCTTTAAAGATGTTCCGAGAAAACGAACATCGCGTTGGACTGGTGCTTACCGATCTGGTGATGCCGCAAATGAGCGGCGTCGAGATGGCAGAGAAGCTCAGGGCAATGAATCCACTGATGCGTATCATTTTTATGTCCGGCTACGCGGACGACGCAGTCCTCCGTCATGTCCATGTGGAGGCTGGAACTCCTTTTATTCAAAAGCCCTTCAGCGCGGCGAAACTGCTCGAAATGGTTCGCGAAGTACTGAACCGCAGGGCGGCGGGTACCGGCGTTGTGTCAGCGTGAAATCAGTGTGTTCGTCCGTGCCCGAGCAAATAGAGCAGAAACAACACGCGCGCGTTCGACTGTATTCGCGCTGTCAATCCCTCACCATTTCATTTCCGTCATCGGAGGTTTTCCGGATCTCAGAACGAGCCATGCTGCACGACAGCCGAAGTATCGCTGTCGCGCGACAAGATCCCTCAAATCGCCGGTTGGGAAATGCGATGTGACTCAAATCTGACTTAGACGACCGCGAATGGAATCAGTTGCTTACGCATGAAAAGAAGCAACAAAAAGGGTCTGCACTACGTTGATCGGTAGACGAGCAAGACTGGCGCTGTACCTGCCGAGACCAAAATCGTGCGGATCACTCTGACAATGGCACGCACGGATGGCAGCACGAACGATTCCGCGGTCGACAATCCCTGCCTTACGCTTGCGCGGCGCGCACGCCCACCAAAGAAACAGGCGGGAGCAGCACGCATAGAACGAAAACCATCTGAACGGCAGGGCTTTTTCAGAAATCAATTTGTACACCGACCTGAAAATCGCCTGACGCAGCAGCCACAAAGCCGCAACGAGTACCGGTGCCCGGCTCTCGATTTAGATTCCCGCCTCCGGGCTGTAAAACTGATGATCTTCGCGCCAGCCACCCTGGCCTTCCCCGATGCTCCTGTAATCCGCTACGAACTCAATCCGCTTTATGTATTTCACCATCATGAATCCGAGCTGCGTCTCGACTCGCAGGCGCAGTGGGGCCCCATGAGCGATCCGAAGAGACTGTCCATTCATTTCGTACGCGAGAATGGTCTGCGGATCGCGCGCCAAATCAATGTGAATCGTTCCGTAAAAATAGCCGCCCGCCGCTGAATCAGGCTCTGTCTGCGCTTTGTTGTCGAATGCATACAGCGCAATGTATTTCGCCGACTCGGATGGCTTGCAGAGTTCGACGATATCTTTGAGTGACACGCCACCCCACTGGGCAACAGCCGACCAGCCCTGAATACAGCAATGCTTGGTGATCTGCGAGTGCCTGGGCAGGCGCTTCACCTCGGCGAGAGAAAGGGACACCGGGTTTTCAGCCAAACCGCCGATTTCAAGGCGGTAATCGGCAAAGTTGCCCCTCGCGAGCGTCTGGTACGTGTCATCGACCGGCGGTCTTCCATTCACGCGGAAATATGGCGAGATGGCGGTCTCCGGGTAATGTTGCTTTGACGGTGAGTGACCAAATAAAGTTTTGCGCGCACCGTCGATCATGGCGCCGATCGTGTTTTGCACGAAACGTGGATTCCTAAGCGAAGTCTCGGTCGCAACTACGTGAATTACAAACACTGCAAACAGCCCCAGGCATCCGATCAGGAGTGCAACAGTAATGTCTGGATTGGACGTTTGTCCGAGCACGATCAGCGCCAGCTCGCGTCCGAAGCCGTGTAGAACGACCATGAGCACATGCATGACGATGAATGCTGTGAACGCAAGCATGCAGAGGAAGTGAATGCTGCGCGCCGGTTGCCGTCCACCAAAGATTTTCAGGTACCAGGGAAATCGTCCGGTGATCGATGGGGACATGGCTACGCCTGTCGCGATCATCAGGGGCGCGAGAATGAATAGCGCTGAAAAGTAAGACAGCTGCGGCAATGGGTTGTACGCGCGCGGAGTTTCTATCAGGTGGAAGCTCGCGTACTGGAGGAAGGCGTGCCCCGCGCCCGGTATAATCGACCACGAGTCAGGAACAAGTCTGCGCCATTCGCCTGTTGCAAAGAGCAACGAATAGTAAGCAACTCCAGTCAGGAGCCAGCCCCCATCGCACAGGAAGTGCCAGTGTCTGCCTATCCCGAGATTTCTGTGTCCTGGAAGGGCCAGCCAACCTGGCAACGAAATTTCCTCGTCTGTAGATGTCCAGGCTAGTTTTGATTCTGCTTCAGTGCGTGGAAAGGCAAACGCGAGGAGAAGAACATAAACGACGGAAAGCAGGGAGAAGGCAAGAGTGCCGATCGCTGTCTTCCGGCCCGATGCGGCGCCCGTCGCGCCCGCCGTATGCCTGAGTTGCGGTGTTGACTCAACTCGCCGGCTACGTGGTATGCCTCCGGCAAAATTCAGCCACGCAGTACCCGGCAAGCAGCTATCGTTCCAGTAGAGTTTTGGGTGCGCACTCAGTATTTCCAACCCGCTGCGGATGAGGAGTGTCAAAAAAAGCAAGTTGCAGAAATGCAACGCTCGAAGCCAGAGTGGAAAATCCAGAGTATGCACGTACGCCGCCTGAACG
>Ga0157372_10006043_pt1 | contig 12862 bp, 6 predicted proteins | sample C55metaG_FD_115307 | JGI IMG/M metagenome (GOLD analysis project Ga0157372, IMG submission 115307) | Corn rhizosphere microbial communities from Kellogg Biological Station, Michigan, USA - C5-5 metaG | ecosystem: Host-associated > Plants > Roots > Rhizosphere > Soil | place: USA: Michigan... | reverse complement strand
GGGCCACCGATAACGCAGTTTCTGTATACAGAGGCTGCTTTTTTTGCTTTATGGATAACGTAATAGGTAAAGTTCGTATGACATCGTATGACGCTGAATGAGTCGATTTGAGTCGAAATGACAAATGTGATTCCGCGTGCGACCTTTAACCCGTTAATTGTTTTTCTAATCCCCCGCTTTTTGCATTTTGTCAAATAAAATTTCTATCATTAGTCCCAATATTCCTAAATTTATTTAAAGGTATTGTCCATGGGTGCTGGTATGCTGTATGATGAAAATGAACAATTGTTGCTGCAGCAGTTGAAGTTGGGCAATGAGCGTGCGTTTAATTACTTTTATGACCAGCATAGTCTCATTATTTACCGAAAGATCAAAAAAATGGTGCGCGTGGATACCTTGGCCGGCGAACTGTTGCAAGATGTATTCGTTAAGTTATGGGATAAGCGACATTTGATCGACCCGGAAAAGCCATTGAAAGCCTATTTGTTTTTGATCGCGCAGAACCTGGTCTATGATTTTTACCGCAGGCTCAGTAGAGAAGAGCGTTTACAGGCCGAAATCATGCAGACTTTCTCCGAGAACTACCTGCACGCTGAGGAAGATGTGTTATTCAAAGAAACACAGGAGATCCTGCAAAAAGCGGTCGAGCAATTACCTGCACAGCAAAGGTTAGTTTTCCAATTGTGCAAATTGGAAGGAAAAACCTATGAGCAGGTGAGCGATGAGTTAGGTATCTCTACAGCGACGATCAACACGCATATCGTTCGGGCTACCAAGCGTATTAAGGCGTATATGCTAAATTATAACCATGTGGCCGTTCATGTGTTTTTGGCTTCGGTGATTGCCGATCTGGGCCGGAAACTTTAATCTCTTCAAATTTTTTTTATCGTCTTGTCATTGATCGCTCTTTTCCAGGCGTAATAGCTTGTAAAATGAAAAGAGATATACCCATTAATCTTTATCGGAAATTCTTAAATGGTAATTGCAGTAAGCAAGAACTGGAAATGCTTTATGTTTGGTTCGGCAGCGCCGACGAGACTTTATTGCACCAACTGATCGGAGAAGAGCTTCAAATGCCTGAACCAGAACCGACCACTGCGCAGGAGTTATTGTTGATGCGTGCTATGAAACAGCAAATCGATGCGCGAAGGGGCGGGAATAGTGTGCAAACAGTGCGGCGCTTGTGGCCTCGTATTGCCGCCGCTGCTGCAATCGTGGTTATGTTTTCAATGGGGGCATATTTTTTAACTCATCAATCTTCTATCAATCCAGCTCCAGCACGAAGTAGCGTTGCCAATACAATTGTACCGGGCAGCAATAAAGCCATGCTGACGCTCTCCAACGGCAAACAAATCCAATTAACAGACGCCCGAAATGGCCAATTAGCTATTCAGGGTGATATGATCGTGCATAAAGTAGCTGATGGCCAATTGGTTTACGAACGAACCCAGCACAATGTGCCAAAAGCAGCCGAGTCTATCGCCTACAACACCATGACGACCCCAAGAGGCGGACAATATTGGGTAACCCTTCCAGATGGGAGTAAAGTGTTGCTAAATGCGGCATCTTCTTTAAGATATCCTACTGCCTTCAACCAAAAAGAGCGACGTGTGGAACTTATCGGCGAGGCTTATTTCGAAGTTGCAAAGAATCCGCAGAAGCCGTTCCGGGTCAATGTAAATAATAACCAGGAAGTGGAAGTATTGGGAACTCACTTTAATATAAAAGCCTACGCCGACGACCAGGATATCAGAACGACTTTATTAGAAGGTTCGGTGAAATTAACTTATAAGACCGGGCATATGTTATTAAAACCAGGGCAAATGGCTATCAATAATTTGGCTGAGCCATTGATAGTCAAACAGGCTGATGTCGAAGAGGTGATGGCCTGGAAAAATGGTCTTTTCGTTTTTAATGACGAAAGTATTAAAGACGTTTTAAAGATTGCCGCCCGCTGGTACGACATCGATGTAGAGTATAGAGGAAATATTGGTCAGAAAAAGATATGGGGTACGGTATCCAGATACAAAACGATTACTGAATTGCTTGATAATATAGCAATTGCTTCCGGCATTCACTACAAAATTGAAGGAAGGAGGGTGCTACTGATGAACTAACTTTACTACTCAGGGTTATCTAAAATAACCAGGGACGTTCGAACCGTCCCTGGAGATACACAGCATTTGGGAGCTGCATTTAGGTAATCGTCATGATCGCTGTTTACAACCAATTATTATTAAACCTAATATTCAAATGTATAAAAATTATACTGCATTAAGATGCGGGATACCTTCCTGCGTCAAACCTAAATTATGGAGAGTGATGAAACTGTCTTTCTTTATTTGTCTTGTAACCTGTTTGCAGTTAAGCGCAGCCTCTTTTGCTCAAAAAATTAATTTAGATAAGAAAAATACCCCTCTACGCGAAATATTAAATGAGATTAGAAGACAAAGTGGATATAGCATTCTTTGTGATGCTGATATTTTAAACACTGCAAAACCTGTCACTGTCAATGTGAAAAATTCTTCTGTTGAGGAAACGCTGACAAAGTGTTTTGCTGATCAGCCATTTAACTATATCATTAAAGAAAAAACAATACTAGTTACGCCAAAACTTGTAGCCGATAGGGTAATAACAGTGTCGATCGATATTACAGGCACAGTCACGGATGAAAAAAATCTACCGCTTCCCGGGGTAACGGTTAAACTTGCCGAATCACAACTCGCCGTTTCAACCAATAATAATGGCAGCTATAAGATCAAGGTTCCAGACGAAAAAGCGATCCTTCTGTTTTCTTACATAGGTTATGAATCGCAAACCATAGCGGTTGGAGATAAAAAAGTAATCAATGTACAACTTAAAGAGCAAAACAGTAAATTAAATGAAATCGTTGTAGTAGGATATGGTTCGGTAAAGCGTACCGACCTGACTGGCGCTGTAGGCTCGGTAAATATAGCAGATTTTGCAAAAGCGCCCGTGCGGTCTTTTGAAGAAGCATTGGCTGGCCGGGTGGCTGGCGTACAGGTGAGTTCGCAGGACGGGCAACCTGGTTCAGCTATCAATATCATCATCCGTGGCGCCAACTCGCTTACACAAGATAACTCTCCCTTGTATGTTATTGACGGATTCCCGATAGAAAATCCGGAAAATAATGCCATCAATCCGACTGATATAGCCTCCATTGATATCCTGAAAGATGCTTCAGCTACGGCTATCTACGGTGCCAGAGGTGCCAATGGCGTAGTGGTGATCACTACCAAGAGGGGTAAAAGTGGCAAGATACAAACAGCTTACTCTGGTAATTACGCGCTCAACCAAATTACCAAACGGATGGCTGTCCTCAGCCCTTACGAATTTGTAAGGCTGCAGGCAGATATCAATCAGGCAAAGGCAGATACTACCTATTTGAAAAACCATACGCTCGACTATTACAAGGGCGTGTCGGGTATCAATTTCCAGGATAAGATTTTTGCTACGCGGCCTACCATCAATCAAAATATATCCCTTTCGGGAGGTACCGAGACTACCCGTTTTTCAATTTCGGGCAATATTATGAATCAGGATGGTATTATTATCAATACCGGTTACGATCGTTACCAGGGGCGCTTTACGCTCGATCACAAATTTAATGATAAGTTTAAGATCGGCCTTAACTTTGCCTATGCAAGTTTGCTGCAAAAGGGTAATTCACCGTCGGTAAACGGGGTAACCAGTCAAACTTATTTGCTTTACAGCGTATTAGGCTACCGGCCCGTAGGCTATAATGGCGAGGAGCAAGCCATAGAAGACAACCTGTTTGATCCGGCTATTAGTACTACCAACGATCTGCGCTCCAATCCTTATGTAACCTTGCAAAACGAAGTGCGGAATAATAATACGGAGAATGTTTTTACCAACGGATTTCTCAGCTATAATATTTTTCCTTCGCTGGTGCTTAAAATCAGCGGTGGTTTTACTAAAAATTCGCTTACTGCCGAGGCTTTTAATAACTCGCAAACCCGGAGCGGCGCAAGCATTTTAGGGCCAAACGGTTCGTTCCGGAATGATAAAACGCTGGACTGGCTCAATGAGAACACGCTGACTTACAGCCAAACTTTTCACCGCGATCACCATCTCGAACTTTTGGGCGGAACCACCTTATCCGGCCGTAGTTTCAGCTCCTACGGCGCAACCGTGATCGGTGTCCCCAATGAAAGCCTTGGACTGGCAGGCCTGGATGAAGGTACGCCAACCAGCGTCACGGCCGTTGCATCAAAATCCTATCTTTTGTCCTACTATAGCAGGCTGAATTATAGTTATCGTTCCCGGTATCTGCTTACTGCCACCATTCGTGCCGATGGTTCATCTAAGTTTTCAAAAGCCAACCGTTGGGGATATTTTCCTTCATTCGCGGCTGCCTGGCGTTTGAACGAGGAAAGCTGGCTAATGCCCTTAAAATCATTATCAAACCTTAAGCTGCGTGCAAGCTATGGTGTAACTGGCAATAACCGTGTTACTGACTTTGCTTATTATTCGAGCCTAGGTTTTCCCATCGGGGCATCTTACTCTTTTCAGAATGCTACGCCCTCCAAAGGTACCTATGTGACCTCGCTTAGCAATCAGGACCTGAAATGGGAAAGCACCAAAGAAATTGACGGCGGCCTTGATATCGGTTTTTTTAACGAGCGACTGGCCTTAACTGTAGATTATTATCATAAAAATACATCTAACCTGCTTCTTAACGCCCAGTTGCCTCCAACGACTGGTTTTAGTAACGCTTACAAAAACATTGGCGAGGTACAGAATAATGGCTGGGAGTTTACCCTAAATACTGTGAACATCAGCACACCCGATTTTAGCTGGAGCAGTTCATTTAATATTGCATTCAACCGTAATAAAGTGTTGAGCCTGACCCAGAATCAAGAGTTTATGCTTACCGGCGTCACCTGGGATCAAAACTATAACAATATCCCGCTTTATAAAGCAGTGATCGGCGGACCTATTGCACAGTTTTACGGGCTGAGGTTTAATGGCTTGTATCAGGTTAGCGATTTTGATGTTACTACCAATGCCAATGGCACTGTATCCTATACGCTCAAGGCGGGTATAGCCGGTAACGGCAACTCGCGCGCAGCTATAAAACCCGGGGATAACAAGTACGTTGATCTGAACGGCGACCAAACCATCAATGCTAACGATTACACCATAATTGGCAACCCTAACCCTAAATTCATCGGTGGCTTGAATAACGCCTTTACGTACAAAGGTTTTGATCTTGGCGTGTTTTTGCAATTCAATTACGGCAATGACATTTACAATGCCAACCGGCTGATCTTTGAGACACCGTTGAAAACGCTGAACAGCAATATGAACTACTTTGCCGTTGTAGCTGATCGCTGGACACCGGCCAATCCCAATACCGATATTTCTACGCTTGACGGACAGGGCATTACCAGCTATAATGATCGCTTTGTAGAAGATGGTTCTTATCTACGGCTGAAAACGGTGCAATTAGGATATACCTTCCCTAAAAAGATCACTGATCATTTGGGGATCAAGGCTCTGAAGATCTATGTTTCGGGACAAAATTTATATACCTGGACACATTATTCCGGTTTCGATCCTGAAGTTTCCATTCGTAACACCGCACTAACGCCGGGTTTTGATTATTCATCGTATCCGCGACCCCGTACTTTCACCTTTGGCACTAATGTTACTTTTTAAATCATGTTTATGAAATACCAAATCAAAATATTATTGGCGCTTCTCGCTATCAGCGGATTATCCTGCCAAAAGATACTCGATACCAAGCCGATGGATTTCCTTTCACCTGAAACTTATTTTACCACCAAAGATCAGGCAAATACTGCACTCAATGGCGTATACAGCGTACTGGGCGAAGAAAATGCCAATTTCATGCACAATCCAACCAACCTGATCGACGGCAACGACGAGGCCTATTTCCCACGTATAGCTCAAACTACCGGCCTGGCCGTGAATACCATAAGCGCCGAGCATGTTGATGTGAACAATCTTTGGAGAGGGCTGTACGATGGTGTGAACCGTGCTAACGTATTGATCAAAAACTTACAAAACAGTCCCATCAGTCAAACAGATAAGGCACCGATTCTGGGGCAGGCATTAACATTGCGTGCGTTCTATTATTTCTGGCTGGTGATCAACTGGGGGGATGTACCTTTAAAGCTGGAGCCTACTTCATCGGTCAATTCGGTGGATATTGCCCGTACGTCATCTGCTGAGGTTTATGCGCAAATAGTAAAGGATCTTGAACAGGCCGAACCCCTGGTGCAAAGTGCTACGCAGGTAGGTTTTGGCGGCCGCATCAACAAATCTGCGGTACGTGGATTATTAGCGCGGGTAAATCTGCACTGGGCAGGCTTTCCATTGCAAAATACAGCGCGTTACGCCGAAGCACTTAAATGGTCGCAAATGGTGATCCAATCCAATGAGCATGACCTGAACCCAAGTTACAGTCAGATATTTATTAACCAATGCCAGGATAAATATGATATTAAAGAGATGATCTGGGAAGTGGAGTTTTGGGGTAATCGTACCAGTGATGCCTACTTGGAAGCCGGGCGGATCGGATCATTGATCGGTATCGCCTGCCAAAATGCAACCATCGGCATTTGTGCGGACCGGGCCAGTACAACATTGAAACTGTTCGACTCATACAAGGCAGAGCCGGACGGTTCATCCAAAGATCAGCGCCGTGATTGGGCCATCGCTCCGTTTAAATATAACAACGCTACCAAAGTACCCTGGACGGCTACTCAGAAATTGTATCGTAACGCAGGAAAATGGCGAAGAGAATATGAAACGCTAACTCCTAAAAATGCAAATTATACGCCTATCAATTACCCATTGATCCGTTACTCGGATATCCTGCTGATGTTTGCCGAAGCCGAAAATGCCATAAATGGGCCAACGGCAGCCGCATTAGACGCTGTTAACCAGGTACGCCGTCGTGGTTATGGTAAAGCAGTGCATACACCTGATGTTACGATAGATATTTCGGGTGTGGACAAAGCGGGTCTGCTGAAAGTTATACAGGATGAGCGCCTCCGCGAATTGTGCTTTGAGGGCTTGCGCAAATGGGACCTCATTCGGTGGGGGATATTCCTTGACGCCTGCCACCAGGAAGCCGCCAACATTGATGCCAATGCCCAGGCTGATGTAAAATATGCTTCGTTTGGCATAAAAAGCGTGACCGACCGTAACCTATTGCTGCCGATACCAAGCTCAGAACTTACCTTGAACCAATTGATCACACAAAACCCCGGCTGGTAAACCGGCACCTGCAAAAGAACACCAAAAAAAACCATATATGAGAACCAACAAAAACAAGTTGGCCAGCGCGATGAGTATCGCAATGGCAGTGGCAAGCTTTGCCGCAATTTCGGCCTGTGAAAAGGCAAATCCGACAGCAGCAGTAACGATGAAAAACAACATCACTGATCTCCGGCTTAGTACTAATTCGGTTATTGATACCGCTCTTAAGGACATTTTACCATTTAAGATGGGCGCGGCTATTAACATGACGCGTTATTACACTGTACCCGCTTACAAGGCAGCAGCCATCCGCGAGTTTAACAGCGTAACCGCCGAAGGAGCGATGAAAATGGCCGCATTGCAACCTACGCAAGGGAATTTTGTTTACACTGATGCCGATACACTGGTACAGTTCGCGCAGGTTAACAATATGCGTGTGCATGGTCATACGCTTGTGTGGGCAACCGTACCGGCATGGGTTAACAGTTTTTCGGGTACTGCCGCACAATGGGATACGCTTATGAAAACGCATATCAAAACCGTTGTGTCACATTTTAAAGGGAAAGTAGCCTCCTGGGATGTAGTGAACGAAGGGATTGCTGACAATGGTACATTGCGCGACAATATCTGGCATCAGCATATTGGCGACGGTTACATAGCTAAAGCGTTCCAATATGCACATGAAGCTGACCCGGATGCTAAACTGTTTTATAATGATTATGGATCGGAGTACAGCGCCAACCGCAGGAATGGTATCAATAACCTTCTTCGTAGTTTGCTGGCGACCGGGGTGCCGGTAGATGGCGTGGGCCTGCAAATGCATATGCTGAAAACACAGTCAAATGCCGGGGTAAAGGCAGCAATAGACAGCGCTGCTGCCTTGGGTATATTGGTGCACATTTCAGAAATTGACATCGCCCTGAATACAACCAATTCGGTAAGTTATGCTGTTACGCCCGCAGATTACACGATCCTGAAAAATCTATTTCAATACACGGCTAACACCTATGTACATGATGTACCTGTTGCCAAACAGCATGGTATTACAACCTGGAGCGTAAATGACCTGTACAGCTGGCGCAGAACCACTACAAGCCCCTCTCATCCTGATTGGCCTGTGTTGTTAAATGATACCTACCAGCATAAAGAATGTTACGGAACCTTTGTGTATGGCGCAACACATTAAAAATAAGTAAACAACAGGTAATGGTTGTCTGGCAACCATTACCTGTTAATAATCCGATAAATGAAATACTTTTTTTTTCTTTTTTTCTTATGCGAACTGTCCACAACAGCTGAAGCACAGTCGCCTGATTTTCATCGACAGGTCGATTCGGTTTTAAACCTGATGACCCTGGATGAAAAGATCGGACAATTAAACCAGCTTTCCGGTAAAGAAGAAGCTACTGGCCCGCTTAGCGGGGGCAGTAATTTATTGACTGACATCCGGACGGGTAAAGTAGGATCATTGCTAAACGCACGGGGCGCAAAACGAACACGCGAACTGCAAATGCTGGCGATGGAGTCCCGGCTAAAAATTCCTTTATTATTCGGATTGGATGTAATACACGGTTACCGGACGACATTGCCGATCCCATTAGCCGAATCCTGTAGCTGGGATTTGCGGCTCATGGAGCAATCGGCCCGGCTGGCGGCTATTCAGGCCGCATCTTCGGGAATACACTGGACATTTGCCCCGATGGTGGATATCAGCCGCGACCCGCGTTGGGGAAGGGTGATGGAAGCCGCCGGAGAAGATCCTTATTTGGGATCGGAAATAGCTAAGGCCCGGGTTAAAGGTTTCCAGGGTAAGGGCTTAGGCCACACCGATGCTGTGATGGCTTGTGCCAAAAGCTTTGCCGCTTATGGCGCACCCGTGGGAGGCCGTGACTATGGTTCGGTTGATATGAGCGACCGGACACTTTGGCAAGTTTACCTGCCTCCATTTAAAGCGGCATTAGATGCAGGTGCAGCAACATTTATGAATGGATTAAATGATTTGAACGGCATTCCGGTAACGGGGAATCAATACTTACAAAGAGATATTTTAAAAGGCCGTTGGAGTTTTAAAGGCTTTATTGTAAGCGATTGGGGTTCAGTTAGGGAGATGATCGCACATGGTTATGCGAAAGATAACTATGATGCTGCGGCAAAGGCCATATCGGCCGGGTGTGATATGGATATGGAAGGGAAATGTTACGCAGGTGATTTGGCACAAGCTGTAAAGGACGGAAAAGTTCCCGTTGAGTTAATCAATGATGCGGTTAGCAGGATCTTATACAAAAAATTTGAAATGGGTTTATTTGATGACCCATATAGGTATTGCGACGAAAAAAGAGAGTCTCAAACATTCAATGATCCCCAAAACAAAGCTATTGCACGCGACGTCGCCCGTAAAAGTATCGTATTGCTAAAAAATGAGCGGGATATTCTGCCGTTATCTAACACTGTAAAAACCATTGCGCTTATCGGGCCGCTTGCCAATTCTAAAAAGGATATGTCGGGCTCATGGAATGTGCGATGGCCTGAAGACAACGCAGTTACTGTATATGACGGTCTAACGAAAAGACTGGGCGATAAGGTTAAGGTAAGTTACGAAAAGGGATGCGACGTTTCTGATACCTCTCGTGCCGGTTTTAAAAGTGCTTTAAGCATGGCCAGGCAATCCGATATAATTATTGTAAGCGTTGGTGAAACAAAGGAGATGAGCGGGGAAGCTAAAAGCAGGTCGGATATTACTATTCCGGATGTTCAAGAAGAACTGGTGAAACAATTATGCGCGTCTGGCAAACCAGTTATTGTATTGATTAGTGCCGGAAGGCCGCTGGTATTTAATTGGATAGCTGATAATGTACCTGTGGTTTTATACACATGGTGGTTGGGCGATGAGGCCGGTAATGCCATTGCCGATGTGCTTTTTGGTGATTACAACCCTTCGGCCAAGCTAACCATGACATTCCCTGCAAGTGTGGGGCAGATACCAGTTTTTTATAATTATTACAGTACAGGCAGGCCTGCGTCGACAGTTAAAGGAAGTAATAATAATTACCGCACAGGGTATATTGATCTGGATTTTAATCCTAAATATCCGTTTGGTTATGGTTTAAGTTATACCAGTTTCAAATATTCCAATCTGTCTTTAAGCGATACCTCTTTCAAGAACGATCAGTCAATTAATGTTTCCTTCAGACTAACGAATACGGGTCATCGTTTTGGTGAAGAGATCGTACAATTGTATATCAGGGATAAGGTAGCATCGGTAGTTCAACCGGTAAAAGCGTTAAAAGGATTTCAAAAAGTAAAGCTTGGCCCTGGTGAAAGTACACAGGTGAATTTTAAGATCGATCGGGCCGCGCTTTCAATTTATAATCAAAACCTGGAAGAAGTTGTTGAACCAGGCGATTTTGACATTATGATCGGTGCATCTTCCGCCGATATCAGGCTACAAAGTAAAATACATGTAATCCTATAAGCCGGTTATTCCCTGAAGCAACCGTTAAACATAATTTTATAATGAAACCAGTAAAAAAACTGTTTATATCCCTGTTCCTTTTATCTTCATTATCTGCAACAGCACAGCAAGTTGCTAATGTGTACGAGAAGTTATCGTTTGATAAGGGCTGGTTATTCCACCTGGGGGATATTCCATTCCCTGTAGTTAAAGGACATACTGAGAGTTACCTGAGTGCCAAAGCAGGTAACGCATCAGGTGCCGCCGCTCCCGGATACGATGATAGCGACTGGCGCAATGTTACCCTGCCCCATGATTGGTCGGTTGAAACAGCATTTGACCGGAACGAGAACATATCGCAAGGCTATCACGCGCGGGGCATGGGCTGGTACCGCCGCTACTTTAAGTTGAATACCGCCGACAGGGGCAAATATTTAGAATTGCAGTTTGATGGCGTAGCCACGCATTGCACCGTTTGGGTGAACGGAACTATAGTGCACCGCAATTGGAGCGGCTATACGTCTTTTTATATTGATATTACAGCACTGGCTAAATATGGCGAAGAGATCAATAGCATAGCGGTACAGGTAAATGCTGTTGACCAGGAAGGCTGGTGGTATGAGGGCGCTGGTATTTATCGCCATACATGGCTGGTAAAGCAAGCACTAACGCATATTGTCACTGACGGTGTTTACGCGCATCCAGTGAAGAACCCGCAAGGCAGTTGGAATATCCCTGCCGAAATCACTTTAGAAAATTCGGGCAAAGCACAATCAATCGTAGGTGTTGAAATCAGTGTATTTGATAAAACTGGGAACAAAGTTACCACCGGCAGTACTTCTGCAACAATCAATCCGCTGGATAAAACAGCAGCCAAGATTTTACTTAATGTTAAAAAGCCTGACTTATGGTCACCTGATAAACCGGTGTTGTATAAAGTAGTTACATTAATCAAAGAGGGTGGTTTTACCAGCGACTCGTTAGTTACGTCATGTGGTTTCCGTACCATTCGCTTTACAGCCGATTCGGGCTTTTTTATCAATGATAGCCACCTTAAAATAAAAGGTGTTTGTAACCACCAGGACGCCGCCGGTGTTGGTGTCGCGGTGCCAAATTCTATTTGGGATTTTCGTCTGCTCAAACTAAAAGAAATGGGTGTCAATGCCTATCGTTGTGCGCATAACCCACCTGCTGCCGAGTTTTTGGATGCCTGCGACAGGATAGGCATTATGGTGATGGATGAGAACCGAAACTTTAACTCTTCGCCTGAATATTTGCGTCAGTTGGAATGGATGGTGAGGCGCGATAGAAATCACCCCAGTGTTATATTATGGTCTGTTTTTAACGAAGAACCTATGCAGGGCACGGAAGCAGGTTATGAAATGGTCCGCCGCATGAGCGCCGAGGTAAAAAAATTAGATACCACACGTCCGGTTACGGCGGCAATGAACGGTGGCTTCTTTTCGGCCGTAAATGTATCGCAGGCGGTGGGTGTGGTGGGCTTTAATTACCAGATAGGTAGTTATGATCGTTTTCATAAGGAACATCCAACCTTACCGCTTACCAGTTCTGAAGATGTATCCGGATTAATGCAGCGTGGTGTATATGTTACCGATAAGAGCAAACATTTACTTGATTCCTACGATACTCAAAAGCCTGGCTGGGGTGCCACACACCGTGAGGCCTGGAAAGCTATTGCCGAACGCCCTTACCTTGCGGGATGTTTTGTATGGACCGGTTTTGACTATCGTGGCGAACCTACACCATACCAATGGCCTACCGCCGGATCTAACTTTGGCATAATGGATGCCTGCGGATTCCCTAAAACAGCATTCTATATCCACCAGGCGCAATGGGTTGATGATAAACCGGTATTGCATATAGAGCCGCATTGGAACTGGCCCGCCGATATGATTGGCAAACCTGTAAAAGTAATGGTGTTAAGCAATGCCGAAACAATTAAGCTGCTATTGAACGGCAAATTAATAGGTGAGCAAAAAGTGGATAAGTATGAAATGAGCAGTTGGGAAGTACCTTACCAGCCGGGTAAATTAACAGCTATTGGTTATAAAGGCGGAAAGGAAGTTTCACGCTATGATATTGAAACAACCGGTGAACCGGCGAGCCTGCAATTAATTG
>Ga0157372_10006041_pt1 | contig 12867 bp, 7 predicted proteins | sample C55metaG_FD_115307 | JGI IMG/M metagenome (GOLD analysis project Ga0157372, IMG submission 115307) | Corn rhizosphere microbial communities from Kellogg Biological Station, Michigan, USA - C5-5 metaG | ecosystem: Host-associated > Plants > Roots > Rhizosphere > Soil | place: USA: Michigan... | reverse complement strand
GGTCGAGCGGATCGGGCACCGCGTAAAAGCCGTCGCCGCCCGCCATACGGAACCAATCCGCGTTCGTCGGGCCGAAGGTCGTGCGGGTGCGGCTTGGGCCGCCCCACGTCTGATTGTCCTGCAATCCGCCGTAGACGTTGTAGAACGGCTGCGCGTCGTCCACCGCGATCGCGTAGAACTGTCCGGCGACGATGCTCTCATTGTGATCCCACGTGCGCCCGGCGTCGTACGTCGTGTACATGCCACCGTCGCCGCCGAGGATCATGTGTTCCGGATCGTCGTCGCTGATCCAGAGGGCGTGATGGTCGCTGTGCACGCCCCCCGCCGCGAACGGCGTGAGCGTCTTGCCCGCGTCCTTGGATTCACGCGACTGCGCGTTGAGCTGAATGACGTGATCCGGATTCGCCGGATCGCAGCGCACCTGGCTGTAGTACCACGCCGTGCCGTCCTGGTCGTTCATCTGCTTCCACGTCGCGCCGCCGTCCTCGCTGCGGTAGAGACCGGCGGCCGGCGGCTTCGCGTGGATCGTGGCGTACAGAGTGCTCGGCTTCGATTTGCAAACGCTAATCCCGATGCGCCCGATATCGCCGGTGGGAAGACCTTCCTTGAGCTGCGTCCACGTTCGGCCGGCGTCGGTCGTCTTGAAGATTCCCGTCTCGGGGCCGCCCGGGAGGAATCCGTACTCGCGGCGCTCGCGCTCGAGCGACGCCGCGTAGAGCACGTCGGGGTTCGACGGATCCATCGCGATCTCGGTGAACCCCGTGTACTTGCTGATTTCCTTGAGGTTCGTCCACGTCTTGCCGCCGTCGGTCGTCTTGAACAGACCGCGCTCGCCGCCCGGCGCCCAGAGGGGGCCGACCGCGGCGACGTAGACGACGTTCGCGTCGCGCGGGTCGATGACGATCTTGCCGATGTGTTGTGACGTCGGCAGCATCGCGGACGACCAGGTCTTTCCGGCGTCGGTCGACTTGTAGACGCCGGTGCCCCACGACGAGCTGCGCATGTTGTTCGCTTCGCCGGTACCGACCCAGACGACGTTCGGATCGCTCGGCGCGACGGCGATCGCACCGACGGAGCCGGTGCGCACCGAATCGAAGACCGGCGCCCAATTCACGCCCGCGTTGATCGTTTTCCAGACTCCGCCTGTCGCCGCGGCCACGTAGATGACGGTGCCGATGCGGGCCCTCGACGCCTTCGGATCGACGACGACGGCGATGTCGGAGATTCGTCCCGACATGACCGCGGGACCGATCGAGCGAAAAACAAGCGACCGGGCGAGCACCGAATCCGGCGGCAGCGCGACATCGCTGCGCACGGCGGTCAACGGAACCGCTCGGCCAGGCTGGTTGACGGTCGGGCGACCCTGGGCGCCGGCGAGTGAAGCGACGGCGGTCAGAAGGCTCGCCGCGCGGAGCGTGGACTGGAGTTGGCGCATCGTCTGTGCGGGGAAGGGAAAAGGACGCCTAATTCTACGCCCTGGGCCGTTGGCCCGCTGGCGAAGGAGGACCTCGAATCGCCAATCGCGCCCGCGGTTCTTAGTATTGGCCATGCTCTCTCCCTCGGCGCTGGGCAGCCGATATCGGGTGGATCACGAGCTCGGCCGAGGCGGGATGGCGGCCGTGTACGAGGCGGACGACGTCGCCCATCACCGTCACGTCGCGATCAAGGTGCTCGACTCGAGCGTCGGCGCGGCGCTCGGCGCCGAGCGGTTCCTGCGCGAGATCCAGGTTGCGGCCGGGCTTCAGCACCCCAACATCCTCCCGGTCTACGACTCGGGCGAGTCCGAGGCCGGCGGCCTGCTGTACTACGTCATGCCCGTCGTGCGCGGCGCGTCGCTGCGCGCGAAGCTCGAGCGGGAGCGACAGCTGCCGATCGACGACGCGGTGCGCATCGCGTCGCAAGTCGCCGCGGCGCTCGACTACGCCCACGAACGGGGAATCGTCCACCGCGACATCAAACCCGAAAACGTTCTTCTCGACGGCGATCACGCGTTCGTCGCCGACTTTGGTCTCGCGAAGTCGCTCGAAGCGGCGAACGATTCGTTGACCGCGACCGGAATCGCGCTTGGAACGCCGGCGTACATGAGTCCCGAGCAGGCGTCGGGCGAGCGCGTCGACGGCCGTACGGACGTCTACGCGCTCGGCTGCCTGCTCTACGAGATGCTCGCCGGCGAACCGCCGTTCACGGGTTCGTCGGCACAGGCCGTGATCGCGAAGCGGATGGCCGCGCCGGCGCCGAGCGTGCACGTGCTCAGAGACAACGTTCCGTCGAACGTCGAAGCGGCGGTCGCGCGGGCGCTGTCCCGGGCCGCGGCGGATCGCTTCGCGACCGCCGGGGAATTCGCCGGCGCCATCCTGGCGCCGCCGCGCGAGCAGGGCGCGCCCGGGATGTCCGCCCGCGCGAGGCGGCGTGCGACGACGATCGGCGTTGCGGCGGCGCTCGTGCTCGGCGCGACGGCGTTGTTGTCACGAATGTACTCGACGTTCATCGGACCGACGGCCAAAGCGCAATCGTCGCATCGCTGGCCCGGCACCGACGATTCGCTCGCGTATGATCTGTTCATGAAGGGCAAGGCGCAGGAGGTGCGCCGCAGCGAGCCCGCGATCGGCCGGTCCATCGATCTCTATCGCGCATCGATCGCGCGTGATTCGAACTTCGCAGGCGCGTGGGCTGGATTGGCGCGCGCCGTGCAATTCGCCCAGCTCTGGCGTTACCACATCGCGAGCGTACCGGTCGAGAGTCTCGTTCCGGTGATGGTTCGCTCGAGCGAGCGGGCGGTTGAACTGGATACGACCAGCGCGGAAGTGTGGCTTGCCCGCGCTCTCGCGCTGCGAGGCATCTCGCCGAGTACGCGGCGCGGGATGCTCGACGCGGTGCAGCGAGCCATCCGGATCGATTCGACCAAAGCAGATGCGTGGGTCGTGCTCGGCACCGTGTGGGCCGACAGTCTCGTGCCGCGGCGCGCGATCGAGGCGTATCGCCGCGCGATCGCGCTCAATCCGCGACAGACGAATGCCATGGGCTATTTGTCGCTCGTCTATTTATGGAACCACGACGTCGATTCCGCGCTGGTGTGGGCCGACAGCGGCACGAGGGTCGATCCATCCCAGATTTTCGTGCGCGGGGCGCTCGGCTTGACGCGGCGCGAGCGGCACGAGTGGGCGCTCGCGGCGACGGAATACGAGGCGATGCTCAACATCGGCACCGGGCCCGATCGTGTCGAGGGTTGGGCGGGCCTCGCCGAGCTTGCGTGGCGGCGCGGCGACCGGCACGCGGCCGACACACTTCTCACGCGTGCCATCGCCGGTGCCGACACGTTGCATCCGACGGTGCATGATGCCGTGTACCTGGCGTGGGGTTTTGCGTCGACCGGGCGCCGCGAAGCTGCCATTCGCCTGCTGCGCCGCTTCGATCCGCCCGGGGACTCACACTTCCAACAACACCTGGTGAGTGATCCCGTGCTCGACAGTCTCCGTTCCGATCCGCGTGTGGTCGCCCTGTTTCGCGAGAAGCCAGGGCGATCGTGACGCGCGTCGCCGCGGCTCGTTTGTCAACGACGTCCGACTTCGACATGATTCGACCATGACCGCTCCCGCTTCCACTCTTCGCACGTACGACGTCGGCGCGCGCTCGACCGACGTCTTCGGCCGCGTCCTCGTCAGCTCGCGCGACCACCATTTCATCGTCGACGGACCGGTGCAGAACGGTTGCCCGGGCGAGGAGATCACGCCCGTGGAGCTGTTTCTCACGGCGGTCGCGGCATGCGGCGTAGAGCTCGTCCACGTGATCGCGCGCGACACGAACGCCCCGCTCGATCGCGTCGCCGTGCGAATTCACGGCGAAGTCGATCGCACGAAGCAGGCGCGCACCGACCTCACCACGCTCAACGCCGTTCGCCTCGACTTCACGCTCTGGGGCACCGACGGCGCCAGCGCCGCGGCACTCGTCGAGGGCTTCAAGCGGCGGTGACCGCTGTACGGCACGGTCGCGGTCGCGACCCCCGACGTTCACGTGTCGTTCGAGCTCGGCGACAAAGCCGCGCGCTAGTCGCCGATCGGCTGCGATTGTCTCAGTTGAGGGGCAGCTCCCATACACGCGGGTCTTCTGTTCCGAGCACCCACACGGAGTATCCGCGCAGCTTGTACTTCCGCACGAGCTCGAGCTTGGCCGCGAACGCGCGCGCGTCTTCGATCCACACGTGCTCGAACACGCCCGCGTTGCTCCAGAAGGCGTACGACGACTTCTCACGGTCGTCCCACGTTGGCGTCAGATGGAACGTTCGGACCAGCGAATCGATCTTGGAGAACTCCGAGTCACCGGCCTTCGAGCGGGCGCCGTTCGCCGAGTCGTACGAGGCGAACCAATGGTCGGAGTAGGACGGAATGCCGAGCGAGATCTTCGACGGAGGCACCCCCAGCGAGAGAACGTACTGCAGGCATTCCTCCATCCACGGATACCCGGCGACCGGGCCCGGCGGCGTGCCGCCAGTGTGCTGCGCGTACGTCATGTACGAGAGGAAGTCGAGCGACTCGGCGAGCGCCTTGTAGTCGTACGCGCCGCGCCAGTTCTCGAAGATCCATTTGTGATAGGCGCTCGGACCCGGATCTTCGCCGGTGCGCGGCACGACGGCCGCCGAGACCGAGCAGTTCGCCGCGTGGAGTCGCGCCACGGCGTCGCGGACGAAGCTTGTGAAGGCGTTCTTGTCCACGACGTTCACGTTCTCGATGTCGAACTGAATTCCGTCGAGGTGTTGGTCGCGGCACAACGCGACCAGGCTCTCGATCGCGCGCCGACGGACGGACGCGACGTTGAGGATTCGGTGAATGAGCGGCTGGTTGAATCCGGGGTTCACGACGAGCGGAACGAGCTTGACCCCGCGCGCGTGCGCGGTGTCCACCAAGCGCTTGTCGAGGTGCCCGTGGATCGCTCCCTGGTTGTCGAACGAAAACACTTGCGGCGAGACGATCGAGATGTGGCTCGCGTGGACGAGGAAGCTATCGGTGCTTCGTTCGGCGCCGGTGGAATACCAAAGCGCCTCGAGCTGCTGCGCCGGCAGACGGTGCGACGCCGCGAGCATCGCCAGGGAAAGCATGAATTTCTGCACGACTCAGAATACGATCGTCCCCGCCACCGGTCCACCGGTCCACCGGTCCACCGGTCCATCGGTCCACCGGTCTACCGGTCTACCGGTCTACCGGTCTACCGGTCTACCGGGATTAGTATTCGCGACGGATCCCCTGCGTGCGTCCGCCGCGAGCGCCCGTCGTGGCGTCGGCGCAATTCTCCTCCACCTCCGTCGGGAATGAATGAGCGGCTTCGATAACGCGCGCACGATCCTCAAGACGTTGCGCGACGCCAAGGCGTGGAAGCCCGCGTCCTTCGGCGCGCTGAGCGACGGGCTCGTCCACCGAAATCGAAATGCGCTGCTGGGGATATCCGAGCAGGAACATCTCGTCGCCGCCGCGGAGTGGTTGGCGCGCGCGCAAGACGCGCAGGCGGACGGCGGTGTTTCAGGGAGGTTCCTCGTCGGTCGTGGCTGGTCGTCGTCGTACCCCGAAACGACCGGATACATCGTTCCAACTTTTTTGGCGCTCGAGTCGGAAGCGGGAATGCGCGGCTACCGCGGCCGCGCGCAACGCTGCATCGAATTCCTGCTCGGCGTGCAGCTTCCGAGCGGCGCCTTCCCCGGCCTCGAGATCGCCGAGAATCGCGACAAACCCTCGATCTTCAACTCGGCGCAGATTCTCAACGGGCTCACGGGATGGCATCGCGCGACCGGGGATGACACGACGCTCGGCGCCGCGCGCCGTGTGGCCGACTGGCTGATCGACGCCCAAGACGACGACGGCGCGTGGCGAAAGCACCTCTACGGTTCGGGGAAGACGTACACGTACATGGCGCACGCCGCGTGTTGGATCGCCGAGTTCGGCGAGCATGTCGGCGACGCGCGCTACCTCGACGCCGCGCGCCGCCATCTCGAGTGGGTGCTGGCGCACGTCGACGACAGCACGGGTTGGATCGAGGACTGCGGCTTCGAGGGACCGCCGGGCACGCGCGACGCCGTCACGCACACGATCGCCTACACGATCTGGGGCGTGCTGTTCATGTCGCGGGTTCTCGGGCACGAGCGCGGAATGTCCGCGGCTCGGCGCGCGGCTCGCGCCGTCGCGCGCCGGGTCGGCATCTCGAAGTGGCTCCCTGGGCGGCTCGACGCGCAGTGGAAGGGAACGACGACCTACGCCTGCCTTACCGGCAACGCGCAGATGGCGCTCATCTGGCTCGAGCTTCACCGCCTCGAGAGCGACCCCGCGTTGGTGAGCGCCGCCTTCACCGTGCTCGATTTGGTCAAGCGCGCGCAGCTCATGCGCTCGAGCGAGCCCGGTCTTCGTGGCGGCGTCGGCGGTTCGGACCCGTTGTGGGGCGGCTACATCCATCTCGCCGTACCGAATTGGGCCGCGAAGTTCTTCATCGACGCGCTGCTCGCGAAGCGACGCACGCTCGCGGGCATGACGGATCTTCCGGTACGAGGCCACGACACCGCGACCGACGTTCCGACGGGCCTGCCGCGCGCGTTGCCATCCGCGGTGCACGCCTCCGGCGGCGCTCAACGTCCGCGCGTCGTTCTACTCGCCGACGAGCACGGACACAAAGTCGAGCAGTTTCTCGATGCGTGGTCGAGTTGGGGATTTCGTCCGGATGGCGTCGTCGTGCGCCGCCTTCCGGAGCCGTCGACGCTCGAGCGCATGCGCACGCACGTGCGCGATCGCGGTCTAGTGAGCGTCGCCCGCCGTGTGCTCGGGGTCAGAACGAGCGAGCGGTCGAACGGCTCGAGCTCTGCAATGCGGGCGAGCACGGGTCGCACCGCGGGGACGGTTGGTACCCATTCAGGCGCGCCGGTATCGGCCTTTTGCGCGGCGCGGGGCATTCCGACCGTCATCGTGGAATCGCGCGACGACCCGGCCGACGTCGAGCGCGTTCGATCGCTGCGTCCCGACCTGTTCGTGTACGCGGGCTACGGGATTCTTCGCGCGCGCATGCTGAGCGTCGCGCCCCTCGGAACGCTGAACGCGCACATGGGAATCTTGCCGCCAATTCGCGGCATGAACGCGACCGAGTGGAGCGCGTTCACCGGGACGCCCGTCGGCTGCACGATTCATTTGATCGACACGGGCATCGACACGGGCGACGTCATCCTCGTCGAGCAGGTCGACTCCGCGGGAGCGGACAGCATCGGCGAATTGCGCGACCGCGTTGACTTGGCGCAGGTCGACGCGCTCGGCCGAGTCGTGCGGTGGGTGCTCGAGCACGGGAAACTCCCGCCAACGTACGCGCAACGCGCGGACGAGGGGCGTCAGTACTTCCCGATGCACCCCGAATTGCGCGAGTTGCTCGAGGTCCATCTCGCGGGTCACCGGGTCACCGGGCACCGGGATACGGGAACCGCGTGACCCGGCGTCCTAGCGTACGCCGTTCCGGTATCCCGGTGCCCGGTTTTCCGGTCACCCGGTCGTCCCATCGAGCTTCCGCGTAACGACGTAGAAGTTCGGATCCACGGCGAGCGTGTCGACGTGCGGCATGGTCTTCCACGCTTCCGTCGGATGAATCAGCACGCCGTTCGCGCGCACCGGCATCGCGAAGCCAGGTACCACTTCCGCCCATCGGTACGCGGTGCCCCCCGTCGTCTGCTTGTATTCGAGAACTGGAACCTTGGGCGTCGTCAGGTACTGCTCGAAGACCGGCTTGAGATTCAGGCCCGATGCCTGGATCATGTAGTCCTCGATCTGCTGTCCCATCACTGTTTGGTGCCGGAACCGGGACTGGATGCCGCGCAAGATCGAGCGCCACTTCTCGTCGTCGGCCACGAGCTGGCGAATCGTGTGCAACATGCTTCCACCCTTGTAGTACATGTCGCCCGACCCTTCCGAGTTCACGCCGTAGGTGCCGATGATCGGCCCGTCGTTCCGGATGTTGCGGCGGCTCCCGATGATGTACTGCGCGCCGGCTTCTTTCCCATCCTTGCATTCGGCGTACAGTCCCTCGGCGTAGTTCGCGAAGCCTTCGTGGATCCACTCGTCGGCCGCGTCTTTCACCGTGATGCTGTTCCCCCACCACTCGTGCGCGCTCTCGTGCACGATGATGAAGTCCCACGTCAGTCCTTCACCGGTGCCCGATAGATCGCGTCCGCTGTAGCCGTTCTTGAACTTGTTGCCGTAGGCTACGCCGCTCTGGTGCTCCATGCCCAGATGCGGCGCCTCGATCAGCTTGTAGCCGTCCTTGTACCACGGGTACGGGCCGAACCAGTGCTCGAAGCAGGCGAGCATCGACTTCGCCTGCTGGAACTGCACCTTGGCGGTGTCGGCGTGGTAGGAGAGCGGCCAGAAGTCGAGCGTGAGCGGGCCGCTCTCCCCGTTGAACGTGTCGCTCCAGTGCGCGTACTGACCCGCGTTCACTTCCACGTCGTAATTGTTGATCGGCTCCGTGACGAACCACTCGTACGTCGTCGTGCCGTCCGGATTGTGCCTCGTCGCCCGCAGACGGCCGTTCGAGACGTCCATCATCGAGTCCGGCACCGTGATCGCGATCCGCTGGCTGTCCGGTTCATCGGCCAGGTAATCTTTGTTCGGCCACCACACGCTCGCGCCGAGTCCTTCGTTCGCCGTCGCGACCCAACGCCGGCCGAGGCTGTCCTGCTGCCAGATGAAGCCGCCGTCCCAGGGCGGACGCATCGCCGCGCGCGGTTTGCCGTGGTAGAAAACCGTCACTGTGCCCGACGCACCCGCGGGCAGCAATGGAACCGCCGCGAAGAATGCGTTGCCGTCGCGGCGGTACGTGACGCGTTTGCCGCTCTGCACCATGCTGTCCACCTCGAGCGGCATCTGGAGATCGATCTGCATCTCGGGGGGGCTCGCCGGCTTGAGGACGCGATAGGTGATGGCGTTCCAGCCGCGAATGCTGCTGTCGGAAGGACTCACGGCGACGTGCAAATCGTAGAACGTCGCATCCCACCAGGCCCGCCCGGGTCCATCGCTCCCACGAAGTGTGTCGGCGTGCGTGAAGGGGCGCGGCCGACGCTGTGCGGCCGCCCGTCCGGCGAACGCGGTGGAGAGCAGCGTGAGTATGACCAATGAGCGTGCGAGTGATCGCATCTATCGAAAGTAGAGGTTCAGGTAGGTCGGTTCCGGCGGCTGCCCGTCGCGGCGTTTGACCGCTTTCGAGCCGGGGACTACGTTCGACGAGACCATACCCCAATGCCACCACAACGATGAATCCGAATCTTCGCTGGCGCCACGCCGGCTCCACGATCCTGTCGGCGGTGGTCCTGGCGGCCGCGTCGGCATCGGCCTCGGCGCAGAAGGCGCTTCCGCCGCTCAAGGTCATCGACCCGGCCTACATGAACCGCAACGCGAAGGCCTGCGTCGATTTCTTCGATTTCGCCAACGGCGCGTGGTTCGCTCACGACACGATTCCGGCGGCCTACTCGTCGTCGGGCGTCGGCCGAGACATGGGCGACCGGAACGAGCTGGCGGTGCGCTCGGTGCTCGACGACGCGATGTCGAAGCGTGCCTCACTCCCGGCACAGAACACGACGAAGAAGCTCGGCACGTTCTACGCGACGTGCATGGACTCGGCGGCGGCCGAGCGCGACGGGTTCAATCCCGTCAAACCGATCCTCGTTTCTATCGACTCGATCAAGACGCGGCCGCAGCTGATCGCGACGATCGGTCACATGCAGATGGGCGGCGCGGACGTCGGGTTCGCGTACTACGCGCAGGTCGATGTGCACGACGCCTCCCGCTACATCGCCGGCTTCGACGCCGGCGGGCTCGGCTTGCCCGACCGCGATTACTACACGAAGACCGACAAGTCGTCCGACTCGACGCGCACGTTCTACGTCGACCATATCACGAAGATGCTGACGCTGGCGGGCGAGGATGCCACGACGGCTCGCGCCGATGCCCGTAAGATCCTCGCGCTGGAGACGGAGATGGCCAAGGCGTCGCTCACCCGGGTCGAACGGCGCGATCCCGCCGCGACCGACCACGTGATGACGATGGCAAAATTCCACGACACCGCTCCGAACGTCGATTGGGCGGCGTATCTGAAAGGAGTCGGTGTCACGGTTCCGGTCGGTAAGGTGAACGTGGCCGAGCCCGCGTTCTTGAAGCGGGTCGACGCCCTCATCACGAACACGCCGCTCGACGACTGGAAGGCGTACCTGCGCTACCACGCGCTTTCGAGCTCGGCGTCGTACCTCAGCAAACCGTTCGTCGACGAGAACTTCAAGTTCAACGCGCACTTCAGCGGCGCGAAGGAACTGCTGCCGCGCTGGAAGCGTTGCGCCCGCACGACGGATGCTTTGATCGGCGAGGCGCTGGGACAGGCGTACATCGCGAAAACGTTCTCGCCCCAAGCACGTGTCCGCGCGCGCGCGGTCATCGACGACATCCGCGCGGCGTTCGGCGAGCGCGTGAAGAAGCTCGATTGGATGTCCGACGCGACCAAGAAGCAAGCGCTCGACAAACTGGCCAAGATGCACGAGAAAGTCGGCTACCCCGACAAGTGGCGCGATTACTCCGCGCTCGAGACGACCGACGGGCCGTTCGTCGTCAACGTCGTGCGCGCGAACGCGTTCGAGTGGAAGCGGACGGCGAATCGGCCGGGCGGCGCGGTGGACACGACGGAATGGGGAATCACCGTTCCGACCGTCAACGCGTTCTACGATCCCACCAAGAACGAGATGGTGTTCCCGGCCGGCGCGCTCGTGCCGCAGACCTTCGACCCGAACGCCGACGACGCGGCCAACTATGGAGCCTTGGGTGGGAGCTGGGCCGGTCATGAGCTCACGCACGGATTCGACGACGAAGGCCGTCACTACGACGCGCAGGGCAACCTGCGCGATTGGTGGACGCCGACCGACTCACTCAAGTTCACGAGGGAAGCGCAGAAAGTGATCGATCAGTTCAACGGCTACATCCAGATCGACACGATCCACGTGAACGGCAAGCTGACGGAGGGCGAAAACATCGCCGACCTCGGCGGCATCCTCACGGGATACGACGCGCTGCAGCGCGCGTTACAGCGAAACGGCCGGCCGAAGCAGCTCATCGACGGATTCACGCCCGAGCAACGGTTCTTCATCGCGTACGCGCAAAGCTGGCGCACGCACAACCGCCCCGAAACGATGCGCACGCGCGCGGTCGTCGATCCGCACGCCCCGGAGCGTTGGCGCGACAACGGCCCGCTCTCCAACTTCCCCGCCTTTGCCGCTGCGTTCGGATGCAAGCCGGGTGATCCGATGGTGCGGTCCGCCAACGTCGTCCCACATCTCTGGTAACAGGCCATGGGCACCAAGGACGCGCGCGTCGACGCGTACATCGCCAAGGCGCCCGACTACGCCAAACCGATCCTCGAGTATCTGCGAGCGACCGTGCACGAAGTCGTGCCCGACGTGACCGAGGGCATCAAATGGCAGTCCCCGCACTTCGACTACAAGGGAATGTTCTGCGGGATGTCGGCGTTCAAGAAGTACTGCGTCTTCGGATTCTGGAAGTCGCCGCTCGTCCTCGGCGATGAGTTCAAGAGTGAACGTCCGACCGATCAGCTCGGACGCATCGCTAGGCTCGCCGACCTGCCGCCGAAGAAGCAGCTCGTCGGCTATCTGAAAAAGGCGAAGGAACTCAACGACACGGGGGCGAAGGTCGAGCGCAAACCGCCGAAACGGAAAACACCGCTTCGCACACCGGCCTTCCTCACAGCCGCGCTGAAGAAGAACCAGAGAGCGGCGGCGGCCTACGACGCCTTTTCTCCGAGCCACAGACGCGAGTACGTCGAATGGCTGACCGAGGCGAAGACCGATGCGACGCGCAACAAGCGTCTGGCGCAGGCGATCGAATGGATGGCCGAAGGAAAAGCGAGGAACTGGAAGTACATGAGATGAGCGGCGCGCGCGAAAGCGGAGGAGGCCTGTCGCGGCGCGCGTTCGTGAGAGTTGCCGCGACCGCCACCGTCGCCGCGTGCGTGCGGACTCGCGAAGAGGTGGGACCGATGGCCAACAACCGGCCGCGGCCCACGCCGTCGCAGCTCGACTGGCAGCGCGACGAGCTGTCGATGTTCCTCCACTTCGGCGTCAACACGTTCAGCGATCGCGAATGGGGCGACGGCCGCGAGGAACCGCGTTCATTCGCGCCGACGTCGCTCGACGCCAAACAATGGGCACGCGTCGCGCGCGACGCCGGCTTCCGCGCGATGATCCTCACGGCCAAGCACCACGACGGCTTCTGCCTCTGGCCGACCGCGACGACGAGGCATTCGGTCGCGTCGAGTCCCTTCCGCAACGGCCGCGGCGACGTCGTGCGTGAATTCGTCGACGCGTGCCGCGCCGAGGAGCTCAAGCCCGGCCTCTATCTCTCGCCGTGGGATCGCAACAACCCGGCGTACGGCGACTCCGCTCGATACAACACGCTCTACATCGATCAGCTCACGGAGCTGCTGACGCACTACGGACAGATCGCCGAAGTGTGGTTCGACGGGGCGAACGGCGAGGGGCCGAACGGGAAGAAGCAGGTCTACGACTGGCGGCGCGTGTGGTCCACCGTACGGCGGCTGCAGCCGAACGCGGTCATGTTCTCTGACGCCGGACCCGACGTGCGCTGGTGCGGCAACGAGCGTGGTGTGGCCGGCGAGCCCAATTGGTCGACCGTGAATCCTTCAGTCGTCACGTTTCCCGGCGCCGACGGCCCCGGCATCATCGACGCGCTCCAGCACGGTGATCCACTCGGCACAGTCTGGCGCCCGGCCGAGGGGGACGTTTCGATTCGCCCCGGCTGGTTCCATCACGCGAGCGAGGATTCTCGCGTGCGCTCCGTC
>Ga0157372_10006040_pt1 | contig 12867 bp, 13 predicted proteins | sample C55metaG_FD_115307 | JGI IMG/M metagenome (GOLD analysis project Ga0157372, IMG submission 115307) | Corn rhizosphere microbial communities from Kellogg Biological Station, Michigan, USA - C5-5 metaG | ecosystem: Host-associated > Plants > Roots > Rhizosphere > Soil | place: USA: Michigan... | reverse complement strand
CGTGACCACGGTCAGATCCTTGACCCCGGTGCGCAACAGCGCCCGCACGAACGCCATCGGCTTGCGCCGCGATCCCCAGCCGCCGATGCCGATCGTCATGCCGCTCTCGATCGACGAGACGGTCTCGTCCAGCGTGGTCCGCTTGTCGGTCATGCCTTCTTGTCCGATCCCTTCGCGGTGCCTGCGAACGCGTCGCGGTGCTCGTCCGCAACGCCGGCCAAGTTGAGTTCGAACGTAAAGCCCTGCTCCATGCGGTAACTCGAGTTCACCTTCTGCACGTCGATGAGGTTCAAGGCCTCCTTGGCCGCCCGGATCACCCGGGTGTCCTTGGCGGCGATGTCGCGTGCGACCCGCAGCGCGGCCTCGTCCAACTCGGCGCGTGGCACGACTTCGTGCACCGAGCCGAAGTGGTGCAGCGTGGCCGCGTCGACGGTCGCGGCGGTGAAGAACAACCGGCGCATCATGTGCTGGGGGACCAGCCGCGACAGGTGTGTGGCGGCGCCAAGCGCGCCCCGCTCCACCTCGGGCAGCCCGAATCTCGCGTCGTCGGACGCGACGATCACGTCGGCGTTGCCGACCAGGCCGATGCCACCTCCCACGCAGAAGCCGTTGACGGCGGCGACCACCGGCACCGCGCATTCATAGACCGCGCGGAAGGCCGCGAAGCACCCGCGGTTGGCGTCGATGAGCGCGGTGAAGCCCTCGGTGTTCTGCATCTCCTTGATGTCGACGCCTGCGTTGAAACCCCTGCCCTCGGCACGGAGGATCACGACGTGCGTCTGGGGGTCTTCGCCCGCGTTGGTGATCGCATCGGCAAGTTCGAACCAGCCGCGTGACGGGATGGCGTTGACCGGCGGGTAGTCGACGGTGACCGCGACGATGCCCGGTTCGGTGATCGTGGGCGTGATTGGCATTGCACTTCCTGGGGTCGGTACCTAAGCAAGCACTTGCTTGGTACGCTAGCACAGTGACCGACGCCGCTGACATCAACCTCGGACTCAAGGACAGGGTCGTTCTGGTGACCGGTGGGGTCCGCGGCGTCGGCGCAGGCATCAGCGCCGTCTTCGCCGACCAGGGCGCCGCGGTGGTGACGTGTGCGCGCCGCGAGGTCGAGGGCCTGCCCTACGAGTTCCACTCCTGCGACGTGCGCGACGACGACGCCGTCGCCGCGCTCATCGGGACGATCGTGGAGCGGCACGGGCGGCTGGACGTCGTGGTCAACAACGCGGGCGGCTCGCCGTACGTGCTCACCGCGGATGCGAGCGCGAAGTTCAACCGCAAGATCATCGAGCTCAACCTGCTTGGGCCGCTGTCGGTTTCACAGCACGCGAATACCGTGATGCAAACACAGGACACCGGCGGCTCGATTGTGAACATCGCCAGCGTCAGCGGCCGTCGGCCAACCCCAGGCACAGCACCCTACGGCGCGGCGAAGGCTGGCGTCGAAAGCCTCACCAGCACACTGGCAGTCGAGTGGGCGCCGAAGGTCAGGGTCAACTCGGTCGTCGTGGGGATGGTCGAGACCGAACAGTCGGAGCTGTTCTACGGCGACGAGGAATCGATCGCGGCGATCTCCGCGAACGTGCCGCTCGGCCGGCTCGCCACACCCGCCGACGTCGGCTGGGCCGCAGCTTTTCTGGCATCGGACGCCGCGTCCTACATCAGCGGCGCCAGCCTCGAAGTGCATGGCGGCGGCGAACCGCCGCACTATCTGGCGACAACGAATGCAATCAAGTAAGGAGATATAGGCATGGGTCTGCTCGACGGTCGGGTGGTCATCGTGACGGGTGCGGGCGGCGGCATCGGACGCGCGCACGCGCTGGCGTTCGCCGCCGAGGGAGCCCGTGTGGTGGTCAACGACATCGGTGTGGGGCTTGACGGCTCGCCCGCCGGCGGGGGCAGCGCAGCGCAGGACGTCGTCGACGAGATCACCGCCGCCGGAGGAGAAGCCGTCACCAGTGGGGCGAACGTCGCCGACTGGCAGCAGGCCGACGGCCTGATCCAGGCCGCGGTCGACACGTATGGCGGGCTCGACGTTCTGGTGAACAACGCCGGCATCGTCCGCGACCGCATGTTCGCCAACACCAGCGAGGAAGAGTTCGACGCTGTCGTCGCCGTGCATCTCAAGGGCCACTTCGCCACGATGCGGCACGCGGCGGCGTATTGGCGGGCGCAGTCCAAGGCGGGCGACACCCCCGACGCCCGGATCATCAACACCAGTTCAGGCGCAGGCCTGCAAGGCAGTGTGGGACAGGCGAATTACAGTGCCGCCAAGGCGGGCATCGCGGCCATGACCCTGGTAGCCGCCACTGAGATGGGCCGCTACGGCGTCACCGTCAACGCGATCGCACCGTCGGCGCGAACCCGGATGACCGAGACGGTATTCGCCGAGATGATGGCGACCCAGGACAACGACTTCGACGCGATGGCACCGGAAAACATTTCACCGCTGGTGGTTTGGCTCGGCAGCGTCGAGTCCAAGGATGTCACCGGCAAGATGTTCGAGGTCGAGGGTGGCATCGTCCGTGTCGCCGAGGGCTGGGCCCACGGACCTCAGGTCGACAAGGGCGCCCGGTGGGACCCGGCCGAACTCGGTCCCGTGGTCACCGAGCTACTCGCCAAGGCGCGACCGCCGGTCCCGGTCTACGGGGCGTAACTCCCGCACCCCAGTGGGCCGCGTCAGGCGGCCTTCTTGTCGGTGCCGTCGCTCGCGTCGTTGTCGGCCTTCCGACTCTCGCCTTTGTCCGACCCGGTCGTGTCGTCGCTTGTGGCAGCGGCATCGCCCGGGTGAAACTTGTTTCCGGGCCTCAGATTCCTGGCGCCATTGGGCTTTTCGGTCTTCTTCGCAAGCTTCGTGGTCTTCGGCGCTTCCGCCGCCGACACGTCAGCCGATCCCTTCACTGACCGGAATGAGCGCTCGTTGGTGGCCGCGTTGAGCGCCGTCTGGGTGGACGGCGCCTGCTCATCGGATTGCACCGCGGCCGAACCGCGCACGTCGTTGACCACCTTCGGGACGAACGCCTGTCGAATTCGATAGGCGGCGGTTTGGGGCGCAGTGACGACGTTGCGGACGTCGACGAACAACTTCGTCGGCAGCGACGGGTCAGCGGAGACTTCCACACCGTCCCAGTTCTCGAGCGTCCAGCCGTCTTCGGGATTGCCCGTGACCACGACTACTGAAGTGTTGTCCAGAGGGTGGCTGAGAATGAGTCCGAGCTCGGGGTTGTCGACGTTCATCATCGTCCAGAACATGATGGTTGCGCCGTGCGAGAACACCACGGCGTTGCGATCGCCGCTGTCATAGATCGTCTGGACGGCGTCATCCACCCTGGCGTCGAAGGCATTTCCGTCGGTCGACCCGAGCACGGGAACGAAGCGTGCTCCCAGCGTCCAGGCGACCGGTGCCAACACATATCCGATACGCCCGAGGCCGGAGTCCTCCGACTGGCCCTCGAACACGCCGGCGTCGATCTCCCGCAGACCGGGCAGTACCACGACATCTTGGTGGAGACGAGTGGCCAGGGGCTGCGCGGTTTCCTGCGTCCGGATCATCGAGGACGCGTAGACGCCGTCGTAGTTGTTTCCGACGAGCTCGTCGGCCACCGCCTCCGCCTGCTGGCGGCCCAGGTCGGTGAGGTGCGGGCCGGGCACCGAGGTGTCGATCACGCCCGCGGCGTTGGCTTCTGACTCCCCGTGCCGCACGAACGTCAGCGTCATCGCCTCCGCCGCCCAAGCGGACAGCGCCGTTCCGAGCGTCACCACAATCGTGGCCAATGGCGTGGCAGCAGCCCAGAACAGTCGCCAACGTAGGGCGCGCTCCCGCATCAGTCACTCCCTCTGTAGACGGTGGGCGCTCACAGTACAAGAAGGCGTCCGGAACAGGTAGACAGATTTACAAAACTGTCTACAAGCGTTACGGCGTTTCATGCGTTCGCGGCAGGCCACAGCGGAATCACAGCGAATTCCGAGCGAACCGCCGCTGAACCCTCCCGGTTCGGCCCATGATTGACCGATGAGACAGCGACGTTTTTCGGTTCTTGTCGCCGCAATCTTGTTGCTACTGACCGGGTGTGGCGGTCAACGTGGTGGGGACAACGCAGGGTCGGCGGCCCAGCCGACCTCGTGCGAAGTGACCGCCGACGCGCGGCTGAGCATCGCCACCGGGAACACCACCGGCGTTTACTACACGCTCGGCGGCGCCTATGCCGAGGCGATCAGCCAACAAACCGGCGGCAAGCTCAAGGCCACCGCGGCGGAGACGTCCGCGTCGCTGCAGAACATCCAGCAATTGGTGGCGGGCACCCATCAGATCGCGTTCTCGCTGGCCGATACCGCGGCCGACGCCGTCAACGGCACCGCGTCGTTCGACGCGAAGCAGCCGATCTCAGCGCTCAGCCGGTTGTATCCCAACTACACCCAGGTGATCGCCCGCACCGGCGCCGGCATCAACTCGATCGCTGACATGCGTGGCAAGCGGGTGTCCACCGGGGCGCCGAACTCCGGCACAGAGGTGATCGCCAACCGGATGCTCCAAGCGGCGGGACTCGACCCAGCCAACGACATTCAGGCTCAGCGCACTGAACTCGGCAAGACCGTCGAGGGAATGAAGGATGGCTCGATCGACGCCATGTTCTGGTCCGGCGGCCTGCCGACGAGTGGCATCACCGACCTCTTCGTCAGCCGGCGCGATCAAGTCAAGTTCATCGACGTGACCGACACCCTCGCGAAGCTGCAACAGATCAATCCCATTTACGAGCGGGGCGTCATACCGGCCAGTACCTATCAGACACCTGCGGATGCGCCGACGGTCGTGGTGCCCAATGTGCTTCTGGTCAAAGACGATATGGACGGGAACACCGCCTGCGTGCTGACCAAGGCGCTGTTCGACCACAAGCCCGATCTGGTCAAGGCCAATAAGGCGGCTAACGGCATCACGCTCGACATTGCCCGTCAGACCAGCCCGGTTCCACTGCATCCCGGCGCCAAGAAGGCGCTCGACGAACTGGGCGCAGCCAGCTGACCGAGAGCAAGTCCGACAGCAACGCTCCGGCGCAGGCCGGGGACGTCTCGATGTCGGCTGCCTATGAGGACGAGAAGCCGACCCGCGAGCTGACGGGCTGGGTACGGCACGTGGTGGCCGCCGGCTGTGTGCTGGTGGGGCTGTTCGCGGTCTATCAGGTGTTCTATCCTCTCGCGCAAGGCAATCAGGTTTCGCTGATCCTGTTTCTGGCCGCGGTGCTGCCGCTGACGCTGTTGTGCTACCGATCCGGACTTCGGCTCCGACGTCATGCGGCGTCACAACCGTCACGGGACACCCCGACGTCGATCGACTGGTTGCTCGCGGTGGTGGCACTTGCGGCATGCCTGTACCCGGTTGTGCCCTTCGAATTCGCAGGCGGCGGAGGTGGATTCGACGATTTCCTGAGTCGGCAGGGCATGCCGGCAACAGTCGACGTGATCGTCGGGACGGTCGTGATTCTGCTCGTGCTGGAGGCATGCCGACGGACCACGGGGGCCGCACTGCCGATCGTGTGCCTCCTCGCCCTCGGCTATGCCTATTACGGGGGCTACCTGCCGCAAGGCGCGGTGATCGCGCACGCCGGTGTGGACTGGGACCAGATCGTCAGCGCATCGTTCATCCAGTCGACCGGTCTCTACGGAGTACCACTGGACGTCGCCGCCACCTACATCGTGCTGTTCACCATCTATGGCGCGGTACTGGACGCGTCCGGTGCGAGCAAGTTCTTCATCGACTTGTCCTTCGCCGCCTTCCGGCGCTCCAGGGCAGCGCCGGGCCGGACCGTGACCCTGGCAGGGTTTCTCCTTGGCAGTGTTTCGGGGTCGGGCACGGCGACCACGGTCAGCCTCGGGTCGGTGTGCTGGCCGGTTTTGCGACAAGCCGGCTACCCGAGGGAGAACGCGGGCGGAATGCTGGCGGCCGCGGGCATCGGCGCGATCCTGTCCCCGCCGACATTGGGCGCCGCGGCCTTCATCATCGCCGAATATCTCGGCGTGCCTTATCTGACGGTGTTGGTTTGGGCGATCGTGCCGACCATCCTGTACTACCTCGGCATTCTCCTGGCCGTCGAGATCGACGCTCGCAGGTATGGGACACGCGAGGTCGAGGTGACCGCGCAGTCGACATGGCGGCTGCTGGGCAGGTTCGGCTATCACCTGATCTCGCTTGTGATGATCGTCGTTTTCCTCGCCATGGACATGTCGGCGGTCAGGGCAGTGGTCTACGCGACCGCCGTGCAGATCGTGTTGTCGTTCCTGGACCGCGAACATCGGTTGACCCCACGTCGGCTGTACGACGCGCTGGGCACCGGGGTTCGGGGCGTCCTTTCCGTGGCTGCGGTATGCGCCGCCGCAGGCGTCATCGCCGCGATGATCACCCGAACCGGGCTTGGCCTGCAATTGAACTCCATCCTGGTGAACGCCGCGCGCTCGATCACCGAAAACCCCACGGCGGTATTGATTCTCACTGCGGTGTTCGCCGCACTGGCGGTGTCCGTCCTCGGCCTGGCGGTACCGGTCACCGCTTCGTTTGTGATCAGCTGGGTGATCATTGGACCGGCCCTGCAGGATCTCGGGGTTCCCGCTCCCGCCGTTGCGATGTTCGTCTTCTATTTCGCGGTGCTGTCCGAAGTGACCCCACCCACCGCACTGGCGGCCGTCGCCGCATCTGCGATCACCGGAGGCCGGGTGATCGCGACGATGTGGCAGACGTGGAAATACACACTGCCCGCCTTCCTCGTGCCGTTCGCATTCGTCCTGACCGACAACGGCGAAGGCCTACTCGGGCTGCGGTCACTGGGGGCGATGGTGTGGACGGCGGTGGTGGCCGCGCTGGCCGTGGCGGCTCTTGCCGTCGTCACCGGCGGATGGCTGGTCGGTCGCGCGGGTTGGCCGGAGCGGCTACTGTGCGTTCCTGCGGCTGGACTGCTGCTCTATCTGAACCCGGTGACCATCGCGGTGGGGGTTGGGCTGCTGGCTGTGGCCGTGGCGGTAAATCTCATCACTCGCAAACCACCAGCGGAATCACCCGATCAGCCGCCTCCCGATAGCCCCGGTACGGTGGGTAGATCCGGATAAGCCTGGGCCAGTAGCGGTTTCGCTCCTCGTCGCTGGCATCACGAGCGATGAGGTCGAAGTGCTCATCCCGAATCTGTATGTGCACCTTGGGATTCGCGCGCAGATTCCGGTACCACATCGGATGTTCGTGGCGGCCGCCAAATGAGGCGGGCAGTACCACGCGGTCTCCGTCTCGCAGATACAGAGTCGGTGTGGTGCGTGGCTGTCTGCTCCTGCGGCCTACGGTGGTCAGCAGAGCAGCGGGGAACCACAGCAGTTTGGCGCCGAGGCGCCCGTTGGTGCGCTGATAGACCCAGATATGGGCACGTGCGAAGTACCTCAGCAGCAGCGCGAGAAGCTGGGAGTTCCGTATCCATCGGCGCTGCGTCATGTCCACTGATTTGCCGCGGCGGCCGATCCGCAAACTACTTCTTGAGCCGACGGCTTCCGCCGTGCCAGTCCTCCTCGATACCAACGGATTCGGTGTCGACCCCGAAACTGGCCAGCTGAGGCCGCTCCCGCAGGCTGCGCTTGATCTCGGCGAAACCGGGGAACGCCGCCAGCGCGATCACGTGATCCCAAAGCGGGCCGGCGTCCGCCGGTCTGGGCAGTCTGCTGATCACGGGCCCGAAGAACGCCGTCCCGCCCGGCGGCTGAAAGTGCAGGATCGGTGTGCCGACGTCACGCCCCGTCAGTATCAGCGCCTCCTCCGTCTCCGTCCGTACCTCGTCGTCGATCGCGGCGTCATCGAGGCCGGCTGCCAGCTCGACAGGGAGCCCGGCGTCACGCAGAAGCGGCTCGAGCAGCCGGGGCGTACCGAGGTCTGCGGCCGAAAGGCCGTCGCGCGGAGTGTCAAACAGGCGTGCGCCGATGCGCGAGTAGAGCGGTTCGATCGCGGCCCGTCCGTGGTCGCTGCGCACCCGCGCGAAGACCCTCAGCAGCCTCAGTCCCGCGGTGTGCTCGTCCTCGTAGTGCTCGGGGAAGTGCGTCGCATAATCGACGTTGGCGTTGAGGATCCGCAGCGAAATGAATCGCCAGTCCACCCGGTAGTCGCGCTGGGCCGCCACCATGCGCACCCATCTGCTGGTCATCCATGCGAACGGGCAGACGGGGTCGAAGTAGAAGTGCAGGTCGTATTCGGGGGTCATACCCCCGATTCTGCTACGGCTCGCAGATCACCAGCGGGATCGTCCGATCAGTCCAGGACTGGTAGTCCTCGTACGTCGGGTACATCTGCACCAACTGCGGCCAATAACGTTCTCGCTCTTCATCGTTGGCGTCGCGGGTGGTGAGGTCGAGCACCTCTTTCTTGATCTGAACCTGGACCTTCGGATTGGCCTTGAGGTTCAGGTACCACATGGGGTGCTTGTCGCTGCCGCCCTTGGAGGCGGCCACGACGACCTTGTCCCCGTCGCGGACAAAGTACAGCGGGCTGACCCGCGGCTCTCCGCTCTTGCGGCCGGTCGTCGTCAGCAGCGCCACGGGAATGTTCTGGACGGAACCACCGAGGCCTTCCCCGTTGTTGCGGCGGTACAGCCAGGTGTTGATCTTCGACGACCATTTGATGAAGAAGTCCATGGACTTCGTGTCCAAGAAGCGGGGACGAGGCTTCGGCATAGGCCGATCCTACGTGGTCAGGAAGCGCCTGATGCTTGCCCGGATGTGATGGATTTGGCCGCCCACGGCGGGGATGACGAACGTCTCGTCGATGTGCGCCCCCACCCGTCGTCCGGCGACCGACGGTTTGGTCACCAGATCGAACAGGGCCCGGACCGTGTCGCCGTCCACGGTGAACTCGGGCACCGTCGTGGATTGGATGACTCGATACTGCGGCCCGCGATCCAGGCTGCGGCGCAGGTGATTACCCGAGAATCCGGTCTTCAGCCCAACCTCTATGCGGGTGCAACCGGGCGCGAACGGAACCTTGTCGGCATCGTGACTGACCAATGCGTCGATGTACGCCTGGGCCGCCGCGATCCGTTCCGCGTCCGACACCGGCACTAGATTCGCTCGATGATCGTGCCGGTGGACAGGGCTCCGCCGGCACACATCGTGATCAGCGCCGTGCTCTGATCGGTGCGCTCCAACTCGTGAAGAGCGGTGGTGATCAGCCTGCTGCCGGTGCTGCCGACGGGGTGACCGAGGGCGATCGCGCCGCCGTTGACGTTCACCCGCTCCATGTCGGGCTCGTGGACGCGCGCCCATGACAGCACGACCGACGCGAACGCCTCGTTGATCTCGACGAGATCGATGTCGCCGATCTTCATGCCCGCCTTCTCCAGCACCTTCGCCGTCGACTGCACCGGGCCGTCTAGGTGGTAGTACGGCTCCGCGCCGACCAGCGCCTGGCTGATGATCCGTGCCCGCGGCCGCAGGCCCAACGCCTTGGCCTTGTCTTCGTCCATCCACAGCACCGCGGCGGCCCCGTCGGAGATCTGCGATGACGTGCCCGCGGTGTGGATGCCGTCCTCGAGCACGGGCTTGAGGGACGCCAGGCCCTCCAGCGTGGTGTCCCGCAGCCCCTGGTCGCGGGTCACGGGTGCGCGCTCGGACGTCGGCATCTTGTTCTCGTCGAGCACCGGCGCCTCGATCGGGCTGATCTCGCGGTCGAACCGGCCCTCGGCCCACGCTTGCTTGGCCTTGCACTGCGAGTCGTAGCCGAACTGGTCGATCTCCTCGCGAGTGATGCCGCGGCGCTTAGCGATCCGCTCGGCGGCGGTGAATTGATCGGGCAGGTCGATATCCCACGACGCGGGTCGCAGCACGCTGCGATCGGGACCGGCGTTGGCGCCGAGGCCGACGCGGCTCATCGCCTCGATGCCGCAGGCGATGCCGATGTCGATGGCTCCCGCCGCGATGAGGCCGGCGATCAATCCGTTCGCCTGCTGGCCGCTGCCGCACTGGCAGTCGACCGTCATCGCGCCGACGTGCTCCGGCAGTCCGGCGACCAGCCAGCTGACCCGGGTGATGTTGTTGGACTGCTCGCCGAACTGTGTGACACAGCCGCCGACGATCTGCTCGACGTCGCCGGCTTCGATGCCGGCCTTCTCGACCAATGCCTTCTGTGTGGCGCCCAGCAACTCGGTGGCGTGCAGGCCGGACAGCCATCCGTTCCTCTTGCCGATGGGGCTACGGGTGGCTTCGACGATGACAGGGTTACCCATTCCGTCAGGCTAGAACACGTTTCATTACTCTGACAAGCGACGATGCCACCACGCCTTTTATCCGCTAAGAGGTCATGTTTTACTGGAACTAGAACACGTTGCAATTGAGGAGCGCACCTGCATGCCAACCCCCAATATCCCAGCTGACTTCGACTTCCTCGACCCGGACGTCAACCTCGCGGGCCTGCCTGTGGCCGAGCTCGCGGAACTGCGCACGGCCGAGCCTATCCACTGGGTCGACGTCCCCGCCGGCACCGGCGGCTTCGGGGACAAGGGCTACTGGCTCGTGACCAAGCACAAGGACGTCAAGGAGGTCTCGTTGCGCAGCGACGTGTTCTCCAGTTGGCAAAACGGCGCCATCCCGGTCTGGCCGCCGGAGATGACGCGGGAGCAGGTCGACTTGCAGCGCAGCGTGATGCTCAACATGGACGCGCCCCACCACACCCGGTTGCGCAAGATCATCTCCCGCGGTTTCACCCCGCGCGCGATCGGACGCCTGCAGGAGGAGCTCAACCAGCGGGCGCAGAACATCGCCAAGAGCGCCGCGGCGGAGGGCACGGGTGACTTCGTCGAGCAGGTGTCGTGTGAGCTTCCGCTGCAGGCCATCGCCGGTCTCCTCGGCGTGCCGCAGGAGGACCGCGACAAGATCTTCCGTTGGTCCAACGAGATGACCGGTGGCACGGATCCCGAATACGCCGACGTCGACCCCGCGCAGTCGTCGATGGAGCTGATCATGTACGCGATGAAGATGGCCGAGGAACGCCACCAGAACCCGACCGAGGACATCGTCACGACGCTCATTCAGGCTGACGTCGAGGGGGAGAAGCTCTCCGACGACGAGTTCGGGTTCTTTGTCATCATGCTGTCTGTGGCGGGCAACGAGACCACTCGCAACTCGATCACGCACGGGATGATCGCGTTCGCGAACAACCCCGACCAGTGGGAGCTGTTCAAGAACGAGCGACCCGAGACCGCAGCCGACGAGATCATCCGCTGGGCCACTCCGGTGTCGGCGTTCCAGCGCACCGCCAACGAGGACACCGAGCTGGCAAGTGTGCAGATGAAGAAGGGTCAGCGGGTCGTGATGTCCTACCGCTCGGCCAATTTCGACGAAGAGGTCTTCGATGATCCGCACACGTTCAACATCCTGCGCGACCCGAACCCGCACGTCGGTTTCGGCGGCACCGGCGCGCACTACTGCATCGGCGCGAACCTGGCGCGGATGACGATCAACCTGATCTTCAACGCCGTCGCGGACCAGATGCCCGATCTCAAGCCGATCGGCGAGCCGGAGCGGCTACGTTCGGGGTGGCTGAACGGAATCAAGCATTGGCAGGTGAACTACACGGGCGTCGGCGAGCCGGCGAAAAGCGCTGGGTGCCCGGTCGCCCATTAGTCGGCTCGAGACTTGAGGAGGAGTCGGGTGGATTTCACACCGGACCCGGAACAGCAGGCTGTCGCCGACGTGGTGACGGCGGTGCTGGACCGGGACAACAGCTGGGACGCACTGGTTGCGGGAGGCGTGGCGGCGCTAGCCGTCCCTGAACGCCTCGGTGGTGACGGCGTCGGACTGCCCGAGATCGCAACGGCGCTGACCGAAATCGGCAGGCACGGCACCATCAGCCCGGCGCTGGCCACGCTCGGTCTGGGCACGGCGGTGCTGCTCGATCTGGCGTCCGAAGAACAGCAGGACCGCTACCTCGCAGGCGTCGCGAAAGGTGCGGTCCTGACGGCGGCGCTCAACGAGCCCGCCGCGCCACTGCCGGATCGGCCGGCCACTGTGCTTTCTGGTTCGGCCGGCGGATACAAGCTCAACGGCACCAAAATCGCGGTTCCCTATGCGGAACAAGCGGAGTGGATGGTCGTCACCGCCGACAGCGCTGTCGTGGTGGTGTCGCCGAAGGCCGACGGTGTGCAAATGGTCAAGACCCCGTCGTCGAACAAGGGCGACGAATACACCGTGACGTTCTCCGATGCCGAGGTCGACGGGATACTCCTGGGCGCTCAGGCCCATCGGGTAAATCAGTTGGCGCTGGCTGCGATTGGTGCGTTCGCATCCGGTCTCGTCGCAGGTGCGCTGCGGCTGACCGCCGACTACGTAGCCAACAGACATCAATTCGGCAAGCCGCTTTCGACGTTTCAGACGGTCGCCGCCCAGCTTGCGGAGGTCTATATCACCTCGCGCACACTGACATTGGCGGCGACATCGGTCGTGTGGCGGCTCGCTGAAGGGCGTGACGCCGATGATGATCTCGACGTCCTCGGTTATTGGCTGGCCTCGCAGGCGCCTCCGGTGATGCAGATCTGCCATCACCTGCACGGCGGCATGGGTATGGACATCGACTACCCGATGGACCGCTATTACTCCACGATCAAGGCCCCGACCCGGTTGGTGGGCGGGCCGTCGCATCGCCTCGATCTGGTGGGAGCACAATGTTCATCGAACTGACCCCCGAGCAGCGGCAGCTGCAAGCCGAACTGCGGCAATATTTTTCGGGCTTGATTTCGCCCGAGGAATACAAGGAGATGGGGGCTGACCGGCACGGCAAGGCCTACCGCGCGGTGATCAAGCGGTTGGGTTCGGACGACAAGCTGGGTGTCGGCTGGCCCAAGGAGTTCGGCGGGCTCG
>Ga0157372_10006038_pt1 | contig 12867 bp, 9 predicted proteins | sample C55metaG_FD_115307 | JGI IMG/M metagenome (GOLD analysis project Ga0157372, IMG submission 115307) | Corn rhizosphere microbial communities from Kellogg Biological Station, Michigan, USA - C5-5 metaG | ecosystem: Host-associated > Plants > Roots > Rhizosphere > Soil | place: USA: Michigan... | reverse complement strand
GGGGATGAGCGACATGCTCGGCATGGTGGAGCTCGCCCCGCGCGAGAATCCGTACCTGCGCAACGCGGGCGTCTTGGGCGGCAACAAGGTGATCAGCGAAGAGACCGCGCGCCTGGTCGACGAGGAGGTGCGGCGCATCATCGGCGAATGCCACGCGCAGGCGCTGAGCCTGCTCGCCGAGCATCGCCCGGAGCTCGACAGACTCGTGCAGGCGCTGCTCGCGCGCGAGACGCTGGGCGAGCAGGAGATCCTCGATGCCACGGGCCTTCCACCGGCTCCCGCTCTCGAAGGGCGCCGTGTGCCCGGCATCGAGAGCTCGGGCTCCTAGAGCGCGCCGATCGAGGCGGATGCTCATCGCTGCCTTCGTCCCATGACAGACCGCTTCGACAGCATCGTGATCGGAACCGGGCAGGCCGGCCCGGCGCTCGCCGTGAGGCTCGCGAAGTCGGGACGGCGCACCGCGATCGTCGAGCGTGGGCTTTTCGGTGGGACCTGCGTGAACGTCGGGTGCACGCCCACCAAGACGCTCGTCGCGAGCGCGCGCGTGGCGCACATGGCGCGCCGCGCCGCCGACTTCGGCATCCTGGTGAAGGGCGGGGTCGCCGTCGACATGGCGCGGGTGAAGGCGCGCAAGGATGCTGTGGTGCGCGAATCGTCCGAGGGGGTGGAGCGCTGGCTTCGCGCAACGCGCGGTCTCGACGTCGTCCAGGGCCATGCGCGATTCGAGAGTCCGCATGCGATCCGCGTCGGTGACCGCGTCATGGAGGCGGACCGGTTCTTCGTCGACGTGGGCGCGCGCGCCCACATTCCCGCGCTCGAAGGCGTGAACGGCGTCCCGTACCTCACCAGTTCCACGATCCTCGACCTCGATCGCGTGCCCGCCCATCTCATCGTCGTGGGCGGCAGCTATATCGGCCTGGAGTTCGCCCAGATGTACCGCCGCTTCGGCGCCGAGGTCACGGTGGTGGAGATGGGGTCGCGGCTCATCTCGCGCGAGGACGGCGACGTGAGCGACGCGATTCGCGAAATCCTCGAAGGCGAGGGGATCCAGGTCCGCGTGAACGCGGAATGCGTCGCGCTCTCCAGGAGCGGCGATGGCGTGAGGGTCCGCCTGCATTGCGAGGAGGAGCCGCGCGCGGTGACGGGTTCCCACGTGCTGCTCGCGGTCGGGCGCCGCCCGAACACCGGCGACCTCGGGCTCGACAAGGCCGGGGTGAAGACGGACGAGCGCGGCCGGATCCCCGTCGACGAGACGCTGCGCACGAACGTGCCGCACGTCTTCGCGCTGGGCGACGTGAACGGGCGCGGCGGCTTCACCCACACGGCGTGGAACGACTACGAGGTCGTGGCCGCGAACCTGCTCGACGGCGAGAGCCGCCGCGTCACCGATCGGATTCCCGCCTATGCGCTGTACATCGATCCGCCGCTAGGGCGGGCCGGCATGGGCGAGCGGGAGGCGCGGGCCTCCGGCAGGCGGGTGCTCGCCGCATCCATGCCGATGAGCCACGTGAGCCGGGCCCGCGAGCGCGGCGAGGTCGAGGGCCTGATGAAAGTGCTGGTCGATGCGGACTCGCGCAAGCTCCTCGGCGCCGCGATCCTCGGCATCGGCGGCGACGAGGCGATCCACGCCGTGATCGACACCATGCATGCCGGCGCGACCGCCGACGTCCTGCAGCGCGCCGTGCATATCCATCCGACGGTCGCGGAGTACCTGCCGACGCTGATGGGCGCTCTGCGACCGCTCGCCTAGACCCGGCAGACCCACCCGAACCAGTTGCTCGAGGCGTGCAGGCCTCTCGTCCGGGCGACGGGCGCTATCGCCGGGCATTTGACATAATACAAATTATGCGCGCTTGGCGTGTCGCTACGAGAGTCGCACAACAAGATCCGTGTACGCCTCCAGAGCCGCATCCGCGGTCAGCAAGAGCAGCGGCTCATGCATCGCCTGCGCCACCAGGATGCGATCGAACGGATCCGCATGATGGCGAGGCAGCGTGGCAACCCGCGCGGCGTGGCGACCGGTCACGGGAAGCGCCAGAAAGCCACTGGCCTCGATTCCGGCCAGCAACCGTTCCATGTCGGCCTCGAACCTGCCGATGGAAACCTTGATCGCGGCCTCCCAAATCGTGGCCGCGCTCACGAAGACCTGTTCCGCCTCGGCGATCCGGCTTCGAGCGCCCGCCGGGAGCTTGCGGGAATCCGCGAGGTACCAGAGATACACCTGCGTATCGAGCAGGTACTTCACTTGCGTCCTTCGAACTCCCTCAGCACTTCATCCGGAAGCGGCGCGTCGAAGTCATCAGGGATGCGAAGCTTGCCCTTCAGGAAACCGGGCTTGCGCTCCGGACGCGGCTTCGCCAGGGGAACGAGCCTCGCAACCGGCTTTCCGGCCTTTGCGATCACGATTTCGATGCCGCTCGCCGCCTGATCCACCAGGCGCGACAGGTTCGTCTTCGCGTCGTGGATGTTGACGGAATTGGCCGACCTTTTCATTAGCTAAGTCTAGCTAAGCTCGCCGGTTCGCGCAACCCACCGGTAGAATTGCGGCAATCCGCGAGCCCTCGACCGGTGAAGCCCTCCATCTGCCTCAACATGATCGTGCGCGACGAGGCGCCGGTGATCGAGCGCTGCCTCGCGTCGGTGCGCCCCTTCATCGACCGCTGGGTCATCGTCGATACGGGATCCACCGACGACACGCCCGCGCTCGTGCAGCGCGCGCTCGAAGGCATTCCCGGCGAGCTGCACCATCGGCCCTGGCGCGACTTCGGCCACAACCGCAACGAGGCGCTCGCATTCGCACGCGCGGGCGGCGGCTACCTGCTCTTCATCGACGCGGACGAGACGCTCGGGGCACCGGACCGCTTCGCGTGGCCGCAGCTCGATGCACCCGGCTACCATCTCCACGCGCAATGCGGCTCCGTGCGCTACAGCCGCCCGGCATTGGTCGACGCGAAGCTCGACTGGCGCTGGGAAGGCGTGATCCACGAGTACCTCGTGGCCACGCCGCCCGTGACGCAGCTCGTGCAGCTCGAATGGCCGCGCATCCTGGTGCGCCAGGACGGCGCGCGCTCGCGCGATCCGAGGAAGCTCGAGAAGGACGCGCAGGTGCTGCGCGAAGCGCTGGCGCGCGACCCGGGCAACGGACGGTACGCCTTCTACCTCGCGCAATCGCTGCGCGATGCGGGCGACCTCGCCGGCGCGCAGGCCGCTTACCGCGAGCGCTGGAGCATGGGCGGATGGGACGAGGAGCGCTGGTACGCGTTGTACCAGGTGGCACGCATGACGGAGCGATTGGGCCAGCCGGTGCCCGAGGTGCAGACCGCCTATCTGCTCGCATACCACCATCGGCCTTCGCGGGCAGAGCCGCTTTTCCACCTCGCGCGCTTCCACGCCGAGCACGGCGAGTTCGCCCTCGCGTATCTCTTCGCGCGCCCCGCCGCCGAGATGCGTGCCCCGGACGACGTGCTCTTCGTCGAGGACGACATCTACCGCTGGCGCGCGCTGGACGAGATGAGCGTCGCCGCCGCGGCGGTGGGTGCGAACGATGCGGCGCTCTGGGCGCTCGGGCGGCTCGCGCGCGAGGGATACGTGCCGGAGCCGGAGATGCCGCGGATCCGGAAGAATCTCGAGCGGATCAGCTCGAAGCAGCGCGCTGCGCGGCGCTGAGTCAGCCCTTCGCCGGCGCGCCCTCGCCGGCCTTCGCCGCCCTGCCGGCCCCGGCAAGGATCGCCTCGAGCTGCTCCGGATCGATCGGCTTCACCAGGTGGCGATCGAAGCCGGCATCCCGCGCGCGCCGCCGATCGTCCTCCTGGCCCCAGCCGGTGACGGCCACCAGCACGCAGTCCGCCGTCGCGGGCGACGCCTTCAGCCGCCGCGCGACTTCGTAGCCGTGAACCTTCGGCATCCCGATGTCGAGGAAGGCGCACTCGGGCAGGAATTCGGCCGCCACGCGCAGCGCTTCCGCGCCGTCGTGCACCACGCGCACGTCGTGGCCGTGCGCGGTGAGGAGCGACGCGAGGCTGTTGGCGAAGTCGACGTTGTCGTCGGCGAGCAGCACCCGCCGGCGCGGCGCATTCTGCGTCGACGCCGGTGCGAGCCCCGCCGCCTCCGGCATCGAACCCGAGAGGGGAATGCGAACGGTGAAGACGGTGCCCCGCCCTATTCCGTCGCTCGAGGCGGCGATGCTGCCCCCGTGCAGCGCGACGAGCCGCCGCGCGAGGGTGAGGCCCACGCCGAGGCCCGCCTGCGTGCGCGTGAGCGAGCGGTCGACCTGCACGAACATCTCGAAGATCGACTCGGTGAACGCCGGGTCGAGCCCGAGGCCGTTGTCGGCGACCTTGACCACGGCCGCATCCGCGTCGCGCTCGAGCGAGATCGCGATGTGGCCGCCCGGCTCCGTGTACTTGCCGGCGTTGTGCAGGAGGTTCGAGAAGACCTGCGCGAGCCGCGTGCGATCGCCCTCGACCGCGACGGGCGCTTCGGGCAGTCGCAACTCGAGCGAGTGCTGGCGTGCGTCGAGGAAGGGCTTCACCGTGTCGACCGCGTCGCGCACCGCGTCCTGCAGCACGATGGTCGAGCGGCGCACCATGAGCTTGCCCGTGGTGATGCGCGAGACGTCGAGCAGGTCGTCCACCAGGCGCACCATCTGCAGCAGCTGCCGGTCCATCATCTCGAGGGCCCGCGTGCCCATCTGCGGCGTCGCGACGGGCATGCGCAGGATCTCGACCGCGTTGCGCAGCGGCGCCAGCGGATTGCGCAGCTCGTGCGCGAGGGTCGCCAGGAACTCGTCCTTGCGCTGGTCGGCCTCGCGCAGCGCGTCGGCGCGGCGCCCCGTGTCGGCGATCATGCCGTTGAACGAGTCGACCAGCTCGCCGATCTCGTCGCCGGTCGTCTTCTTCGCGCGCAACGCGTAGTCGCGCTTGTCGATCACCTCGCGCGCCACGCGCGCCACCTCCAGGATCGGACCCGTGATCGTCGATTGCAGCCACCCCGAGAGCAGCGCCGCCAGCGCCACGCTCGCCACCATCACCACGCCGATGATCGTGAGGTAGTCGCGCAGCCGGTTCCACGGCAGGTACATCGCCCGCAGGTAGATCGTCCCCAGCGGCTCGCCGTTCTCGACCACGCGGCGGAAGAGCACCAGCTGGTCGCCCTGGATGCGGTAGCCGTCGGCGGCCGGATGCTCCGGGAACCCGGGCAGCTCGCCCGCGTCGGTGCGCGCATAGGTCGCGAAGAGCTGGCCGTCCTGGCGGTAGAGCGCCGCCTGGAGGACCATGCGGCGGACGCGTACGAGCTTGAGGTCCTTCGCCGCGGTGTCGCGGTCGTCGAACTGCAGGGCCGGCGCGCTCGCGCGCGCGAGGATCTCGGCCTGCAGCGTGAGGTCGCTGGTCCACTGCCGCTCGTACACGCGCAGGTCGTAGACCGCGAGGCCGATCGCCGAGAGCAGCAATGCCGACACCGTGGTGGCCATCACGATGAGGATGACCTTGCGGCGGATGGACGAGCGTATCGAGCGGAAGATCATCGTTGCACCACGCGCCGGGCCACGGCGAGCATGCGCGAGCTGATGCGCAGCCCGTTCCTCTCCGCGGCCTCGGGCGCGACCTCGAATCCCACGCGATCCTCGAGCAGCACGAAGTTGATGGCGGCGCCGTAGGTCAGGCCCTTCTCATTCTCCGTGACCACGAGCAGGCCCGGCAACTGTGCCGCTCGCACCACGGCTCCCACGCGATCGCCGGCGCCGCGCCCGACGAACAGCACTTGCAGCCCCGCCAGGCCGTTGTCGCCGTTCACGCGCCTCACCGCCATCGGGTGGCCTGACCACTGCTTGCCCGCGGCGAGCCGCTCGAGCTCCGCGGCGACGTCGTCCTGGCCCATCACGCCGAAGGTGAACGGCGCCGCAGCCGACGGGAACGTGCTCGCCGGCCAGTCGATGTAGCCGGGAAACTTGTAGAGGAACGCGGCCTTGACGCTCGCTTCGGACACTTCGAGGCGGGCCTGGGCCTGCGCTTGCTGGAAGAGGCTTGTCGCGACGAGCGTTGCACAGGCGAAGAGGAGCCTGAGCGCGCGCGTTCTCACGTCTGCCATCTGAGCGCGAGGAGCCAGGTGCGGCGGAACACGGCGCGCGAGCTCGCGGGGCCGAGCTCGCCGTAGTCGCGGTCGAACGCGTTCTGCACGGCGAGCGAGAGCTCGAGCTCGCGGCGCAGCTGCCAGGCGACGCGGCCGTCGACGACGGTGTACGCCGGCACGTCGTAGCCCGGGATGTGCCCCACGTTGCGCACGAGCACCTCGGCGTCCCATGCGGAGCCGATGTCCCACGCCGAGCGAAGCTGCGCGGTATGGCGCGGGTCGTTGCTGATCTGGGACACGCCGCCCACGTCGACGTGGCCGGGCCGCACCTGGATCGTCTCGGACATCGTCATGGCGCCCAGGTCGATGCGCCACCACGGCGCCACGCGCCACGTGCCCCACCCTTCCACGCCGGTGGTGCGGCCCTCGAATCCGTTGGCGACGACGACGCCCTTGAAGTCCGGCGTGAATTCCAGCGTGCGCAGGTTCGGGTAGCGGTGGTGGAAGGCGGTGACGGAGAAGCTGAGCGACGGCGTCACTTGCGTGCGGTAGCCCAGCTCAGCGACGCCCGCCCGCTCCGCTTCGAACGTGGAGTTGGTGCGCAGGACCGGAGTGAACGCGTCGCGATCGAGGCGGGAGGGTGCCCGCGCGGCGCGCGAGACGTCGCCCCACACGAGATGGTCGGGCGCGAGCTTCCATGCGAAGCGCAGCGTGGGAAGCCACTCCACGCCCGTGTACGGATTGCGTTCGGCGCGCACGCCGCCGGTGAATGCCAGGCCGGGAATGACCGTCCACTCGTCCTGCGCGAAGAGGTTCGCCCACTGCTGGTTCGTGTCCGCGGGATCGAAGCCGAGGACCGGCGTGTCGTCGATGCGGTCGCGCGAGGCCCGGTAGCCGCCGCCGACCACCAGCATGTGCGCGGGATGCGGCTTCCAGCCGTACTGCACGTCGAGGTCGGCGATGTCGAGCTTCTCGCCGAAGCTTCCCTCGTGGATGCGGTCGCTGCGATCGTAGTACGCCTGCACGCGCATGCTGCCGCCGGCGGCGGTCGGCTGCTCCCAGCGCGCGAGCAGGTGGCCGCCCTGCACGGGGCGGCTGCCGCCGAGGTTGTCGACGTGGCCCTTGTACGCCTCGCCCTCGAAGGTCGCGGCGCCGTTGCCGCGCGTCCAGTCGCCGCGGAAGCCCGCGAGCATGCGCTCGGACTCGTCGCGGGCGCCCTCGCCGCTCATGAGCGCGCGCTCATCGAGCTCGCGGTATTGCGCATACACGCGGTAGCTGGCCGCCTCCCCGAGCGTGGCGCCCTGGCGCAGCGCCACGCCGCGCTCGTAGTTGCCGGCCCAGCCGTGCGCGAGGGAACCGCGCGTGACCTGCGCCGGCTTGGTGGTGATGTTGATCACGCCGTTCACGGCGTTGGTGCCCCAGAGCGTGCCGCCCGGACCGCTGATCACCTCGACGCGGTCGATGTCCTCCACCGACACGTATTGCGCATCGGAGAAGACGCCCGAGAAGAGCGGCGTGTAGATCGTGCGGCCGTCGATGAGCACGAGCATCTTGTTGGACGTGCTCGCGATCATGCCGCGCGAGCCGGCGACCCACTGGTTGTTGTCGCCACGGCCGATGAAGAGGTTGGGCGCCAGGCGCAGCACGCCCCAGAGGTCGGTGGCGCCCGAGCGGCGGATGTCTTCCGCCGTGATCACGTAGATCGACGCGGGCGCATCCAGCAGGCGCTCCTCGCGGCGCGAGACGGACGTCACGCGGATCTCGGTGAGCTGCTCGAGGGAGAGGTCCTCGAGGCGCGCCGCGGCGATGTTGGTGGCGGCGAACGCGGGCGCGTGCACCACGGCGAGGATGCAAGCAAGCTTGCGTAGGGGGGGCCGGCGCATGGTCGGCGCATCATACCGTGGGTGCGCGGCAACACCTAGTAGAGCCGTTCGGCCGGGTAAGGAATTACCGCCTGACGCGCTAGTGGAAGTCGCGGCTCGCGGTGGCGAGGCGGCCGAGCAGCGGCGTCATGTCCTCGAGCCTTCGCGCGAGCACGTGCACGATGCTGCCCTGCTTCTGCACCTCGCCCTGCACGGCGAGAAGGCGCGCGCCCAGGAGCTCGCGGCGCTGGCGGTCGGCGAGGTCGTTCCACACGATCAGGTTCATGTAGCCCGTCTCGTCCTCGAGCGTCACGAAGATCACGCCGCTCGCGGTCGCGGGACGCTGGCGGCACGTGACGAGGCCCGCCACGCGGATCAGCTGGCCATTGCGCGCCGACGCGAGCTCGGTCGCGCTGCGGATGCGCTGCTTCTTCAGGCGCGCGCGCAGGAGCGCCAGCGGATGCCGGCGCAGTGTCAGCCCGAGCGCGGCGTAGTCGCCGACGATCTCGTCGCCTTCGGTGGGCGCCACGAGCTGCGGCGCGATTTCGTGCGCGGCCGGCATGGCGAGGCGCGTGGGCTCGTCGATCGCGAGCGTGGACCACAGCGCCGCGCGGCGATGTCCGGCGAGGCTCGCGAGCGCGTCGGCGGCCGCGAGCGCGGCGAGGTCGCCCTTGTCGAGGCGCGCCCGGCGCGCGAGGTCTTCCGTCGACGCGAACGGCGCCCGGGCCCTCGCCTCCACGATGCGCTGCGCGCTGTCCTCCTTGAGGCCCTTGACGAGGTTGAAGCCGAGGCGCATGGCCGGACCCTCACCCCGGCCCTCTCCCAAGGCAGAGGAAGGCTCGAGCGTGCACTCCCACTCGCTCACCGCCACGTCCACCGGCCTCACCTCGACCCCGTGGCGCTTCGCGTCCTGCACGATGGACGAGGACGAGTAGAAGCCCAGCGGCTGGCTGTTGAGGAGCGCCGCGGCGAAGGCGGCGGGCTCGTGGCACTTGAGCCAGCTCGAGACGTAGACCAGGAGCGCGAAGCTCGCGGCGTGCGACTCGGGAAAGCCGTACTCGCCGAAGCCCTGGATCTGCTGGTAGATCTGCTCGGCGAACTCGCGCTCGTACCCGCGCGCGAGCATGCCGCGCACGAGCTTCTCGCGGAAGGGCTCGATGCCGCCCTTGCGCCGCCACGCCGCCATCGCGCGCCTCAATTGATCAGCCTCGCCCGCGGTAAAGCCCGCGGCCACCACCGCGAGCTGCATCACCTGCTCCTGGAAGATCGACACACCCATCGTGCGCTCGAGGACGCGCTTCACGTCCTCGCTCGCGTAGCTCACCGGCTCCTTGCCCTCGCGGCGGCGCAGGTACGGATGCACCATGCCGCCCATGATCGGCCCCGGGCGCACGATCGCCACCTCGATCACGAGGTCGTAGAAGCACTGGGGCTTCAGGCGCGGCAACATCGCCATCTGCGCGCGCGACTCGATCTGGAAGACGCCGATGGTGTCGGCGCGGGAGATCATCTCGTAGACGCGAGGATCTTCACTGGGGATGTTGGACAGGGAAAGAAAACCGGGGACGGACCCCAATTTCGTGGGACAACACGACTCGTGCGAATAGCGCGCGCTTGAATGGGGGTCCGTCCCCAGCCCATTCACCAGGTCGATCGCGCGCCGGATGCACGACAGCATGCCCAGCCCCAGCACGTCGACCTTGAGCAGCCCCATCGCGTCGAGGTCGTCCTTGTCCCACTGGATCACGGTGCGCTCGGGCATCGAGGCGTTCTCGATGGGCACCAGGCGCGAGAGGCGGCGGTTGTCGATCACGAAGCCGCCGGGATGCTGCGAGAGGTGGCGCGGGAAGCCGACCAGCTCCTGCGTCATCTCGATCACGTGGCGCACGACGCGGTTGTCGAGGTCGAAGCCGGCCTCCGCGAGGCGCTTCCTCATCGCGGCGCGGTCGTCCCACCACGCCATCGATTTGGCGAGCAGGTCGACCTGGTCGAGGGAGAGGCCGAGCGCCTTGCCCACGTCGCGCAGCGCGCTCTTCGGCTGGTAGGTGATGACGACCGCCGTGATCGCCGCGCGCTCGCGCCCGTACTTGCCGTAGATGTACTGGATCACCTCCTCGCGCCGCTGGTGCTCGAAATCGACGTCGATGTCGGGCGGCTCGTTGCGCTCCTTCGAGATGAAGCGCTCGAAGAGCACCGACATGCGCGCGGGATCGACCTCCGTGATGCCGAGGCAGTAGCACACGGTCGAGTTCGCCGCCGAGCCGCGTCCCTGGCAGAGAATCTTCTGCGAGCGCGCGAACTGCACGATGTCGTTCACGGTGAGGAAGAAGGGCTCGTAGGCGAGCTCCTCGATGAGCCTGAGCTCGTGCTCGACGACGTCGGCCACGGGCTGCGGCGCGCCCTGCGGATAGCGGCGGCTCATGCCCTCGTAGGTGAGCTTGCGCAGGTGCGTGGCCGGCGTCTCGCCCGCGGGCACGAGCTCGTCGGGGTATTCGTAGCGGATCTGCGCGAGCGAGAACGTGCAGCGCGCCGCCACGTCGCGCGTCGCCGCAAGGAGCCGCGCGGGATAGATCGCGGAGAGCCGGCCGATGGAGCGCAGGTATCGCTCGCCGTTGGGCTTCAAGTCGCGCCCGACCTCGGCGAGCGGACGCCGCACGCGGATCGCGGTCATCACGTCCTGCAGCTTCCTGCGATCGCGCGCATGCATGTGCACGTCGCCCGCGGCGATGCAACGCAGCCCCAGCCTCGAGCCGAGCGCCTCGAGCTCGACGATGCGCGCGGCGTCATCGGGCCCGCGATGCAGCTCCACCGCGATCCATGCATGGCCCGCGAACGTGCGGGCGACCCACGCGCCCTGCTCTTCCGACGCAACGCCACCCGGCACCCACAACGCCTCGAGGCCTTCGAGCGATGCGGGGAAGTCTTCGCGCGCGAGGCGATACTCGCCTTTCGGCGCCGCGCGCCGCGCCTGCGTGATGAGCTCGCAGAGCGTCTCGTAGCCGCGCAGGTCCGCGACGAGCAGCACGAGCTTCACGCCATCGGCCAGCGTGAGCTCGGAGCCCACGATGAGCCGCACCTTGAGATCCTTCGCGGCGACGTGCGCGCGCACGATGCCCGCCACCGAGCACTCGTCGGTGAGCGCGATCGCCCCGTAGCCCAGCTCGTCGGCGCGATGCACCAGCTCCTCGGGCTCCGAGGCGCCGCGCAGGAAGCTGTAGTTGCTTAAGGCATGCAGCTCGGCGTAGCCGGGGATCACGAAAACACCCCGTGCAGGTACCAGGCCTGCAAGTCGCGATGCTCGCGAAACACCCAGAACGCCTCGCCCATCGGGTTCGTGGCGACGTAGTAGTCGCGGCACACTTCCTCGCCGTCCCACCATCCCGCCTCGATGCGCTCGGGACCGGCCTCGAGCGTGAGCTCGCCCTGGTACGTCGGGACACCTTCGCGCGTGATGAGCTTGCGCGGGGACTGCAGCAGCCAAAGCGGGCGTGAAATGACTGGGGTCACACCACTGAAACCGGGGACGCAGTCGGAATTGGGCACTTGCGGAGCGATAGCGCCGCGACTACGCAATTCCGACTGCGTCCCTGGTTTCAATGACAAATGGGGTCTGACCCCAGTCGCTCGCTCGGGGCGATGGTCGTCGGCCATCGCGATGCCGAAGACCCGATCGCGCCCGAGGCGCGCGGCGAGCCGCTCGACCAGCCGCTCGCGATCGACGGCGTTCTCGCGCGGGCCTGGGAGCCACGCGGCCGACCGGGGGGCGTAGGGCAGCAGCGCATCGGCCGAGAGCACGAGGGCGCACGTCGCCGCGGGCAGCGCGAGGCGGCCGAGCTTCTCGCGCGCGATCGCGAGGATGAAGTCCGCCTCGCGCTCGGGGGATGCGAAATCGAGGCCGAGGCGCGTGCGCTGCGAGCGTCCGTGCTCCAGCGTGAGCGTGAGCTGCTGCACGCCGCAGCCGCGCCCGCGCAGCACGCCTTCGAGCTCGACCAGCATGCGCCGCAGCGGGAAGAGCAGCGCCTCGACGCCATCGGCCTCGGCCGGCAGCTCGAGCTTGCCGTGGAAGCGCGGCGGCGGCTCGTACGGCAGGCGCGGGTCGGCCACGCGGCCCATGAGCCGCTCGAGGTCGAGCAGCACGGCGGGCCCGAAGCGCCGCGCGAGGCCGTCGCCCGGCAACGCGAGCGCGTCGCGCACGCGCAGCACGCCGAGATCGGTCAGGTGCGCGAGCGTCTTCGCGGGCCAGTCGAAGAGGAACAGCGGAAGCTCGGCCACGCGCTCCGCGAGATCCTCGAGACGCAGGCACGCGCGCACCGCGAGGCCGCGCGCCTCGGCGCGTGCGAAGAGGCGCGCCGCGAGCGGCGTGGGCGCGATGCCCATCGCGGCGTGGAACCCCAGCTCGCGCAGGCCCTGGCGGATCGCGGCGGTGAGCGTGGCATGGCCCCCGAAAAGGCGCAGCGACGATTCGATCTCGAGCACGAGGCCCTGCAGCTCGATCGCCACCATGGGCGTGAATTGCCCCGCCCACGCGGCGAGCCGCTCGAGCGCCTCGCGCTCGGCGTGCGCATCGCGCGCGAGCACGCGAAGCTGCGTGGCGAGCGCCCTGGCGGCGGCGACGGCCTGGCCTTCGCGCACACCCGCTTCGCGCGCCGCCTCGTTGGCGCACACCACGAGCGGGCGCTGCGCGGGGCCGTCCGCGATCACGAGCGGATCGGGCGCGGCGCCGGCGCGCTGCGCGACCTGCAGCGGCAATGCGGGCAACTCGAGCGCGATCCAGAGCACGGCGGGCCTTCAGCGGACGATCGAGAAGGCGCGGACGCGGTGGATGTTCTTTGCGAGCTCTTGTTGGGGAAATTGGGCCCCGGCCTGCGCCGGGGCGACATCGCCGTGCGCCGCGGTGACATCGCCGTGCGCCGGGGTGACATCGCCGTGCGCCGGG
>Ga0157372_10006037_pt1 | contig 12868 bp, 15 predicted proteins | sample C55metaG_FD_115307 | JGI IMG/M metagenome (GOLD analysis project Ga0157372, IMG submission 115307) | Corn rhizosphere microbial communities from Kellogg Biological Station, Michigan, USA - C5-5 metaG | ecosystem: Host-associated > Plants > Roots > Rhizosphere > Soil | place: USA: Michigan... | reverse complement strand
TGCGCGGTGAGCGCGGCCAGCACGGTCGCGAACACGACGCTCGTCTCACGTACGGCGGAGACGCTGGCGGCGGGCGCCTCGCGCAGCGCGAGCAGCACAAGCACGTACGTCGCGAAGAGGAGCAGCCCAACCAGTGCGAGCCGTGGCGTCGCCTCGCCGCGCAGCGCAGCCGTGCCCCTCGTTCGCGCGACGAACGCGCCGTAGACGAACGCGGGCCCGATCAGCACGAGCTCGATGTACGGGATCGGCGCCGCGTGCTGGAGTCCCTCCTTGTCGACGAGCGTGTAGCCCGCGATGAAGACCGCGGTCGCGAGCGCGAGCGCAACGCCTCCACGGTCGGACGAGGCGTCCGCGACGCCGACGCCGCAGACCAGGAGGATCCCGAGGGTGACGGCTACCACCCCGGCGATCTGGCCCGCGGATGTCGAATCCCCCAGGAGCACGACCGCGCCGAGCAGGGCGAGCACGGGCGCGCTCCCGCGCGCGACCGGATAGACAAGGCCGACGTCCGCGGCGCGATACGCGGCGGCGAGAAACGCGAAGTAGCCGAGCTCGAGGATCGCGGAGGCGACGATGTACGGGATCGCCCCGGCCTCGACGCGCCAGGTGAGCGCGGCGACCGGAGCAAACGCCACCACCCCGACCAGAAGCATGAGCGCGACCGCCGCCTCGGGCTCGCGCCGCCTGCCGAGGAAGACGTTCCCGCCGGCGTGGAGCCAGGCGGCCGTGAACGCGAGGACGAAGGCTGCCCCGGACATCGGAGAACCCTACGCCGAGGGTTCGTCCGTCGGCCGCAGCGTTTCGGGCGCCGCACACACCCCGGGTTGGGGCCTGCATACGGCCGAGATGGGGCGCCGCCCGCATAGCCACCTTTCCTTCGCACAACGATCATTCGCTCTAGAGATCGCAGTCGGCGCACAGACGTAAGCACTGCGGCTCGAATCGACACGAACGGAGTGCGATGAGAAACGAAGAGCCGTGGTCTGCCAGCCTCGCCGAGGATGGCTCGGGTGGCGGCCCCGGTTCGCTCGAGCCCGCCATGGCATCCCGGAACGGGCTGACGCGGCGACGCATCGAGCCCGAGGACTGGTTGCGCTATCGGGAGTCGATGGCGGAGATCTTCACGGCCTTCGGGATGAACGTCGACACGCCCGGCACGGAGCGCACGCCCGAGCGTTTCCTGAACGCGCTGTACGACTCGACTGCCGGTTACGACGGCGACCCCAAGCTGCTGACCGCGTTCCCGACCGAGTGCAGCGTCCCGGCTGACTGTCTCGTCAGCCAGATCGTCGAGGGCCCGATCGCCTTTTACTCGCTGTGCGAGCACCACGCGCTTCCGTTCTACGGCTTCGCGCATGTCGGCTATGTCTCGCGCGAACGGATCATCGGGCTTTCGAAGCTGACCCGGGTGGTGCGGATGTTCGCGCGCCGCTTCACGGTGCAGGAGCGGCTGGGAGAGGAGATCGCCGGTGCGCTCGCGGAGCTGATCGAGCCGCGCGGGGTCGCCGTCCACCTGCAGGCAGTGCATCTGTGCACGCGAATGCGCGGCGTTCGCGAGGAGAGCTCGACGAGCGCGATGACGTTCTGGCGTGGTGACTACGGCGATGACCCCGGGCTCAGACACGAGTTCCTCGCGGAGGCACGCAGCCGGAACCCCTGGACATGATCGAAGGAGGCGAGGAGACGACATGCGCACGACCCGGTATCTGATCGTCGGCGGGGGGTTGACCGCCGACGCTGCGTGCAAGGGCATCCGTGAGGTCGATCCGGACGGAACGATCACGGTCGTCGCCGACGAGGCTCATGCGCCGTACGCACGGCCGCCGCTCTCGAAGGCGCTGTGGAAGGGGCAGGAGGAGAGCACGATCTGGCGCGGTACCGAGCAGCTCGGGGCGGAGCTTCGGCTCGGTCGGCGGATCGTCGCGCTCGACGTGGGTCGGCGTCGCGCGACAGACGACCGGGGCGAGGCCTACCGCTACGAGCGGGTGCTGATCGCGACCGGCGGTCGCCCTCGGCAGCTGCCCTTTGGCGGCGACGACGTCATCTACTTCCGCACTCTCGACGACTACCGGCGCCTTCGCGCGCTCGCCTCCTCGGACACACGCTTTCTCGTGATCGGCGGCGGCTTCATCGGGTCCGAGATCGCCGCCGCGCTGGCGATGAACGGCCGAACCGTGACGATGGTCTTCCCGGAGGACGGGATCGGGGCGCGCATCTTCCCGGCCGACCTGTCCGCGTTCGTGACCGACTACTACCGGGCCCGAAACGTCGAGGTGCTGACAGGCACGTCGGTGACCGCGATCGAGCGGCAGGGCAACACGGTGCACGTGAAGACCGGCGACGGGCGGGTGCTCGAGTCGGACGCGGTCATCGCCGGGCTCGGTATCTCGCCGAGAACGGAGCTCGCGGAGGCCGCGGGCCTGGCCGTCTCGGACGGCATCGTCGTCGACGAACACGGTCGCGTCGACGGTGGCGACGATGTCTTCGCCGCAGGCGACGTCGCCCGCTTCCCCGTGGCCGCGCTCGGCGGGACGATGCGAGTCGAGCACGAGGATCACGCAAAGAGCCACGGCAGACGTGTCGGCGCGAACATGGCCGGCGCGGACGAGCCGTACGACCACCTGCCGTTCTTCTACTCCGACCTCTTCGACCTCGGCTACGAGGCCGTTGGCGAGCTCGACAGCCGGATGCGCACCACCGCGGACTGGAGCGAAGTCGGCGAAGCGGGCACCGTCTGCTACCTCGACGACGCCGGTAGGCCCCGGGGCGTCTTGCTCTGGAACCGCTTCGGGCATGTCGAGACGGCTCGCGACCTGATCCGCGCCGCCGTGCCGATCCCGGTGGCGGAGCTCGTCGGATGAGCGCTGCGGCGGTCGCCGACTCGAGGATCGCACTTCCCGCGCTCGAGCGGCTCTACGAGCGTGAGGGCTTGCCGGCCTTCGACCTGCCGACAGACCTCGCGGAGGCGTACGGAGGGTCGCTCGGGTTCACGGAGCCACGTGTGTATGCGAACTTCGTCGCGACCCTCGACGGGGTCGTCGCGCTCCCCGGCCTGCCCCACTCGAACAGGATCATCAGCGACTCGAGCGCCGCGGACCGGTTCGTCATGGGGCTCCTGCGGGCCTGCGCGGACGTCGTGCTCGTCGGCGCGGACACGATGCGGGAGGCGCCCGACACGCTGTGGACCGCCGAGCAGGCCCATTCGCCCGCGGCCGCGCTCTTCGACGCGTTGCGCCGGGCGCGCGAACGCCCGCCGCAGCCCACGGTCGCCGTCTTGAGCGGCCATGGCACGGTCGATCCGCAGCATCCCGCGCTCGAGGCCGGTGCGCTCGTGCTGACGAGCGAGGTCGGGGCGGCTCGCCTGCGCAACAAGCTCCCACACGCGTCGACGACGGTGACGATCGGGCCGGAGCCGCGCCTCGACCCCGCCGCCGCGGTCGCCGCCCTCCACTCCCTCGGCCACCGCCTGATTCTCTGCGAGGGAGGGCCGACGGTGCTCGGCGCTCTCGTCGGGGCCGGGCTCGTCGACGAGCTCTTCCTGACGACCTCGCCGCTCTTGGCCGGTCGCTCGGAAGGCGAGCCGCGACTCGGGCTCGTCGAAGGCCTCGCGCTCCTTCCGGCCACCCTGGTTCGCTGTGACCTGCTCACGCTCAAGCGTGCAGGACCTCATCTCTTCTCCCGCTACCGCGTGTCGAGTCGGGAGCGCGAGGAGTCGTGAGCATCCGCCTGAAACGGGCGTACGAGCCTGCGGCGACCTCCGACGGATACCGCGTCCTGATCGACCGGCTGTGGCCGCGTGGGGTGTCGCGCGAGAAGGCGCGTCTGGACGAGTGGGCGCGCGAGCTCGCCCCGAGCAAGGAGTTGCGGCGTTGGTTCGGGCATGACCCAGCCCGCTTCTCCGAGTTCCGCCGCCGCTACACCAAGGAGCTCGCCGCGCAGGAGGAGAAGCTCCAGGAGCTACGCGGACGCGCGGGGACGGGGACGGTGACCCTCGTCTACGGTGCCCGCGACACCCAGCACAACGACGCAGTGGTGCTCGAGGAGATCCTGCGCTCGCCGTGACCCTTGTCGCGGGGGGGACGAACGCGGAGGTGGAGGAAGGGCGCGTTCCCCGGTGACTCGACGCGACGGATTCTTGCCGATTCGCGACTACGCGGCGATAGGCGACGGCCGGACTGTCGCCCTCGTCGGCCGCGACGGCGCCGTCGACTGGCTCTGCCTGCCCGACGTCGATTCGGCCAGCGTCTTCGCGGCGCTCCTCGATCCCGAACGGGGCGGACGTTTCACCCTCGCCCCTTCGGTCGCGTTCGAGAGCGAGCGTCGCTATGTGCCGCAGACGAACGTTCTCGAGACGACATTCACGACCGCGACCGGCGTCGTCCGCGTCACGGATGCGATGACGCTGCCGCGCGGCGGGCTGGTCCCGTATCGGGAGCTGGTGCGACGGGTCGAGGGCCTGGCCGGTGACGTACCGATGCGATGGAGCGTCGAGCCGCGGTTTGCCTACGGGGCAAGACGGCGGCCATTCGCCCTCCACGGCGACGTCCCCGTCGCCGCCTACGGACGCGACGCGGTTGCCGTCCTTGCGTGGGACGCGGGCGCGATCGAGCTCGGGAACGACGCGGTCGAGGGCCGCTTCAGCAGTCGGAGCGGCAAAAGCAGCCTGCTCGTCTTGAGCGCGGCCCACAAGGAGCCGCTCGTCTTCCCGCCGCGCCACGAGGTCGAGTCGCGCCTCGAGGGGACCGTCGCCAGCTGGCAGACGTGGACGAGCGAACGCAGCTACGACGGGCGCTGGAGGGACGCGGTCCTACGCAGCGCGCTTGCGCTGAAGTTGCTGGTGTTCGCGCCATCGGGAGCCATTGCCGCTGCGGCAACGACCTCGCTGCCGGAGGAGATCGGCGGCCTGCGCAACTGGGATTACCGTTTCTCGTGGCCGCGTGACGCCGCCTTCACGCTCGAGGCGCTGCTGGCTCTCGGCTGTGGCGGCGAGGCACGCGCGTTCTTTTCCTGGCTCCTCCATGCCTCGCAGCTGACGCACCCACGACTGCAGGTGCTCTACCGTCTGAACGGGCGCGCCGATGCGGAGGAGCAAGAGCTGCCGCTTGCCGGCTACCGCCGCTCCGTCCCGGTGCGCGTCGGCAACGGCGCCGCCGAGCAGCTGCAGCTCGACGTGTACGGCGAGGTGCTGGCCGCAGCAGCGCTTTACGCCCACTCCGCCGGTGGCCTCGACCGAGACCACGGCCGCCGCATCGCTCAGATCGCCGATCTGGTCTGTGACCTCTGGCGCGAGCCCGACGCGGGGATCTGGGAGGTTCGCGCCCAGGCGACGCACTTCATCGAGTCGAAGATGATGTGCGCGGTCGCACTCGACCACGCAGTCGCGCTCGCCGAGGCTCGATATCTGCCCGCAGCCGGCGTGGGCCGGTGGCACCAGGAGCGCGCAGCCGTCCGCGACTTCGTCGAGCAACACGGATACTCGGAAGCAAAGGGCAGCTACACACGCGCGGCCGGCGTCGACGACCTGGACGCCTCCTTGCTGCTCGCGGTCCTCGCCGGCTACGACCGCCCCAACGCACCGCGCTTGATCGGCACGGTCGACGCAATCCGTCGCGAGCTCGCGAACGGCCCGTTCGTCCAACGCTACGGGTCCGGAGACGGCGTGCCCGGCGAGGAGGGCGCATTCGTAGCCTGTTCGTTCTGGCTCGCCACCGCGCTCGCCCGCCAGGGCCGTGTCGAAGAGGCGAGCGCGTTGATGGACGAGCTCGTCGAGCTCGCGAACGACGTCGGCCTCTACGCCGAGGAGATCGACCCGGCGAGCGGCAACTTCCTCGGCAACTTCCCGCAAGGCCTGTCGCATCTGGCTCTCATCAACGCGGCGGTCGCGATCGCAGAGGCGACAGCGTGATCTGGGGCGCTCTCGTCGGCGGGCTCCTGGGCACGGTCCTGCTGACGACGATCCTGCGGGCCGCCGGCGAGCTCCGCTTGACGCGGATGGACCTCCCCTTCCTGCTCGGCAGCGCGGTCACGCCCGACCGTGTGCACGCGAAGCTGATCGGCTACGTCCTCCACTTCGTCGCCGGCCTCGTGTTCGCGCTCGGCTACTGGGCGGTGTTTGCGGTGACCGGCCACAGCGGTGTCGTTCTCGGCGCGCTCCTCGGTCTCGTCCACGCCCTCTTCGCCGGAACCGCGCTCGTGAACGTCGTCCTGCCCGCAATCCACCCGCGGATGGGGACGGGCTTCGACGCCGCCGGCTCCACGCCGTTGCTCGAGCCACCGGGATTCATGCTCGTCAACTACGGCCGGGAGACCCTGCTCGCGATGATCGTCGCCCACCTCATCTACGGCGCCGTCGTCGGGGAGCTTTCCTCCTTGGCGGCATGAGCGCGAGACTCGTCCTCGTGCGCGCGCTCCTCGGGCGCAGTCGCGCCTTCGTTTGGGTCGCCGCCCGGCGTTTGGACGGCGGCGAGGTCGGGTCTCGACCGCAGCTGCGCCTGCAAACCGGAACAGATGACGTCCAGCACCGCCGAGTGGGGCCCAGTCGCCTGCGAGCGCCGGTAGCAGGCCCAGCCGGCAACCCGACGCAGACGAGCACCCAGCAGTCGTCGCCCTTCGTCGGCTTCGAGCCACCCATCGGGAACCCAGTTCAGCGTGAGATCCTCTGCCAGCGAGCGCACCCGTCCGTCCGGCGCGACGCCGGACGCCACCAGCTGCTTCGCCACTTGGTCGGCCCAGGCCCGCCACTCGACGATCGCGTCGCCGAGCCAGTCGGCGAGCTCCGATGCGTCTGCGCCGGTGAGCACCCACCGAACATGATCGCCGACGACGGCGAGGGTGAGCAGATCGCGAAGCTCTCGTTGCAGCTCGTCATCGGTGACGTGCCGATCGCGGCTCATGACGTCTCCTCTCTGACAAGCACGACCGTGTCTGCGTCGTTCTCCTGGAAGGTGCGGTCGAAGCGTGTGACGTGCGTCACAGCCAGCTTCTCGGCTCGAGGGTCGGCGCCTCGACCCACGTCGCACGGCCGCACATGGGGCAACGCGCGGGAAGGTGGCTCACCACCGCCCCGTAGCCGCAACCCGCGCAGCGGATCTCCATGCGACGGTTGACGTCCTGCTGCCTGGGGCGCAAGACGACCCGTGACACGTCGTCCGCCAGCACCTTGGGGCCGCCGACATCCAGTCCTCCGTGTGCGCTCACCCCGTGCTCCTTTGTTTGCTGCCTCCAGGATGGCACCCATCGGGCGGTTGCGCCATGGGTCGACCGCACCATTCCTCAGGCGATGGACCCTCATCTTCCACACCGACCGCAGCGGGTCCGCGCCGACACTCGAACGTCCGTATGTGAGGTCTCGGCATGATCGAGATGGGGTCTCGACCCGATGGCACGGAAGACATGCGTGCGCGAGTCTCAGCTGAATACGGATGCCCGTCTCGCTATGAAGGAGCATCGAATGCGTCGAGGCAGATCGCCCATCCTTGCCCCAAGTCCTGATTCGGCATAGGCTAGAACGTCGTGACCTTTGAGGACTGGATCTTCGGGCTTCACGTGACGATGGCTGCGTTGCTCGTTGGCTCTCTCGTGATGTCGTGGATCGTGGTCGTCTCATTGTTCAGGACCGATACGCCGGGCATGACGCTGAGCCTGCACCGGGTAAAGCTGGTTGCGACCGGTGCGACGGTCATCGGGCTGCTCGGCACGATCAGTCTGGGGATCTGGACCGCGATCCTGCGAATCAACATTCACCCGTGGGATGGTTGGGTGATCGCGGCATACATCCTGTGGGCTATCGCGACGATTTTGCTCGTGCGTTCGTTCACCGAGTTTGGGAAGTCTGCGGAGAAGGCGAGGACGCTGATCGCTTCCTCCGAGACAGGCCCGAGCGCGGAGCTCGTCGCGCTCAACCGAACGCGAACGGGGCTTCTGCTGCGTTCCGTGGCGTCCCTCGCGATCGTGCTGATCGTGATCGACATGATCTGGAAGCCGGGTCACTGAGTTGCTCGCCGCTATTCGCCCAGACGAGCAGAGCTTCGCGCTCCTTCTGCACCTCGTTGGCGCAACGATCGCCTTCGGTGGCTTGCTCGCGTGCGCGACCTCCATTCTGCTCGCACACGGTGAGACTCGCCTGCTGCGGATCGGATACTTCTCGCTTCTCCTCGTCTCGCTGCCCGGGTGGATCCTGATGCGGCTCGCGGGGCAATGGCTCTTCAACCTGCAGCACTGGAGCGATCTTCCGTCGAACCTGAACGACCCTGCCTGGTTGAACATCGGATTCATCGTCGCAGACTGGGGAGGCGTGCTCTTCCTGATCTCGCTCGCGGTGGGCGGAATCGGTCTGCGTCGCCTGCAGACTGGCAACGGGAGCGTCGCTCTGCTCAGGTCGACGATGGTGATCTCGATCATTCTCGCCGTCGCCTACGCCGTCGCCGTCTGGGCGATGACGGGCAAGCCGAGCTAGCACAGCCCGTCGCGGAGCCGCCGGCGTTGCAGGGCCCGCGCAGCGCTGACCGTCGCCGAGCACCTCGCGTTCGAGCAGGGGCTCCACGTGCTCGTCATCCTCACCGACATCACGAGCTACTGCGAAGCCCTGCGTGAGCTCTCGGCGGCACGTGAGGAGATCCCGGGACGGCGCGGCTATCCCGGCTACATGTACACCGATCTCGCCTCTCTGTTCGAGCGGGCCGGGCGCATCCGAGGTCTAGCCGGGTCGGTCACGCAACTGATGATTCTCTCCATGCCCGACGACGACATCACGCACCCGATTCCCGACCTGACCGGTTACATCACCGAGGGGCAGATCGTGCTCTCGAGGGAGCTCGAGCGGCGCGGCGTCAACCCGCCGATCGACGTCCTGCCGTCGCTCAGCCGGCTCATGAACGCCGGTATCGGGCCAGGCAAGACCCGGGAGGACCACCGTGCCGTCGCCGACCAGCTCTACGCGGCGCTGGCACGCGGACGTGATCTGCGAAGGCTCGTCTCGATCATCGGTGAGGCGGCGCTCTCCGACCGAGACCGCAGCTACCTCCGCTTCGCGCACGACTTCGAGCACGGGTTCGTCCACCAGGGCGGTGAGCGCCGGAGCATCGAGGAGACCCTCGAGCTCGCCTGGAAGCTCTTGGGCGGGCTTCCCCAAGCCGACCTCAAGCGGCTCGGCCCGGAGCTGCTCGCGCGGTACGGCCAGGCGGTCGACCAGCCGGCCTCCCCGAGCGAATGACGGCCAGGCAGCAGCAGACAATGCGCGTCTCGACGATCGGCCACGGCACCAGGACCACGGACGAGCTGCTCGAAACCCTGCAGGAGGCGGGTGTCGAGACGTTGGTCGACGTCCGTCGCTTCCCCGGCTCGAGGCGCAATCCGCAATTCGGCCAGGCGGCACTTGCCGTCGAGTTGGAGCGCGCCTCCATCGAGTACGTGCACGCGCCGGACCTCGGCGGCCGTCGTTCGGGCGTTCCCGGCGAGGACAGATTCGGATGCCTGCGCGTTGCGGCGTTCCGAAGCTACGCGGCGTGGATGTCGTCGAGCGAATGGCAGCAAGCCATCGATGACGCGCTCCGCCGAGACAACCCATGCTTCATGTGCGCCGAGACCCTGCCGTGGCGCTGCCACAGACGACTCATCGCCGACCTGCTCGCGGCACGACGAGTCCACGTCGTCCACCTGCTCGGACCGGGCTCTGCTTTGGAGCAACGGCCGTTCATCGAGGCCGAGGTCCGCAACGGTCGGCTCTACCTCTGCGGGACGCTCGTCGCGTAGTCCGCGCGCGGTGAGGGAATATGCTGTTGGGATGGCAGAGTTCACCGTCACTGCAGTCGATCAACTCGGCGACCGCGAGCTCGCGGCCTTTGACGTGAGCGGCACACGGATCGCGATCGCAAGCGTCGACGACGTCTTCTACGCGTTTGGAGACACGTGCACCCATCGGGGGTGCTCACTCGCCGAGGGCGACCTCGCGGCAACCGTTGTCACCTGCCCGTGCCATGGAAGCCAGTTCGACGTGACAACGGGCGAGGTGCTCCGTGGCCCCGCCGCCGAGCCTGTGCAGAGCTATCCAGTTCGCGTCGAAGACGGTGCGCTTCGGGTCGACCTCTGACAGACGGCGCCACCCTCTTGGCGCGTGAGAAGGAGAGCCGTGGCCCAAGCAGCGGATAAGGCCGGCGATGTGCTGCAAGACAGCGAGCATGCGCTGCGTCTGCTGCGCATGATGTTGCTGATCCGACGGTTCGAGGAGCGCGCCGAGGAGCAGTACACGCGCGCACGCATCGGCGGCTACTGCCATTTGGCGATTGGCGAGGAGGCGGCCAACGTCGGCAGCATCGACTGCCTCGAAGCGGACGACTATCTATTCGTGAGCTATCGCGACCACGCCGCCGCGCTCGCTGTCGGGAGCCCGCCTGCAGCGGTCATGGCCGAGTTGTTCGGCAAGGAAACGGGTGTTGCCGGCGGCTACGGCGGCTCGATGCACCTGCTCGACGTCGAGCGTCACTTCCTGGGCGGGTGGGGCATCGTCGGGGGCCACCTGCCGATCGCCGTCGGCGCCGCGCTCGCAATCGACTATCAGGACGCTCCCGGTGCGGTGCTCTGTCAGTTCGGCGACGGCGCCACCAATACCGGGGCGTTCCACGAAGCGCTCAACCTCGCCGCCGTGTGGCGCCTGCCGATCGTCTTTCAGGTGATCAACAACCTGTACGGCATGGGCACGTCGGTGGAGCAGGCGTCAGCGGAGCCCGAGCTGCACAAGCGCGGCTGCGCGTACCGGATGCACGGTGAGCGAGTCGATGGGAACGACGTGCTCGCCGTCCGAGAGGCCAGCGGCCGGTTGCTCGCGCGCGCCCGCGAGGAGTCCGAGCCCGCGCTGCTCGAGACGACGACGTACCGCTTCCGCGGGCACTCCGTGGCCGACGCCGGAAAGGTCTACCGGACCCCCGACGAAGTCGCCTCCTGGCGCGAGCGGGACCCGATCACGCGCTTCGTCGCAGTCCTGCGCGAGCACGATCTGCTCGACGAGGAGGAGCTCGAGCGAATGCGGAAGCAGGTCTCGGACGAGGTCAGCGAAGCGATCCGCGAGGCTGCGGCCGCGCCAGCGCCGGATCCTGACGAGCTGTACGAGAACGTGTACGGCGACGGTCACTGGCGCGAGCAGTTCGAGCGGATGAATACCGCGGCGCCGTACGGCGAGCGCCAGGAGACGCGATCGTGGCAGAGGTGACCTATCGCGAGGCGCTCCGGCGTGCTCTCGACGAGGAGCTCGATCGCGACGAGCGCGTGTTCCTGATGGGCGAGGAGATCGGCCGCTTCGAGGGCTCGTACAAGGTCACCGCAGGGCTGTGGGAGAAGTACGGGGCCAAGCGCGTGCGCGAGACGCCGATCTCCGAGGAAGGCTTCGTCGGCGCCGGTATCGGTGCGGCGATGCTCGGCCTCCGGCCGGTGGTCGAGATCATGACGATCAACTTCATCCTCGTCGCGCAGGACATGGTCGTGAACCACGCCGCCAAGATCCGCTACATGTTCGGCGGCAAGGTGGGCGTGCCGATGGTCATTCGCACGCCTGGGGGAGCAGGCGCCCAGCTGACGGCGCAGCACTCACAGTCACTCGAGGTGTGGTTCGCTCACGTGCCGGGGCTGAAGGTCGTCGCGCCGTCGAACCCGCGCGACGCGTACGGCCTCCTGAAGTCGGCGATCCGCGACGACGACCCGGTGTTGTTCGTCGAGAACCTTGTGCTCTACAACGTGACCGGCAGCATTCCCGAGCCGGCGGACGACTTCACGCTGCCGCTCGGCCAGGCGCACGTCGCGCGTGAGGGCACGGATCTCACGATCGTGGCGCACTCGTACACCGTGCGGCGCGCGCTTTCGGTCGCCGAACGCCTGGCCCAGAGCGGCTTCGAGGCCGAGGTCGTCGACCTGCGCTCGTTGCGCCCGCTCGACGTCGACACGATCGTCGAGTCGGTGCGCAAGACGAACCGCGTGCTCATCGCCGAGGAAGGTTGGGCAACGTTTGGCGTGGGCGCGGAGCTCGCCGCTCGAATCGGCCGCGCGTGCTTCGACGACCTCGACGCCCCGCCGGAGCGCGTCGGGGGTGCAGAGGTCCCGATGCCCTATTCGAAGCCGCTCGAGCTGGCCGCGCTCGTGCTCGAGGACAAGCTGGAGGCAGCGGCGCGTTCGCTGCTCGCGGAAAGCGGGCTCACGGGGAATGGTGGAGGCTGATGGCGGTCGAGGTTCCGATGCCACGTCTGAGCGACACGATGGAGCAGGGGACTGTCGCTCGCTGGGTGAAGCAGGAAGGGGATCCTGTCGTCGCGGGTGACGTGATCGCCGAGATCGACACCGACAAGGCGACGATGGAGCTGACGGCGTACGACGACGGCGTGCTGCTCAAGATCCTCGTCGGGGAGGGCGAGTCGGCAAAGCTCGGCGCGCCGATCGCGCTGATCGGCGCCGAGAACGAGGAGGTGCCGGAAAGCGCGGCCCAGGGCAACGGCCCCGCTCAGACGGCTCCACGGGAGGCCCAGCCCGACGAGTCGGGCGAGCCCGAAGCCGGCGGAGGTGAGCCCGCTCCCTCCGCCGAGCGCGAGCCCGCGCCAGAGGAACGCGCTGGGGTCGGCGACGGGCTGCGGGCGAGTCCGATCGCGCGCCGGATCGCCGCCGAGGCCGGGCTCGACTTGCGCGAGCTGGCCGGCACGGGCAGCGGCCCCGATGGTCGCATCGTCAAGGTCGACATCGAACGTGCGCTCGGCCGGGAGGGTCGACCGGCCCGGGCCGCCGACGAGTCGGGCATCGGGCAACGCGCGGCGTCGCCAGGCCCGCCGCCCTCGGCCGAGGAGGAGATCGTCGACGCAACGCCGATGCTCCGCGCGGTCGCACGCCGCATGAG
>Ga0157372_10006036_pt1 | contig 12868 bp, 12 predicted proteins | sample C55metaG_FD_115307 | JGI IMG/M metagenome (GOLD analysis project Ga0157372, IMG submission 115307) | Corn rhizosphere microbial communities from Kellogg Biological Station, Michigan, USA - C5-5 metaG | ecosystem: Host-associated > Plants > Roots > Rhizosphere > Soil | place: USA: Michigan... | reverse complement strand
GGTTGATCACCAGCGGGTTCAACGAACGTACTGGGGCAACTTGACATCGTCCACGCGGCGCCTTAATATTGCTTTCTAGTGAAGACGACGTCTACCACGCGAATACAACCCGATCGCGCAGGTCACCCTCGCACCAGTGTCAACGAAGGCCTCAAGAAAGCGGCGGTGGTCGGCGTGCGCGCGCTCGCATCGCCACTCAAGACGCTGGCGGTGCTCGATGCGCTCGGAGCGTCGCAACGCGCCATGCGGCTCGCCGATGTCGTCGCGACGGTCGGCGGTAATCGCGGTTCGGTCTACCAGCGGCTGCTGACGCTGGTCGTAGGCGGCTGGGTCGAAGACGACGGCGACGGACGCTATCGGTTGTCGCTGCATGCCAATCGCGTCGGCCACGCCGCCCTTGCGCAGGCCGGCATCGGCGAGCGCAGCACCCCTATCCTCCAGTCGCTGGTCTACGAAACCAACGAGACGGCGTCGCTTGCGCTGCTGGACGGACGCGACGCCTACATCGCCCAGCGCGTCGAAGCGGCCGCCGTGCTGCGCGCTGAACTCCGCATCGGTACCTCTCTGCGTCTTGAGACCTCCGCCTCGGGTCGCGTGCTCAGCGCGTTCGCCGACGCCGCGCAGCTCGAGCACCTGCGAGCGATGGGCGCCATCCTGCCAAGCGACAGCTTGATGGCCAGGATCCGGCGCGAAGGATTTTCGGTTTCCAGCGGTCTCGATTTCGCCGGCGTGCGCGCGATCGCTGTTCCGGTGCTGGACAGCCATTCGCGGTGCGTCGCCGCATTGTCCCTGGTCGCGCCCGAAGCCCGCTTCGACGAAGCGAAGCTGCGCAAGCCGTTGCTTCGCGCCGCGGGAAGGCTAAACCGACTGCTGGCTGGATCCTGATATGAGCGCGATGCAGATGGCTGCCCGTGGGGCGGCAGCCGGGGCGCAGCATTCCAACGCGCCCCTCAGAAGCTCCAGTCTCCCGTTGAAGCGCGATCCCGGCCTGCTGATGCAGCCCGCACGGCTGGCCGCGCTGCAGCCGAGCCGGCTCAGCGCGTCGCGCGCGCTGATGGTTCGCGCGATCCGCGAGCGCTGGGCGATCGAGCGCCTTGGCTGGAACATCGACGCGAAATCGCGCGGAACGGCGCTCTACCGGATCACCACGCCGGACGGAATCTTCGACTTTCCTGTGTATTCATTCGAGTACAAGAGCGAAGGTCGGACTGGACGCATCATCGGCCGCGCATGGGACATGATGGGCGCGCTGATGGAAGGCCCGGCGACCAGCGCCGAGATCGAGCAGACCGGCAGAGAGTTGCCGAAGCTCTACCAGGGCCGCGCGACGCCGCGAACGCTCATTTGGTGCCGCGCCAACCGCAGCTCCCGCGCGTTCAACCATACGGTAGCCGCACTGGCGGGCTGCCGCCAACCGGACCTCTCCGAGATCGCACAGGTCGGCTACCTGATGCGCAACACGGGTCTCGATGGCAACGGCACGTTCGGTACGCGGAGCTTCCGGGCGATCGAGCCCGATCACGTCCTGGCCGCGCCGCTTGCGGCACAGATGCTGTGCGCGTACATGATGCGCGTGTTCGCAATCGACCTCGTCCATCACCTCGCGCGGGCGCAGTCGCCGGACGCAGTCGAGATCGATCCGCGGCTGCAGCGCTACATCGGCGTGGGTAATGGCTCCGCGCTCGGGCTCGTGCTGTTCGTCAACAATCATCCGCACCTGATCGACCGCTGGCTCGACGCGCGCGAGGAAGCCATCGTCGCAGCCAAGTCCATCGCTGGCGCTGCGGCAGGACCGGCGCTGGCTCGCCTGCGTCAGCTTGTCGGCCGCGCGATCACGTTCCGCGAGCAGGATCGCATGCAATACGAGACGTTCGCGCCGAGCGACGAGATCGCCGCCGAGCTGCGAATCGTGGGCGATGCGATCGATGCGATGCTCTCAGAGCCGGCGCTCCCCGCCATCGAGCATCCGATCGCCGCGCTCTGCGACCGTGTCGAGCCTGCGCTGCATGCCGAGTCGATGGAAACCGTGTTATCGCTCGCGATCGAGCTCGTCCCAGACGTGTGCGACGCGCTCGGCCAGACGCTTGCCGTCGATGAGGAGTTCACCACCCGTCCCGGCATGACTGCCGCCGAGCTGCGCCGCATCCTCCACGATGAGTACGGCTGGGCGATGACCATGGACGTCGATTCCGCGGCGGCCCGTCGGCATGTCTGGTACAAGTCGGAGAACGCCGAAGAGCCTCGCCGTGGTCCGTGGGAAGAGGTTGAGTGGGCATACAACCTCGGACTCGACCTGCCGCGGCTCGTCCAGGAGCTCGACCGCGCGCTGGCCGACACGCTACCCGAGACCAGCGTCGCGCGTTTCCTGATGTCCGAGCCGCGCTTCCGCTCGATCGTCGCGCGCGTGCAGACGCTCGCCGGCCACGCCTACCATTCGCCGCACATGAACATCATGAGCGATGACTTCATCCCGGTTCACATCGTGCGCCTGATGAACGTCGCGATTCACGGGATCGACAAGACGCGCGATTTCCTCGGCCGCAACATTCGCGGCGTGTTGTTCCACGGTGCGCCGACGCCCGCCGACCTGATAGCGGGCGCGGATCCCGACTGGTTCTATCCCGAGGAGCCCGCGCTGTGACCGAGTGGACCGATAGTCGCGGACCGACCCTGCGCGTCTCCGTGCGCGAAGTCCGTTTGACGCTGGATCGCATCTTCCTCGCGGCCGACGTCCACGATGGCCTCGTGCCCGCGGTGCGCGATCACGCGCTCGCTTCAGCAGCGCTCGGCCTGGGCGGGTGGCTGATGGTCCGCGACCGCAATGCCGCGATCGGCGCCGGCGACGCATCGCGCATAGGCGTGAGGACCGATGAACGCGGCACGTGCATCGACGCCGACGGCTTGCATGCGTGGCTGGCCGGCGCGACGATCCTCGATCTGTGCGTAGATGCCGCGCAGCCGAGCGGCCGGGCAACGGTTCGCGTGCGCAATGTCGCCGACCCCGCCGAGCTTGCGGTGCTCGCTGCGCTCGCCCATCGTCACGGCGCACGCGTCGCGATTCGCGCACGCGACGATGACGGGGACGACGAGCTCGTTATCGATGTGACGATCACCGATTCACCGCGAACCCCCGCCGAATGGGATCCGGTGCTCCAGCGCGCGCTCCATGAAGGACTCGAGGTCGACGCCGGGCTGTGGTGGGACCTCCATCACCTGTCCAATCGCGCACTGTCGCCGGATACGGTCGAATCGCGCCGTCATGCCGGACCCGTCATCGTCACCGCGGACGGACAGGTCATCGGGCGGCCCGTCGACGATGACACCGATTTCGCGCTGCTCAAGCAAGGGCCGCACGCGGCCGCGAACGACCGCATTCACTCAAAGGAACGGCAGTAATGATCATTGACGGATTGCAGTGCGGCTATTTCACGCGCGAAGTGTTCGAGGAGCTGAAGAAGGGGGACGTGGGCGCCGTCACCAATACGCTGGGCTTCTGGGAAAGCGCGGTCGAGTCGCTCGACGCGATCGGGCAGTGGCGCGAGCTCGAACGCGCGAATTCCGACGTCTTCGCGATCGCACGAACGGCGACCGATATCGAGACGATCATTGCGTCGGGCCGGGTAGCGGTGTTGCTCGGGTTCCAGAACGCCACCCTGCTGGACAGCCGGATCGGGTTCGTGGAGCTGTTCGCCGACCTCGGCGTGCGCGTCATCCAGCTCACCTACAACAACCAGAACGATCTTGGCGCAAGCTGCTACGAAGCGCATGATTCCGGCCTCGCCCGCTTCGGGCGTGAAGTGATCAACGAAATGAACCGCGTCGGCATCGTCGTCGACTGCTCGCACGTCGGAAACAAGACGACGCTGGATGCGATCAAGCACTCCAAGAAGCCGGTGGCCATTACGCATGCCAACGCCGATTCGCTGTTTCCGCACAAGCGCAACAAGACCGACGACGTCCTGCACGCGTTGCGCGACAACGGCGGGGTGATCGGCTGCGCGGCCTACCGCAACATCACCGGCGATCACTATTGCAGCACCGTCGACAACTGGTGCGACATGGTCAAGCGGACCGTCGAGATCGCCGGTATCGATCACGTCGGAATCGGGACCGACCGCAGCCACGGCTTCACCGACCGCGACCGCGACTGGATGCGCAAGGGTCGCTGGACGCGCTGCGTGGACTACGGCGCCGGCTCGGCGGCGCGGCCGGGCAAGGTGCCGCCCCCGGACTGGTTTACCAACGTGCGCGACCTGGCGAAGATTACCGACGGCCTGAAGCGCGCCGGCTTCAGCCAGGCGGAAAGCGACAAGATCACGCACGGCAACTGGCTGCGCCTTTATCGTGACGTCTTCGGCGCCTGACCCGAGGCATTGCGTACACACCTTCCCAACTGGCCGCGCGCTGCGGTCATTCACGAACAGCACAGGAACCGACATTGTGAACACTGACAAGCAACCCCAATCTGCCGTCGACGCGTCACGGCGCAACGCGTTGAAGCGAATCGTGACCGTCGCCAGCAGCGTGATCGCCGCGCCGTACGTCATCACACCCGCGCGCGCCACCGAAACGCTGTACGTCAACACCTGGGGAGGGATCTGGGAGGAAGCGGCCGCGGCACACCTGTTCGCGCCGTTCACCAAGGAAACCGGCATCCAGATCAAGACCGTCTCTCCGGTTTCGTTTGCCAAGCTCGCTGCGCAGGCGAAGACGGGGAATTACGAGTTCGACGTGACCACGCTCGGCGGCGGCGACATCGTGCGCGCCAATGACGCGGGGCTGATCGAGAAGGTCGATGCCACGCTGGATCGCACGAAGATGGCGCCCGACCAGGTGTTCCAGAACGGCGTCGCGTCGCACGCGTTCTCGACCATCATCGCGTGGCGCAAGGACAAGTATCCGAACGGGGGCCCGCAGAGCTGGGCGGACTTCTGGGACCTGAAGAAATTTCCCGGCTCGCGCTGCCTGCAGTCGTATGCGGCGCGGGTGCTGCCACTCGCGCTGCTCGCCGACAGCGTGCCGAAGAACAAGCTCTACCCGATGGACCTCGATCGCGCGTTCGCCTCACTCGATCGGATCAAGCCGAACATCCGCGTCTGGTGGACGCAGGGACAGCAGTCGCAGCAGCTGCTGCGCGACGGCGAAGTCGACGCGATTGGTATCTGGCACAGCCGGACGATCGAGCTGATCCAGCAGAAGCAGAATGTCGACTTCACCTGGAACCAGGGCGAGATCGATCGCGCGTACTGGGTCGTTTCGAAGGGCTCGCCGCGCGCCAAGCTGGCATGGCGTTTCATCCAGTCGGTCGTCCAGCCGGACCGGCTCGCGAAGTTCTGTATCGCGGCGAATTACGGTCCGCTCAATCCGAAGGCGTTCGAGTACATCAAGGAAGCGGATGCGCGCCTGATGCCGACATTCCCCGCCAATTACAAGGTTCAGTTCGAGCAGGACGTGGCGAAGGCAGAGCCGCAGCTGGCTGACGCGACCAAGCGCTTCGAGCGCTGGGTCGGCCGCTGAGCGTCAGGACCGGGTGACAATGGGGGCGATCAGCGCATCCGCGCCGGCGCAGGCGCCGATCGCAGCATCGCGATGGGCGCGGCGCTGGCTGCCGTGGATGCTCCTCGCCCCGGTCCTCGTCTACCTGGCCGTCTTTTACCTGGTGCCGCTCGCCATTGTGATCGTGTCGAGTGTCACCGACCCGTCGCCATCGCTCAGCCACTATCGCGACTTCTTCACCGACAGCTTCTACCTGCGGGTGCTGAGTCGCACGTTCGCGACTTCGCTGATCGTCACGATCTGCTGTCTGGTTCTCGCATACCCGCTCGCCTACGCGATGGCGAGACGCGAGGATACCCTGGTCGTCGCCATGCTGACCGTGGTCGCGCTGACGTTCTGGACCAGCTTCCTCGTCCGCACCTATGCATGGATGGTGATCCTCGGCAATCGCGGACCGGTCACCGCGCTGTTCCGCATGGTCGGCTGGGACCCGCCGCCGGAGATCCTGTTCACGCGCTTCAGCTCGACGCTCGCAATGGTGCACATCCTGCTGCCGTTCATGGTGATGGCGCTGTACTCGGTGATGAAGAAGATCGATCCGGCGCTGCTCAGGGCGGCGCAGAACCTCGGCGCGTCGCCGGGGCGCACCTTTCGCCACGTGTACTTCCCGTTGTCCGCGCCGGGTGTGGTCAACGGCTGCACGATGGTCTTCATCCTTTGCCTCGGGTTCTACGTGACGCCTGTACTACTAGGGAGTCCGCGCGAGCAGATGCTCGCCGGGCTGATCGGTAGCCAGATCGAGGAGCTGCTCGACTTCGGCGAGGCCTCGGCGATGGCCGTCGTCCTGCTGCTGGTGACGCTCGGACTGGTCGCGCTCTACAACCGTTTTGTCGGCATCGACACGCTATGGGGATGACCGCACAGCGTCGGATCGATCCGCTGACATGGCTGATCCTTGCGTTCATCGCAGCACCGCTCCTGATCGTGGTGCCGATGTCGTTCAGCACTGCGCCGTCGCTCGAATTCCCGCCGCCGGCATGGGGCTTCAATTACTACCGCGCGTTCTTCAGCGACTCGCGCTGGCTGCAGCCGCTGCTCAACAGCTTCATCATCGCGCTGGGCGCCGCGGCGCTGACGATGCTGCTCGTGATTCCCGCTTCATTCGCGATGGTGCGTCACCGGTTCCACGGACGCGCACTCACCAACCTGATGTTGCTGCTGCCCCTGATGGCGCCGCACATCGTTATTGCCCTCGGCTATTATTCTTACTTCGGGTCGTTGCACCTAACGCAGACGTATGCGGGCGTCATCCTCGCCCACACCTGCCTGTCGGTGCCGATGGTGTTCCTGACGCTGTCCGCCGCACTGAAGGGATTCGATCGCAATCTCGAGCGTGCGGGTGCCAACCTGGGCGCGAGCCCGCTCCGCGTCTTCCGGCACGTGACGTTCCCCGTGCTTAGGCCCGCGTTCGTCGTCGCCGCGCTGTTCGCATTCGTTCAGTCGTTCGATGAGACCGTCGTCGCGCTGTTCATCTCCGGACGCGATGCAGCGACACTCCCCCGAAAGATCTTCGATGCGATGCGCACGGAAGCCGACCCGGTCGTCGCCGTCGTCTCGACGCTGCTCCTAGCAGCGGTAATCGCGGGCGTGATCGGCTCGAGGCTCTGGCAGCGGCGCCGCAAGCGTGTGAACGCACTCGCGTTCGCAATGCAATGACGACCGCCGCGGATTCGAACGCGCAGCCGCAAGGCGCGCACTATCTCGATATCGTTGACGCGGTGAAGACCTACGACGGCGTGCGCCGCGCCGTCGATGGTGTGTCGCTCGCGATCCCGAAGGGCGAGTTCGTGACCTTCCTCGGCCCCAGCGGCTCCGGGAAGACGACGACGCTGATGATGATCGCCGGCTTCGAGGAGCCCAGCGCGGGCGACATCCGGCTCGACGGCCGCTCGCTTGTCAGCATCGCGCCGCACCGGCGGAACATCGGGATGGTGTTCCAGAACTACGCGCTGTTCCCGCACATGACTGCTGCCGACAATGTCGCTTTCCCGTTACGGATGCGCGGGGTCGAGCGGGCCGGCCAGCAGCGCAGAGCGGCGGCCGCGCTGGACACCGTGGGCCTGGCGTCGATGGCCAACCGGCATCCGCGTGAGCTGTCGGGCGGCCAGCAGCAACGGGTTGCACTGGCGCGTGCGCTCGTGTTCGAACCCGACGTGCTGTTGCTCGATGAGCCGCTCGGCGCGCTCGACAAGAACCTGCGCGAGCAGATGCAGGTCGAGATCAGGCACCTGCACCGCTCCCTCGGGATCACGACGATCTTCGTGACTCACGACCAGACCGAGGCGATGACGATGTCGGATCGCATCGCCGTGTTCAACAACGGACGGATCGAGCAGTTCGCACCGCCGCTGGAGGTCTATGCGAGACCGGCGACGCAGTTCGTCGGCGGATTCGTGGGCGACAGCAACTTTCTCGACGTCGTCGTCAGTGATCCGGCTCGGGGCATCGTCGGGTCGAGCACGCTTGGTGAATTGAACACGGCGCCCTCGGCTTTGGCAGGCGGCACCGCGGCCCGGTTGATGGTGCGTCCGGAATCGTTTCGCATCGACGCGGGATCCGACGCGCCTGAGGGACGGTGGAATCGTTGCTCGGTGCGCATCGAAGGGAGCGTCAACTACGGCGACAGCGTGCTCGTGATGGGACGCGCCGGCGAGATCCCGATCCGGCTGCGCCTGTCGGGGAGCGACGCCATGCCGTTGCGGGAAGGCGATACGGTCCGCGTCCGCTGGCGCCCCGAGGATTCTTCGCTGCTGGCGCGCTGAGGCGGCAAGTCACAGGAGAGCGAATGATCAGCAATGCGAATCTGCGGACGCGCAGGGATGCGGCGACCCCGCGCGGCGTCAGTGTGATGAGCGATTTCTTCGCGGCGCGCGCCGAGAACGCGAGCTGTGGGACGTCGAGGGCCGCCGCTAAACCGTCGTCGCGCGACCAACCGCGCCCGAACAGCTCGGCTTGATCCTGCTGAGCTGCGGCGTCTACGGCAATGCGATACGGTTCCTCTATCCACTGACGATCCCGCAACGAATCGCATGCGCTGATGCTTCTCAAACGCAAAGCGGGTTGACCGATGCGGTGCCCTAAGTGTGAAGTCTCAGGACGTTGTCCCCTCGATCTAACTGGAAGAAGCTGTGGTTGCGACGCCGTCAGTCTTGCCAGGAGGACCGAGTGGACACCCACAAGAATGCCCCAACGACAGCAACAGGTCGACTCCGCATGGTTGAAGCGGTTATGGCCGGCGAACCGATCCGTTCGGTGGCACAGCGCTGTGAAACGGACCGCAAGAGCGTTCGCAAATGGGTGATGCTGCGGTGTCGCGCCGAAGGAGCCGGCCTGCGCGATCGCAGCTCGCGGCCGCATCGCTCGCCACGCGCTATTCCACGCGGCACGGCGCAACGGGTGATTACGCTGCGTCAGCGCCGCTGGACGATGGCGCACTTTGCCACCGAGTTGCAAATCTCGCGGGCCACCGTATCGCGCGTGCTGGCACGGGCGCGGTTGAGCCGTTTGACGGCGCTCGATCCGGCACCGCTGCCGCGGCACTACGAGCGAGCGCGACCGGGCGACCTTTTGTATATCGACAGCAAGAAGCTCGCGCGCATCGAACGGACGGGACACCGCATCACCGGTAATCCGCAGCATCATGTCCGCGGCGTCGGCTACGAAGCGGCCTTCGTGGCCATTGACGATCGTTCGCGCGTGGCGTTTGCTGAGATGTTTGCCGACGAACGCAAGCCCAGTGCCGCAGCGTTTCTCGATCATGCCGCGCGCTACTATCGCAGCCTCGGTGTCCAGATACGCTGCATCATGACCGACAACGCCAAAGTATTTCGCTCGCTGCCGTTCACCGCTGCTTGTCGGCGCTGGCGTCTGCGACATATCTTCACCAAGCTCTACAGGCCCCGTACCAACGGCAAAGCCGAGCGCTTCATCCAAACCGCCTTGCGAGAATGGGCCTACGGACGCGTCTATCGCCATTCGCGCGAACGAATTGCGCATTTGCCAAAATGGTTGCATCGCTATAACTGGCATCGCCCGCACGCAGCATTAGCAGGCCAGCCACCCATCAGCCGATTGAGTATCGATGCGGCGCGTTCTTTTGTTGCTAGGGGTCTAAATGATGGTACGTAACTCGTGTTAGTCGCACCACGCACGCGGCGCGCAGGTACGCAAGAGCGGGCGCGGCCTCGACGCAGCCGGTGGCGCGCAACTTCGAAAAGTAGGGTACTGTCTCCAAGCGTAGCGAGCAGCATTAGTTCTGTTTGCGTACCAGCAAAAATCCATGCGTCGTGCCGCCCACACGGCCCCATCCAACGATTTGCCCTGCGTTGTTTATGCCGTTGGCGTTAACGAGTTCCCAACCCGAGTCCACGGGGATCAGTTCGTTAATATCGACCATGCCGATATCGTTCGAGTACAGAAACGGATGGGGCCCTTGCGCGCGATGTTCCGTTTCAATAGGGACGAATAGTTCCCCAACGACCTCGCCCTTGTCGTTAATTGATAGTCCGCGACTCGCACGGTAGCCAGATAGCAGCGGTAGCACTATGGCACCCTTGTCAGGCCTATAGACGAACGCACGCATTGGTGCCTCCATGTCCGAGGCACAACTTCCCGTGACTTCACCTGTCGCGTTGATCGCGTAGCCAGTGCTCGCATTACATCCGGGAATGTCGATGTCTGCCATGCCTGCGTCCGGTCTGTAGATGAACGCCTGAAAGCGTCCGGAGACTCCCCAGAACAAACTATCGGAGGACTTTCGCGTTTCACCGGTGATCCAACCGAAATCGTTGATCGCATGTCCACGACTATCGGTGGGCATAACCGAGCCGAGTGAGCCGTCAGCGTGTATGACGCCTGCCGTCCATCTGCCGTTCACCCTAACGGTGGTTGCAACTTCACCTGCTTGATTGATGCGGTCGCCGCCAATCTCACCATATACCCTCTGGCGAACGTGAAAGCCCGATGCGACACTGCCCAAAAACATTTCATGGGATGATGAGTCGCCGACGATTGTCTCGCTATCATTTATAGCGACTGCACGCCGAAGGTAGTTCGGCCATCGCGGGCTAAAGTCCACGCGCTTTATGCCTATACCCGGGCTATATAGGAAGGCATAACCGCCTGATTCGCCGACGACTTGCCCCTTATTGTTGATCCCGTACGCCTTCGTCTCACCACCGTCTAGGGTGCCGACATCCACTACCTCATAGCGTGGTTTCGAGGCAGCGACCTGCTGCTTGCTTGAAGTCGAGCCTTGGACCGATGCACTAGAAGAGCATGCAGCGATGGCGAGACCCACAAGAGTTGCAAAGACGCAAGCAATCCTCGCGTTCATCGAACGACTCCTTGTCAGTACCGAAAAGCTCGGGTGCCGCTGCCTTGCGACGCCCTCATCAGCCGTAATACCGCCTCATCATCGAAGCCCGCACGTCTGTTTCGACACGCCCGCAACAGCCCAGCCGTTTCCTTCTTTCAGACAGCCGTTCGTCCAGTGACCGGAAATCGGCTGCTTCCCTTGTAAATGAAGAGCGCCATTGCCGTTCGGTAAGTTCCTCTTGAATTCACCGGCGTAGTAGGAGCCGTCGCGGTAGGTATAGCGCCCGTTCCCATCAAACTCGTTATTGAGGAAGGTGCCCTCGTAGCGCGAGCCGTCCGGGAATTCGCGTCTTCCAGAGTAGGGATTGTCCTCTACGAAGAGCCCTGTAAAAAGCCCGCCCTCGGCGTAGTAGAGAGTACCCTGCCCATGCTGTTTTCCGTTCTTCATTTCGCCTTCATAGCGCTCCTCTTTCCACGCGCCGTTTTCCGGGAAGCGAGCCACCACGACTCCGGTTCCTTCGGCTCTGCCGTTCACGCAGGCACCGCTCCACGTCAGAGTCTCGTTCGCTTTGGGATCCGGGTTCCACACCCGGCACTCCGTATTAATGGTCCCTTGCCAGCGCGACCGTTCGGGGCCGAATTGCGTTGAGTCTGCGGCGAAAGTCAACTCAAAAGTCAGAAGAACCAGTAACAAGGGAAGTAGCATGCGTAAGCCAGTTCCTCGTCTATTCGTGCAGGCGTTGGAAGTTGAAGCAACACACCGCGTTGGAGTGTAGTTGGGGACCGACGCCACGCTCTCCCTGACACTACTCCGAAATAACCGCACGCCGCCGAAATGCGGACCGAAGAAAAGCATGTGCCGAGGCGTCCGGTTGACTGACGCGGTATCGAACTAGATGACTGTGAAACACGCGACCCAAGCCGAGCAGGGCTACTGTACTACGGTGACAAACATCCTGAAAATCTGTCAAGGAGGTAGGTCAGAACGGTTAACAAGAAAAAACCAATCGCAATCGTACCGACGATACGCGTGATCCAAAATAGCCCTCGTGTGAGCAAGGAGTATTCGGACAATTCAATTGGCGTCGCCTGCCACGGTGCGAGGTACTTCTCTTGCATCCATAGCGGTAGCTTCACGCATGCTGACACGCTTTCTTTGAACAGTTTCGGGTAAACGTAGTCATTCGCAGTGATGAAGAAGCTCCTAACGACAAATGAGAGAAAAATATGAGTGAATATGAACAGTGCCCACATCATGCCCGTGAATTCAGGTACTAACAGATAGCACCAGGCGGCCGGGAAGGATTGAAAACACGCTTCTGGACGCCATGCGGGACGAGCACATTGGTGAGCCGCCGCTGCTGCGAATGCGTTCTCAGAGGTGCTTGCCGCTGCCCAAAAAACAAGCACATAGTAGGTCGCTAGCCTAAGCATTCGATTCAACGAACCACGACGATTCGGCACTGCATAGCGTGCGTACGCGTCCGGTTGACGATAAGATTAGACGCCCCGCCACGAGTAAAAGCGGGAAATGCTCCGCCAGCAAGGCCGAGTGTCGAAGTGAACACCACCGTTACTAGGGCGCCTTCACTGAAGATACTCCAATAGGATGGACCACCGGTACGGGGAGGCGACGGGGGGAGAGAGACCATCTGAGAACACGGCTCCGAGAAATCCGACGAGCAGTGAAACGCCGCCCAAGGGCTGAGAGCCAAAGTGTGCCGGTTAAGCGTCCAACACGAAAGCCCGGCCGCACAGCAAGCGCAAAGTTGTCGTATCGATTCACGGTGCTGGGCCTAAGGAAGCTCCGCAAAACTATCGCAGCGCCTGCTGATGCTCGATACACTTGCACGCAATCGAGAACGCGGCGAGATTGAGCGGTGAAGAAACAATTGACGTTGGCCAGCAATGACTTCGAGCGGTTTCGGAAGCCGACCCGACGCGAGAAGTTTCTCGCCGAGATGAACAGCGTGGTGCCGTGGGCGCAACTGGCTGC
>Ga0157372_10006034_pt1 | contig 12870 bp, 8 predicted proteins | sample C55metaG_FD_115307 | JGI IMG/M metagenome (GOLD analysis project Ga0157372, IMG submission 115307) | Corn rhizosphere microbial communities from Kellogg Biological Station, Michigan, USA - C5-5 metaG | ecosystem: Host-associated > Plants > Roots > Rhizosphere > Soil | place: USA: Michigan... | reverse complement strand
TGATTCGCGTTCCACAATGGCGCGAGCCAATGCAACGGGCACTCGATAGTGTTCCGCGTAGGCCGCGACGTAGTATTCCGCCTCCATTCGTGTTGTTTGAGCGCCAGCCTGCGCCCCGCAAGCGATCGCGCAAAGCATTTGCACCGCGATCAGTATTGATTTCATGCTGCGTTCGCTCGCAAAGCCTCTCGGCCATACTGTTGCGCGTCGAAAATCAGACTGGCAAAGCCGTCGCGCAAAAGCAGCTTGCGCCGGTCGGCCTCGGTTTTCGCTAGGAGCGGCAAAAGAATGTCTCTCATCTCCGCCGTGATTTGTTCGGTTCCCATTAGCTTGAGTGCTTGTGCAAGATCAATAATTTCGGAAACAGAAGGCGGCTTCTCCAGGCTCCAGCCTCGCAAGGCTTTGGCGATCCCAGCCATGCCGGCATGGAATTCGCGGCTGGAGTCTGGGGTTGTGAGTGCGACAATTTCTGCTTCCCGTTCAGCAGTCGGGTGTTCAACCCGAAGGTAGAAGCTTCGTCGGCGCAGTGGATCGCCGATGCGCCTTTCTTCGTTCGATGTGAGGACAACGAAGGGAATGCTCTTGGCGTGGATGGTGCCGAGCTTTGGAATGGTGAGCGTCCAAACACTTAGCAGTTCCAACAACATCGCTTCAAACGCATGGTCTACTTTGTCCAGTTCATCGATCAGAAGAACGCACGGCTTTTGGTATTCGAGAGCGCTCAGCAAAGGACCAGCACTGAAGAATTGCCGGCCGTGTAATGCAGCTTGAAAGGACTCCCAATCAACACCGTTAGATTTGGCCTTCAGCTCCACGCAAAGTCTCTGCAGCGGCTCGTCGAATTTTCCGATGGCTTTTTCTTCGTTGATGCCTTCATAGCACTGAAGGCGCTCGACGGTCGTGTGTGCCGCCTCAGCAACCGCAAATGCCAGTTGCGTCTTGCCACTGCCTGCCGGGCCTTCGAGCAGAAGCGGTTTGTGCAGCTTGGTCGCTAAGTAGACGGTCGTTGTGACGATCGAATCAGCCACATAGCCGGTCGCGTGAAGGCCCGCGACAACGTCTTCCAGCGATACGAACATTTCGGATTTCTCCTAAGCGCGATTCCTACGAGTGCGAAAGCCTGATGAAAGTAATCGGCTCCAGGATTTCGGTCAAATCGGTTCCCAATTCCCGCAAACGAAGATTGTGGAAGACTCGGCGGTAGCCTTGACCGAATTTCACGATGGCCCTAAAAGCAGTGCAATTCGGAGGCCAGCCGTGACGGTGATCAACATACGAAACGAACAGAGACGCTTCCTGGGTACAAAGGCAGCTGCCGCGTATTCGGGAATTCCAGCCGGCACCCTGCGATCCTGGAGATGTCAGGGCATCGGGCCGAAGTTCTACAAACCCCGCGGGCGCGCACTGTATGATGTGGCTGACCTGGATGAGTTCATCCAGTCCGGCATCCGCGTTTCCTCTGTGCGCGCAAGCAGGGAGGAACGGAATGTCTATCTACCTGCGGGGTGAGGTCTGGTACTACCTCTTCTACATCAATGGAAGGCGGTACCGCGGCAGCACCAAAACCAATAACGAAACCGAGGCGCTGCGTATCGAGGCCAGAAAACGAGTTGCGGCCGAGCAAGGAGAATCACTGCGGCCGAAACGAGTTCCTCTGGTAAGGGAGTTCGTGAAACCCTTTGAGGAATGGCTCGACAAGACAACGCTCGCCGCCAACACCAAAAGCGATTACAAAAACGGCCGCCATTTGATCCTGAAGACTCCGCTCGCGGGAATGCAGATGGATCTGATTACGGCCGACGACGTCGAAACCATGAACTTCCACGAATCGCCCCACAGCCGGAACTGCGCCATTCGGACGCTGCGCCGCATGTTGGGCAAAGCTCGCGACTGGAAGCTGGTTCGTGAAGTGCCACGAATCAAGACCGCAAAAGTCTATCCGAGGGACCGCATGATCTCATTGGAAGACGAGAAGCGCCTGCTCGGGGCGGCGAAGCGCCCTCTCGATCAGGTGCTCACCATCATGTTGGATTCGGGAATGAGAAACGGGGAGGTCACGAGAATGCGATGGGAGAATGTCGATTGGGACGGCGCATTCTATTTCAACCCCAAAGGCAAGACGCGCAAAGCTCGGCGGCATGTGCCATTGAGCGAGCGCGTCATCGGTCTGCTCAGGACGATTCGGCAAGCGCAGTCGCGCGAGCAGTCTGCGTCACGAGAGTCTCAGCCACGAGAAGGATGGGTCTTTCCCTCAAAGAAAGCTCCATCCGGCCACATTGAATTGAGCGGGCTTGAGCACGGATTCCGCAAGCTGGCTCGTGCCCTCGGAATTCCTGACGAACTGAAGCTGTATTGTGCCCGGCACACGTTCGGCACGGTGGCCATGGCGGAGACCAGAGATCCGGGGCTGGTCCGGGAAGTGATGGGACATGAAAGTCTCTCGACTACGATGGGGTATCTGCACCCGGAAACGGCGGCGATCAAAGCCGTGATCGATCGCCGCAATCAGCAAAAAGTCGAACAGGAAAAAGCCAGCGACCAGGTCGTTCAGCAAGAAAAGGAGGACAAATATGTGATGTAAAAATCAGTTGTCTAGCCACAAAAACAGCCACAGCAACTGATTTTGGGGCTGGCGGGATCTTGAGAAATCGGTGTAAGAGGTTGAAAAGAAATGGTGAGCGCGGAAGGAATCGAACCTTCAACCTACTGATTAAGAGTCAGTTGCTCTGCCAATTGAGCTACGCGCCCACGGTAGGAAATTCTCAGGTGGGACAATCAAAAATTATAGCATTCTTGCTCTGCTAGCTAACGCGAGTCGCGCTGCAAATGTGCGCGGCGTCAAGCCCGGGGAGCAGGCCACGCACTGCTCAACAAGCGCAGCAAGCATCAGCGCCAAATCGGCGAACGCAATCCTTCTCCACGCAACCGCACGCCTCGTGTCGGTGTTGTTAGCGAGCTTACGGGCGCTGACGAGCTTCTGCCCCAAGCGAAGATTCCCGCGCTGCCGGACGGCGGGGCGGCAAAGAATCCGGCCCTAGTGGAGGTCGATGCTCGATCGTGCCGATCACTGGCGCTTCGTCCATGGCCCCGGAGTATGCCATCGAGGCAAAACGCTGCTGGCTGCACATTTCATCGATCATGCGCTGCTGCCGTCGACTGAGGACCGCGTGAGGAAGGATGTCAAAATTGCGAAACACCCACAATAAGTATAACCGCTGCAAGAAGGACGGCATTACGTAACGCGGACCGATCGGTGTCTGCACTCGCACCACCCCGTCCGCCAGTTTTTCAATCCACATACCTGGGACCACCTGAACCTGTAATTGGCCAGAGCAATTGTAGGGCCGCCATTATTGCACTTCAGTGCATCGATGCAAAGCCCTTATTTTCGGGAATCTACGAATATCGTATCTCAAGAATGCCGCCCTTTGTCCCGTGGTGGGAAAATTCTTTTGGGACTTTTTACCCAGACGGAATCGGCGATACCGCGCCTTCTGACCCCGGCCAAGACTCGATTCCTGGTTAAATCCCAAGTTCCGGAAGGATGTCCATCCGGCGGATCTGGGCCGCCACCCCAAATTCGCTGCCCTCGTCTTCTACCCGTACCACCGTCGCCTGGCAACATACCCAGCACTTCTCGCCTGACGTAAGTTCCGGTGGCAGGATGAGCACGAGTTCCACCTCACTTCCCTGCTCCATCTTCGAATTGCTATACAGGAAGATGCCGTTGGCGCTGACATCGCGAGTGTGAGCCGGGACTTCGTCACCCTGGGCAGTGCGCACGCGCGTGGGCACGCGCGTGGCGATTCTCGTTCCGCTCCGGCGCTCGTGATTGGATTTGGTAGACACGTTCAAAAAGTGACCACCTAATGTACACCAAGAGCCCATTCCGGACGAGGAATTCAGCGGAAAGCTCAAAGCAGCGGCGGCACGGACGGCACCCACTGTCTGCGCCAACAACTAGCTGGTCGGCTTGCGCAAGCGCGCCGCCGGGACCACTAAAGCCTGCTCCATCGTGGGCACATTCATCCCCCTCAGCTTGACCTCGATCTCGTGCACCTTCTCGGGTTGCGAGGTCTGATAGTAGGCTTGGACGAGCAACTCCATCGTGAAGGGATTGTCCTGGTCTTCCTCAAGGTGTGCGATCGCTTCCTGATACTTCTTCTGGTCCATCAGCAACGTTCCCGCAGCTCCCTGATAGGAGGCCTGGATCACACGGTTGCGGCTGTTGTTGGCTAGTTTTTCGAGGTCTTTGAGCGTCTGCTCCGCCAGGGCCTGGTTGCCCGCATGCGCGGCGCGCGCGGCGCGCACACGCCAGATGCGGGACGTTTCTTCGTCACGGTCAGAATGCGAAATGGATGCCTGGTGATGAAGCGCGTCTTCAGCCAGCTTCAGCTCTCGCAACGCCGCCGCGTCATCTGACTGATATTCGGCTTTGTGACGATCGGCCTGCGCTTCCTGCAATCCCTGCGCCTTGGCATGTGCGTTTTGCGCAATCTCCGTAAACTGTTTATCGGCCTCGCCGAAATTGCCCTCGCGCACGTACGTCATCGCCTTCTGCATGCTATAGGTGAGCCGGTCTGCCTCGTTGTGCGCGAAGCGGATGGCTTTATCGTATTCGGCCCTGGCCTGTTCCTGATTACCCATCAAGGCGTAAGTATCGCCCAGACCCAATTGTGAGCTGACGAAGTCAGGATCGATCTTCAATGCGGCCTGGTAATGCTCAAGCGCGCTGTCGAATTGCCCGGCCATGCGCTTGAGTTCGCCGTAAGAATCCTGCGGATTGGGCTCGTTCGGCAACAGAACGATGTAGCGATCCATTGCCGCGAATGCCTTGTCGAACTCGCGGTGGCGCGCTTCCACATAAGCCAGATCGTTCACCGCAGCGGGAAAGTTCTTATCGACGGCGAGTGCCTTGAGCATAAAGTGCTCCGCCTGGTCGTCCCCGTTTTCCCCCATCAGCCAGTTGCCCGCCAGATACCAGAGATGCTTGTCGCGGGGATACATCTCCAGCATGTCATTCATGGCAGAAATACCGCCGAGGAAGTCGCCTTCCTGCACCTTGGAAATCCAGGCCACCATCAACTGTTCCCCCGGACTAGTCTTGGGAGCCAATTCCTTTGCCTTCTCCCGAGCAGCGCTGACTTCCTCCGGATTGCCGCTATTGAATGCGATCCAACCCCAGGCCACCGCCAGATTGGGATCTTCTTTCACTGCTGCGCGCCAGTCTTCGTTGCAGCGCTCCAGATAGAGATTTTCGTAATCCTCCACGCCTTTGAAAAACAGTTGCCGGGCTTTTGCAGATTGCGTCGTCACTGGCATCGTGCTGGACTGAGACTTTTTGACGTGGTGCGCGAACGAAGGCGCGGCAATACTCAGAGTGACTGCCAAAGCTGCACAAAGCTTCATGGAAGCGCGCGGCATCGAAGATCTCCGGACAGAGCTGTGGGGAGGAATTATGAGACGAGGGTAACATCGGCGCAATCAGCACACGAGTGACCAAAGGAGTGGAACGGACGGGAGTTCGGCAATGTGCTGCCCCTACTCCCCAAGGCCCTAGCCCTAGTCCCTAGGCCCTACTCCCTGGCTTTATCGCAATCCTGAGTCTATCGCAATTATGGAATTGAATTGAAGCCAAAGCCCTGACGGGCAATGCCGTAAAAACGCGGCGCTTAACGTCAGGAAGACTCTAAGGAAGGTTGCTCGCATTTTTACAAAAAAGACCGTCCGCTTCCGAACACTCAAAGCGCAAGTGCGGACATCGAACTCACGGCAAACCGGAGACAGATGCCCTTGTGCCAGCATTTGCAGTCACATGGCATGATTGTGCATTGGCCCGCGGAATGCGAACAGCTAAAGGATTGGTAATTTTGGGAGATGTTATGGAGAAGTTCATTCGCGAAATGAAAAGCGCCGCTCGGTCTCTGACACGGACAAAGGGTTACACCCTGACCGTAATCATCACTCTTTCGGCGTGCATTGCGGTGAATGTCGCCATTTTTGCCATCGTGAATTCCGTTCTTCTTCGGCCACTACCCGTGCCCAACGCCCAGCAGATCGTGCTGATGGCGAACCGGTATCCTAAGGCTGGCGTGCCAGACCAGTACATCAGCAGTTCTGGGGATTATTACGACCGCCTGAAGTACGTCAGCGCTCTGCAGGATCAGGCCGAGTTCCGCTTTGCCGATCAGACCCTCACCATCAATGGAATGCCGCAACAAGCAAAGGGCATGATTGCCACACCGTCTCTCTTCCCCTTGCTGCAGGTGGAACCTCAATTGGGCAGGGCCTTCACGGAAGCGGAAGGCGAAATCGGGAGCGAGCAAGAAGTCATTCTCAGCGACGGATTGTGGCGGGAACTCTATGCGGGAGATCGCAACGTTCTGGGGCGGGAAATACGGCTGAGCGGCCGCCCTTTCACGATCGTCGGGGTCATGGCTCGGAATTTTGTTTTCATCGATCCGGAAGTGCGGCTCTGGATACCCACGGCATTCACTGAGGAAGATAAAACAGCCCATCACAACAACAACTGGTACAGCATCGGCCGCCTCAAACCCGGAGCCACCATCCAGCAAGTGCAGGCGCAAATCAATGCTCTCAACGCCGCTAACCTCGAGCGTTTTCCCCAATTGAAGGAACTGCTGATCAATGCGGGCTTTCACACCGCCGTAGAACCCCTGCAGAACATGCTGGTCAGAGATGTGAAAGGCCTGCTGTATCTGCTGTGGGCTGGCGCCGAATTCGTCCTCCTCATCGGCGCGCTGAACGTTGCCAACCTGGCACTGGCCCGTGTAAGCCTGCGCAAAAAGGAAGTTGCCACGCGCCTCGCCTTGGGTGCGGGACGTGTACGCCTAACGAGCCAGTTCCTGGCCGAGAATATGCTCCTGGCGGGCCTGAGTTGCGTGCTCGGCGTAGGCCTGGGTGCGGGCGTTTTGCGGGGCCTCGCACTTGCAGGACTCAACCATTTTCCGCGTGCAAACGAAGTTAATATCAGTGGCAACGTGATCGCAACGGCAATGCTGATGGCCGCGGCCGCGGGTGCGCTCATCACGGTTCTATCGGTGCTCGGATTCCCGAAGCAAGCGTTGCAGGAGGTCCTGCGCGACGATGAGAGAACTGGCAGCGGCAGCAAGAGCACGCGCCGAGTGCGGCAGGGCCTGGTGGTGGCGCAGATCGGCTTTGCCTTTTCCCTGCTCTTTGGTGCCGGACTTCTGCTCGCCAGTTTTCGTCAACTGCTCGACGTGAATCCCGGGTTCAGAACGAAAGGGATCGTGACCGCCTCCATCAGCGCACCGGATACGAAGTACAAAGATCCCGTGCAACAGGAAGCGCTGGTGAACCGCGCCCTCCTAAGCATTCGCCAGATGCCGGGTATCGTCTCTGCCGGCGCGACCACAACTATTCCCCTTGGGGGAAACTACAATAACAGCGTCATCATGGCCGAGGGGCATGTCATGCAAGCCGGGGAATCGGTCATTTCGCCCAACCGCCTGGCCGTGACGCCCGGATATCTGGAAACCATGGGGATCTCCCTGTTGCGCGGGCGTGACTTTCAGGATAGCGATAACCAGAACTCGCCGCGCGTCGTGATCGTGGACCAGAACCTTGCTCAACGCTTTTGGCCCAATCGCGATCCCGTGGGCCAGCGCATGTACGAACCAGGGGAACACGCTCAGATCATCAGCGATGAACACACGGTCTGGTATCGCGTCGTCGGAGTTGTGCGCTCCGTGCGACTGCAGGACCTCTCCGGCACCGGCAATCCTACCGGCACCTACTACTTCCCCTTTGCTCAACAAGCATCGAATTCCTTCACCATCGCGATCAACACCGCTGCAGACAGCGCGTCGACGATTCCCGCCATCCGGGCACAATTGGCCGCCATCGATCCCGACCTCGCGCTCTTCGATGTCAGGACGATGGCGCAGCGCGAGGAACTTTCGCTGTCCTCGCGACGAACCTCGATGCTGCTGGCACTCGCCTTTGGGTTGCTTGCACTATTTTTGGCCGCCATCGGAATCTACGGAGTGCTCGCATACCTGGTCGCACAGCGCCGAAGAGAGATCGGCATTCGCGTAGCGCTGGGCAGCACGCATTCCGGCATAGTGAAGCTCGTCGTGCGCGAAGGATTCATCCTGGTAGGAGTGGGCCTGGCGCTGGGGATCATTGCTGCAATCTCGTTTCGCAGCGTCATTCGATCCGAGATCTACGGAGTAGGTCCGCTCGATCCGCTCGTGGTCGGAGCCGTCACGGTTGTGTTCGGCATAGTCGCTTTATGCGCGTGCATCGTGCCCGCGCGCCGCGCCGCGCAGGTCGATCCCATGATCGTGCTGAACCAACAGTAAAAAAGCCCCTGCCAAAGCAGGGGCCACTCGCAGGCAATCACGTTCTAGAACTTGAACACGGCAGAAAGCTGAATTCCGCGGGGACCGCCTCCGCCGATGAATGGATTGCCAATGCCTACATCCCCGGTTGCGGTAATCGGCAATGAGCCCACAGTCACTTCGCGATTTCCCGCACCATTCAGCCCGAATACGCCGGTGTAGCCCGCATCTGCGATGAAGGCCGGCAGCAACGGGTTCGCGAAGTTAGGATGGTTGAGCAGATTGAAGAATTCGGCTCCGAACTTCATGCTCAGCCGCTCGGTGATGGCAGTCTTTTTGTAGATGGAGAAGTTCCACTCCTTGAACGTTGGACCACTCAGCGAGTTGCGTCGCATGTTGCCGAAGTGCCGCGTTCCGATAACGCAATCGGAGGCCAAGCCTGTTGCTGCTCCATTGACAGTGCACGGAATCGCAAACGAGCTGAGGTCCAGATAGTTGTACGGGTCGTGCTTGTGATAAATGATGGGACCGACAACGTCTGGGCGGTCGAATGCGTTACCGCTGCCGCTGTAGTCGTCCCAGAAGTTGTAATTCAGATGGAAGGGTTGTCCACTTTGCAGAGTCACCACACTGTTCAAGCCCCAACCATTCTTCAGCTTCTGCATGCTTCCGCCGCGGTTGGGAAAGTCGTAGGAGAAATTCCAGGTGAAGCGATGCGGAATGTTGAAGTTCGAAGGGCCATATTCGAGCGAAGGCCGGGTGCTATCGTTCGGTTGGGCGGCATTGGGCTGAAAATCTTCGCCATCGCTGGAGTTGTCAAGCGACTTGGACCAAACGTAATTCGCGATCGATGTCACACCGTGCCACCCGGTGACTCTTAGACTCGCTTGAATCGCGTTGTAATTCGATTTGCCCGTCGAGTTTTCCTGCAACACGTAGAAAGCACCATACGGGTTGTTGTTCAGCGGCCGAGCTGCGCCGAATGGATCCGTCGAGCTACAACCAGAGCCGAAATCGTAGATACAGTTGTAAGCGATGTCAGCAGCATTGATTTGCGCTTCGCTGGGCTGGCCGAGGTCAAAGAAGCGCCACAGGCGATGTCCTTGCGAACCCACGTACCCGACCTGGAGCACAGCCTTGCTCGAAATCTGCTGCTGGATATTAAGGTTGTAGTTCTCCATATAAGGAGACTTGATGTTGCGGTCAAAGGCAAAGACATCGCATTCGTATCCGCAGGTAGTAGTGGCAGCGTACACCGGGCTTCCAGCAACGATGGGCCCCCCAATGGCGCCGGTCGAGAGAATCGGCTGCGGCCCAAAGTTGTTATACGCCGGGCCAGGATCGAAGAACGGGGCGTAAGGTAGGTGGCCCAGCACCATGTCCTGCGAAAACGAGTCGTAGAACATGCCGAAGCCAGCGCGAACCACCGTTCTTCCCTTTCCGGTCACATCCCAGGCAGCACTGATCCGGGGAGCGAAATCCTTCTTATCTGGATTGTAGAGGCTGGGCAATCCGGGCTGCCCAACTTGCGTGAGAGTGAAGCTGCCTGTCCCGGCAGCGGGAGAGAGACTGGTGATATTGCTCAGTAGATTGTTCTTTTCCTTGACCACTCCGAAGTAATCCCAGCGCAGGCCGTAGTTGATAGTCAGCCGCTGTGTGGGACGGAAACTATCTTGCACGAAGAAACCAAAGTTGTTTTCGTGCGTGTGGCGTAAGGAATTACCGAAATACTGGAAACCGCTGTCCACGTTGCCTGCAAGGAAATCCGTGAGCGGGTCGCCGCCAGCGTTGCCGGAACCGTCAAATTTCAATCGGCCCCGGAAGTACTTGTCAAAATATTGCTGAATCGAGGTCCGGTGAAAATCCACACCGAACTTCAGATCATGTTTATTGAGCTTCCACGAGAAGTTATCGATGACCTGGTTGTTGGTATCGAACCGGTGTCGGGGAACGCTGCTTGTGGATCCCAACTGAGCATAGCCGCTCACGAGAACGATTGGCATTCCCGAGTCAAAAGGCCCGCCGCCTCCGCACTGGCTTACATCGCTGGCCGCACACAAACCGATCGAGCTGGGATGAAAATTCTGATCTCCGGGGAAGAATCCTTCCGCGAAGCGATTCCATCCATAGCGGAGTTCATTGACCTTGTTCGAACCAATCGTGTGAGTGTAGGAAATGGAGACGAGTTGGACCCGGGTCGGAGTGAACGTGTTAAATCCGGGCAGTTGGCCGCCGCTCGCGGTCAGTGCCAAAGGAAACGACTGAATGCTGTCGCCAAAGAAGTAGCGGCCGGTCAGAGTGTTGCTCGGGTTGAACTGATGGTCGATTTTGGCGATAAAGCTGGTCAGGTCGTTAAAGGAAGGAGAGACAACCGACGCCTGGCCGCTGGGAAGATTCGGTGCGGGCCACGGATGGCGAGCCAGTAACTGGGCGATGACAGGGTTGCTGGCGTCCGCAGGGGCCAACTGTCCGTTCGGACCTGAGCCGGTGTTCGGCACGTTGGCAACGGTGACCACTCCGACCGGCTCGCGCTGGCCTTCGTAATCAGCGTAGAAAAAAGTCTTGTCCTTTACGATTGGGCCACCCAGCGAAGCGCCGAATTGATTGTTGTGGAAGGGAGCCTTTGGCTGGCTAGCGATGTTGAAGTAGTTGCGGGCGTCGAGCGCACTGTTTCGAAAGTACTCTCCGGCACTACCGTGCAAGGCGTTGGTGCCGCTCTTGGTGACAATGTTGACGACGGCTCCTGCATTCCGCCCATACTCAGGCTCGAAGTTCGAGAGCACATTCACTTCAGCAACGGCGTCGATCGGCAGGATCGTCGATGGTGTGCCGAACACTCCTGCTTCATTGATGGCTGGGTCATTGCGATAGCCATCGTTCATATCAGTTCCATCTAGCAGATAGTTATTGGATCGGCCCCGGGCCCCATTCATGCTGAACTCGCCATACGAACCGGGCGAGTCAGAGATCTGATCGGGCGAACCCGCCACACCGGGGTTCATATAGATGAGCTTGGTATAGTCGCGCCCGTTCACCGGCATATCCTGCACTATCTGTGCCGTAAGCACTCCACCTAACGTATTCGTGGTGGTTTCCACCATCGGCAACTGATCGGCCGACACTTCAACTTTGGTGGTAATCTCGCCCGTCTTCAATGCCGCGTCCACCCGCCGCTCCGTCGCCACGTCCACCGTTACTCCGGTAGCGACAAAGGTCTGGAATCCCTGCTGGCTGATGGTGACGTTATAGGTTCCGATCGGCAATTCTGGGATCGAATAACTGCCGTCGCCGCTAGTCTCGGTCGAGCGTTCCAGGCCCGTGCCGGTGTTCTTCGCCGTGACTTTGGCTCCCGCAACTACTGCGCCGGAGGGATCGGTAATGGTTCCGAGAATGGTTCCACGGAAAGTCTGGGCCGACAGGCCCGCCACAGCCAGAAGAACAAACACCAGCAAACCACGCGTTCTCATAGGGTCTCCTAACGCCGATCAGGTTGTAAGGGGTAATGATTGCTCGCGGGAAAGTTCGTTCCGACAATCGCGAACTTCTGGGAAAGTTGCAATTGCTTGCGTTCTAATAAGTTAACCGCCCCATCCGCAAAGCTTAGCTGAGAACATTAACTAAACATTCCAGCCACAGTCAACCCCGGAGTTATCGATGGGAGTATCGAAATAGCTTATGAGGAGTTCTCAGAGTTGAGGTCTCGGACTACGGTTCGAGGGAACTTGGGCTGCTTGCTCAAAGCTTACAGCTCATTGCTCATTGCTCATTGCTAGAACGAGAATGACACGCCGCCGCGAATCGAGCGCGCGGAATCGACCAGGTACACAGTCTGCCCATCCCGCCCCACGACTGGCACATAGCCTTGCGCGAGCAGGTTTCGGATATCGATCAGGGCTTCCATTCGTCCGCCAAATGCCGGAATCGGTTGCCGGATAAAAATGTTCAGGAAAGGATCACTCTGCCCCGGCGACGTGTTGAACATGTCCACCGGAGTGATCGCCTGGCCGTTGACCCAGCGGTAAGAAGCGATCCAACGAGTATGGCTGCGAGGAACAGTTCCGCTCAGCTTGGCAGCCAAAGCGTGACGGCGAACCGTCGAGATCCATTGCTGCGCTTGCTGCAGCGAGACGTCGGAGCGGGACAGATCGAGGGTGCCGCCGTAGGCATAATCCAGCGTGGCGGCAAGGTCCGAGGCGAACTTGCGCTGCACCACAACGCGCAGCCCGCTGGTATCCAGGTTGGGTCCGCCGAAATTAAATGTCCCGGAGGTGACATCGGGCAGCACGAACCCTCCAGCCGAGGTGACCTCGCCAATTCCTGTCAGCGCAGGATTCACGATGCGATCGGAGAACCATGCCACCTGCACATTATTCTTGCCCTCGCGATGCGAGACGCTGAATTCCTGATGGTGTGCGTCCTCCATCCGGGGCGTAAAGCCAACCACGCTGACCCGCGGGTTCGACTCGCTCAGGTCTGCGGGAGCGGAGTCGAAGCCCTTCTCGGTCCGGGGATCGGGACGCGACGTGGTATACGAGTACTCCACAAC
>Ga0157372_10006033_pt1 | contig 12870 bp, 15 predicted proteins | sample C55metaG_FD_115307 | JGI IMG/M metagenome (GOLD analysis project Ga0157372, IMG submission 115307) | Corn rhizosphere microbial communities from Kellogg Biological Station, Michigan, USA - C5-5 metaG | ecosystem: Host-associated > Plants > Roots > Rhizosphere > Soil | place: USA: Michigan... | reverse complement strand
TGGGTGTCCCAGCCGAAGCGGCGCTCCACCCGGCGGCCGCGCATCGTCTGGTAGCGCGGGATGAGGTCCTTGACGTAGCCGGTCAGCAGGTGACCGTAGTGCGGCAGTCCGTTGGCGAACGGGGGGCCGTCGTAGAAGACGAACTCGTTGTCGCCGTTCTCACCGGCAGGCCGCTGCTCCACGCTGGCCCGGAACGTGTCGTCGGCCTCCCAGTACGCGAGGACGCCCTCCTCGATCTGCGGGAACCGGGGGCTCGACGGGACGCCCGCACTCTTGCCGGCGTGCGGGTCGGTGGAGACCTGGGGATACGTCATCTGTCCTCGCTGGTTGAGGAGGGCCGCTGGCCCGACTCGACACCCGCGAGGACGACCACCTCCGGCGGAGGCTGCCGCGGTACCACCTCGCTTGCCCCGCCGTGGTGCGCGGGACCGCTCGTTCGCGGGCTGTGACGGGCCCACCCGTCCGGTTCTACTGGGCGCCGGCTGTCGCCGGGCCGTTCTTCCGGAGGCTCGCCGCTGATGACGGCTCGAACGCCTGTGGCTCCAGGGTACGGGGCGGACCTCGCCGCGAACCACTCGGTTCCCACCGAACCGATGGTCTCGACACGGCATCTGTTCACACGTTCCTCACCCATCACTCAGCCAGGCACGGGATCCTCGGGCGGTGAGCTCGGTCATCGAACGCCGGAGGCCGGCGAACGGACGAACGATGACCCTGCTCGCGCCGCGGATCCGGCTGGCGTCGCCGCTGCGCCTGGTCGGGACCGTCCGCCCGCACCGGTACGGCGACCCGGTGCTCGTCGGCGTGGTCTCGCTGGTGGTCTACGGACTCCACGGGTACGACGGCGTCCTCAACCGCGACCTCGGCGTCTTCACCTATGGCGGGGAGCAGGTCGCCCGCGGGGTGCCGCCGTACGTCGGCATCTTCAACTCGGTCGGTCCGCTGGCCGATGCCGTGCCCGGGCTCGCGATCTGGCTCGGGCACTTCGCCGGAGCAGACCCGATCCTGTCGGCACGCCTGTTCTTCACCGTGCTCTCGGCGCTGTGCTGCTCGCTGCTGTGCGTGCTCGCCCGCGACACCTTCGGCTCCCGGGCGGCCGGCCTCGTCGCCCCGGCGGTCTTCCTGACCGACGAGTGCTTCCTGGACCTCGCCTCCGACGGGCCACGCGAGAAGACCACGATGGTCCTGTTCGTGCTGGGCTGCCTGATCCTGCTCGGCCGGCGGAGATGGGCCCCGGCCGGAGCCTGCGCGGCTCTCGCGACGCTGACCTGGCAGCCGGCACTCGCCGTGGCGGTGGCCGGTGTCGCCGCGGCCGTGCTGCTGGACGAGCAGGACACCCGTCGGCGGATCCTGCTCCGCTTCACCGTGGGCGGGGCGGTCCCCAGCCTGGCCACCTTCTGCTACTTCCTCGGCGCCGGTGCCCTGACGCGGGCGCTCAGCGGGTTCGTCGTGGTCAACGTCCGCTACACCGAGCAGCCGTCGGCTCTGACCGACCCGGGGACCACGTGGCAGATGCTCTGGCTGGCCTACCACTGGACCCTGCCACCGGTGATCGCCGGACTGGCGGCGCTGCTCGTCCTCGGCGTCCGGGCGGTGCCGTTCGCGCGTCGTCCCACCGTCTCGCCGGTGGCCCGGCGGCTGGTCCTGACCGCGTCCGGTGCGCTCGTCGGCACCGGATGGACGCTTCTTGCCATCAACGGCGGCCCCGACCTGTTCGTGCTCCTCCCGTTCGCCGCCCTGGGCATCGCCGGCGTGGTGGTGCTGCTGCTCGGCCGGTTGCCCCGGCGCGCCGCGCTCGCCGGCGCGGCCGCGGTCGTGACTGTGTCCGTCGCGGTCGCCGGCGTGATGTCGGTGACCTCCCGCGACGACCGACTCCTCGCGCAGCGCGCGGACATCGCCGCCGTCCTCGGCACCCAGCCATCGAGCGCCACCGTGGTCGCGCTCAGTGCACCCCAGGTGCTGGCCCTGTCCGGACGCACGAGTCCGGTCCCCTACCAGATCTTCAGCGGCACCATGGAGCGCTACCTCGCCGGCACCTACCCCGGAGGCATGCCGGGCTTCATGGCCGGACTCCGCGACCTGCGCCCGACCTTCGTGGTCGTCGGCTCGACGTTCCACGGATACTGGCCCTACCCCTGGCTCCAGCGTGAGTACCGCCGGGTCGGCGGCGGCGCGAGCTTCACCTGGTACCTCCGGCGCTCGGCCGGCCACGACGCGCTGATCCGCGCTCGCATCGCCCACGACGAGGCGCTGACGCCGTTCGGGCGGTCCCCCCGGTAGTTTCGCGCGCATGCCGCTGACCCGACGCGTGCCCGCTCGGGCCCTCGACCCGGCGCTGGCGGGGCTCGTGGCACTCGTCGTCTACAGCCTGCACGGGTTCCACGGCACGCTCGAGCGGGACCAGGGCACGTTCGTGTACGCCGGGCAGGAGGTGGCCCGAGGGGTCCCGCCCTACGCCGGCATCTTCAACTCCATCGGACCCCTGGGCGACGTGGTGACCGGCACCGGGGTCCGCCTCGGGTCCCTGGCCGGCGTCGATGCCGTGCTCGCCGCCCGGCTGACCTACCTGGTGGTGTCCGCCTCGGCGGTGGCCGCGCTGAGCGTGCTCGCGCGAGAGACCTTCCGCTCCCGCCTCGCCGGGGTGGTCACACCGGCGGTGTTCCTGACCTTCGCCAGCTTTCTGAAGCTCGCCACCGCCGGGCCGCGGGAGAAGACGGTGATGGTCCTGTGCCTGGAGGTCGCGCTGCTGCTGATGGTGCGCCGACGGTGGTTCTGGGCGGGCGTGCTGACCGCGCTGGCCACGCTGACCTGGCAGCCGGTGATCCTCAGCGCCGCCGCCGCGGCCACGGTGGCGGTGCTCACCGCGGGCGGGCCGCGGCTGCGGGCGGCCGCGGCGTACGTCGCGGGGGGCGCGGTGCCGACCGCCGTGACCGCCCTGCTCTTCCTGGTCGCCGGCCACCTGCAGATCGCGTGGTGGGGCTTCGTCGTCGTGAACGTCGGCTACACCACCCAGCCGACGATCGTCGGCTCCTGGCGCCTGGTCACCTCGGACTACCGCGCCTCGCTGGTGCTCGTCGTCGCCGGCTGGGTGCTCGTCGTGGCGCTCGGCGTCGCCGCCGCGCGTCGCGCGCGTCGTACCGGCGTCGCGCCGGTGGACCGCGCCCTCATGGTCCTCGGCGCCGGGGGGCTGGTCGCCGGCGTGTGGTCCTGCGCGGCGATCAACGGCGGGCCGGACCTGTTCGTCGTCCTTCCGTACGCCGCACTGGGCGCGGGCGGCGCGATCGCGATCGCCGCACAGAGCCTGCCGGTCGCGACCGCGCGACGGGTGGCCGCGGTCGTGGTCGTCCTGGCCGTCGCGGCGGCCGCAGCCGAGGCGGTGGACACGCGGGACTCCCGGCTGACCCTCGAGCGGCGCGACGCCACCACCATGGCCGGACAGCTGCCGGCGCGTTCGTCCGTCTGGTCGATCAATGCGCCCGAGGTGCTGGTGCTCCTCGACCGCCGCAACCCCACGCCGTGGCAGCTCGCCACCACGGCGACCGCGCCGGTCATGGACGACCACCTCGAGGGCGGTCTGGAGGGTTACGCCGATCGCATCGCCCGGCGACGCCCGGCGCTGATCGCCGTGGGCTGGCACAGCGAGGTCGACTGGCTGCTGCCGGTGCTCGACCGCGACTACGTCCGCGTCGGGGCGGGCGACCACTGGGCGTGGTACGCCAGCACGCGACTGGACCCCGCGCTCCGCGACCGGATGCGAGAGCTGAACCATCGGACGTGGGGCCGCTGAGCACTCTCCGGCACGCTCAGCACCGACTTGAGCGGTACGGAGCCGACCCGGCAGAGTTCACTGCGTGACCGAGCGCAAGTACCCCGACCTGTGGGTCGACCCCGAGGACGACCCCCGCCAGACCGACTCGACTCCGCGGGGCGAGCAGGCGGTGCTGGCCGAGTACCTCGACCACTTCCGGATGACCTTCGAGCTGAAGTGCGAGGGTCTGGACGCCGAGCAGCTCGCGCGCCGTTCGGTCCCGCCGTCCTCGATGTCCCTGCTCGGGCTGATGCGACACCTGGCGTCGGTGGAGTTCCACTGGTTCCGCCGGTTCATCGAGGGCCACCTGGAGCTCGACCGGCCCTACAAGTCACCGGAGGACCGCGACCTGGACTTCAACGGAGCCGTCGAGGACGAGGCGGTCGTCGCCGACGCGTGGGAGGCCTGGCGTCGCGAGGTGGCCCACGCTCGCGAGGTCTACCAGCGGCACGACGACCTGAGCACGCTCGTCGGCCCGGCCGGCGACGAGTCCGAGCTGCGCGAGATCGTGGTCCACATGATCGAGGAGTACGCCCGGCACTGCGGTCACGCCGACCTGCTCCGCGAATGCATCGACGGGCGGACCGGTCAGTAGCCTGGCGGGCGTGAGCAAGCAGAGGGCGCACGGCTGGGGCCTGGTCACCGTCGTCACCGAGGGTGCCGCCGAGGGAACGGTGCTGGACACCTGGTTCCCCGCCCCGGCGCTGGGCGACCCACCGGGTGACGCGCCCTCCGGCGCCGCCGCGCCGGAGACGCTCGAGCGCCTCGCCCGCGACCACACCGTGCGCCGCGTGCGCACCGAGGTGCGGCACGTCTCGATCGACCTGGACACGGCGCCGGCCGACGCACCCGACGCCTATCTGCGCCTGCACCTGCTCTCCCACCGGCTGGTCCGGCCGCACGGCGTCAACGTCGACGGCATCTTCGAGGTCCTGGCCAACGTCGTGTGGACCAGCGCCGGACCCTGTCCGCTCGACGACTTCGAGAGCATCCGTCTCCAGCTCCGCGCCGACGGGCCACTGCAGGTCCTCGGCATCGACAAGTTCCCGCGGATGACGGACTACGTCGTCCCGACCGGTGTCCGCATCGCCGACGCGGACCGGGTCCGCCTCGGCGCCCACCTGGCTCCGGGCACCACGGTGATGCACGAAGGCTTCGTCAACTACAACGCCGGCACACTCGGCACCTCGATGGTCGAGGGCCGGATCGTGGCCGGCGTCGTGGTCGGCGACGGCTCGGACGTCGGCGGCGGAGCCTCGATCATGGGCACCCTCTCCGGCGGCGGAACCCAGGTGGTCAGCATCGGCGAGCGCTGCCTGATCGGCGCCAACGCCGGCATCGGCATCTCCCTCGGCGACGACTGCGTCGTCGAGGCCGGGTGCTACGTGACCGCCGGCACGAAGGTGACCCTGCCCGACGGCCAGGTCGTGAAGGCGCTCGAGCTCTCCGGCGGCGACAACCTCCTCTTCCGGCGCAACTCGGTGACCGGCACCGTCGAGGCCGTGCCGTGGCGCGCCGGCGGCGTCGCGCTCAACGAGGCGCTGCACCGGAATTGACCCGGTGATGGGGATCGTCAAACGGGTCGCCGCGGTGGTCGTCCCCTTGGGCCTGGTGGTCGGGGGCGTCTGGTACGGCGTCTCGCGGCACGACTCGGGCGACGACAAGACCCTCGGCGAGTGCACGACGAAGGTCGGCAGGCTGACCGTGGTCCTCACCGACGAGCAGGCCCGCAACGCCAGCCTGATCTCGGCGATCGCCATCCGCCGGGGGATGCCCGCGCATGCCGCCACCATCGGGCTCGCCACCGCACTCCAGGAGTCGAAGCTCTACAACCTGCGAGGTGGCGACCGGGACTCGCTGGGACTCTTCCAGCAGCGCCACTCCCAGGGCTGGGGGACGCCAGAGCAGATCCTCGACCCGGTGTACGCCACCAATGCGTTCTACGACGCGCTCACCAAGGTGCCGAACTGGGCCAGCCTGCCGGTGACCGAGGCGGCCCAGGAGGTGCAACGCTCGGGCTACCCGTCCGCGTACGCCGTGTACGAGGGCGATGCACGGGCGCTGGCGTCGGCCCTGACCGGCTACTCGCCGGCGAGCTTCTGGTGTCACCTCCCGAGGCCGCGCGCCGCCCCACCCCCCGCGACCCGTCGCGCGGTCGGGCTCAGGGAGTCCCTCGCGCCCGCGTTCGGCCCGGTCGAGGTGCGCGTCGGGAGCGGGAACCGGATCGAGCTGGCGGCCTCGTCGCCGGCCCGCGGCTGGGCTGTCGCGTCGTACCTGGTGGCGCACGCTGCCCAGCTCGGGATCTCGACGGTCGGGTTCCGCGACCGCGAGTGGTCCGTGGAGAGCAACCGCGGCTGGCGGCACGCCTCGGACAGCGCGACCGCGGATTCCGTCGTGATCGGGTGACGACACCGAACGTTCCGGCGCGCCGGGGCAAAACTTTCCGGGGAATCTCATCGAGGGGCCGATCCTCGCCCTACCCTGGGACCAGTGCAGAGCCCGGGGGGGCTTTGGGGCAATGAGCCGGGGGCTCGGGGGGGACATCATGCACAGTTCCACACTCTTCACGGTCGGTACCGCGCTGCGGCGAGCCGAGGACAACCGCCTGCCCGTCGAGGTGCTGGTGCACGGCCACTGGTTGCGCGGCACGGTCGCCGGTCTCGACGGTCAGGGCGTCATCCTGAGCACGCACGCCGAGCACTCGGTCGTGCGTCTGGAGTCGATCTCGGCGGTCCGCATCCCGGAGACCATCCCGGACGCGCCGGTGGCCGAGACCTTCGACGACCAGCACCAGCTCGCGATGGCGGGTCGCGAGGAGGACGGCTCCTTCGCGATGCCGACGGTGACCGTCTAGGAGGCCTCGCGCGCGCTCTCGCGAAGGCGGCCGGCTGCGGCTTCGATGCGCTCGTCGCTCGCGGTGAGCGCGACCCGGACGTGTTCGGCACCGGCACGCCCGTAGAACGTGCCCGGGGCCGACAGGATGCCTCGGTCGGCGAGCCACGCCACCGTCTGCCAGCAGTCCTCGCCCCGCGTGGCCCACAGGTACAGCGATGCCTCGGAGTGGTCGACCCGGAAGCCCGCATCCCCCAGCGCCGACCTCAGCGTGGTACGGCGTGCGGCGTAGTGCGCGTGCTGCTCGTCGGCGTGCGCGTCGTCGGCGAGCGCCGCGGCCATCGCGACCTGCTGCGGGCCCGGCTGGATCAGCCCGAGGTTCTTCCGCACGGCGAGCAGCTCGGCGACCACCGCGGCGTCCCCGGCGACGAACCCGCACCGGTAGCCGGCCAGGTTGGACCGCTTCGAGAGCGAATGGACGGCCAGCACGCCGTCGTGGCTCCCGCCGCAGACGTCGGGGTGCAGGACCGAGACCGGCTCGGCCTCCCAGGCGCACTCGAGGTAGCACTCGTCGCTGACGACCAAGGTGCCTCGCTCACGGCACCAGTCCACGACCTTCCTCAGGTGTGCGACCGGGAGCACGCGGCCGGTCGGGTTGGACGGTGAGTTCAGCCAGAGCAGCGCGGGACGCTCCGGGCCGAGGCGGGTGAGCGAGTCGGTGACGGCCGTGCGTGCGCCCACGAGCGCCGCCCCGACGGCGTACGTCGGGTAGGCGAGCTCGGGGATGACGACGGTGTCGTCCGGGCCGAGCCCCAGCTGCATCGGGAGGGAGGCGACCAGCTCCTTGGTCCCGACCACCGGCAGGACTCCGTCGAGGCCCAGCCCGGTCACGCCGTGCCGGCGGGCCAGCCAGTCGACCGCCGCCTGCCGGGTCTCGGGCAGCCCGATCGTCGGCGGGTAGCCGGGTGAGTCGGACGCGGCCTCGAGCGCGCGTCGTACGACGTCGGGTGTCGGGTCGACGGGCGTCCCGATCGAGAGGTCGACGATGCCGTCGGGATGGGCTCGCGCCCGGGCCGCGTGCGCGGTGAGCTGGTCCCAGGGGAAGTCGGGGAGACGCCGGGAGACCGGGGTTTCGAGACGGCGCTGGCGCGCCTCCTCACCCACCGGCGCGCTTACTCGTCGTGCTCCTGCGGGGGAAGCTCTGCCACGAGCGGGTGGTCGTGGTCGATCTCCCCGAGCTTGGCCGCGCCGCCGGGCGAGCCGAGCTCGTCGAAGAAGTGGACGTTGGCGTCGTAGTAGCCCTTCCACTCCTCGGGGGTGTCGTCCTCGTAGAAGATCGCCTCGACCGGGCAGACCGGCTCACAGGCACCGCAGTCGACGCACTCGTCGGGGTGGATGTAGAGCATGCGCTTGCCCTCGTAGATGCAGTCGACCGGACACTCGTCGACGCAGGCCCGGTCCTTGAGGTCGACGCACGGCTGGGCGATGACGTAGGTCACCAGGTCCTCCTGAACGGGAAGCATTGCTCTGTTGCCCCGAAGCCTAGTATCCCTGGGTGCCCGCCCCAGGAGCGGCCCACAGCCTGGGCCCACATCTGGTCGGTCGGCGTGTCGTCGTACGCCGAGTCGTGCGCGGCGAGACCGGTCCGTCGGGTGGCCCCGCGATGACCGACGTGCTCGGAGTCCTGCTCTCCTGGGACACCGCCACCTGCGTCGTGGCGCCCGAGTCGGGCGCCCCGGTGACCATCGCGCTGTCGGACATCGTGACCGGGAAGCCGGTTCCCCCACGGGGATCGGTGCGACAGCGGGTGTCCGTGCGCGAGGCCGAGCTGCGCGCCCTGCCGCTGTGGACGTCACCCACCACCCGATCGCTCGGCGACTGGGTGCTGCGGCTCGTCGAGGGCGACCGTGGGAGAGGCTCGCGCCGGGCCAACTCGTGCCTGGCCGTGGGCGATCCCGGCGTCCCGTTGGCCGAGGCCGTCTCGACCGTGCGCGACTTCTACACAGCAGGCGGGCGCGACGTGCTCGCCCAGGTGGCGGCCGGGTCGTCGGTCGAGGGAGACCTGCTCGCCGACGGATGGACCGCCCTCGAGCCGCTGGACGCGCCGTACCTGGTCGGGTCTCTGGTGATGGCGCTCCGGGGGGCCGGCTCGGCCGAGGGCGTCGACGTCAGCGTGGACGGTCCGCGGGTGCTCGCGACCCTGACCGTCGACGGCGTCGAGGTCGGCCGCGGACGGGCGGAGCTCAACGGCGACTGGCTCGGCGTCCACGGGATGTGGGTCGACGACTCCCAGCGCCGACGGGGCTTCGGCCGCCGGCTGATGTCCGGGCTGCTCGAGGCCGGTGCGGAGGTCGGTGCCGGGACGGTGTGGCTCGAGGTGGATCGGGAGAACACGGCGGCCTGGATGCTGTACGCCGGGCTCGGGCTGCGGGAGCACCACCTCTGCCGCTATCTGCAGGGTCCCGCGATCTGACATCGAACCGATCCGTAGTCGCGTGCATCAGACCTGGTACACGGTGACTGGGGGGAGTCGACCTCCGCCGCGATCGCATGGATGTCGACACACCGTGGAGGGCCGGCGTGGTCGTGGGGACGGCGCCGGCCCTCACGCGTACGCGGCGACCCGCTCGGAGACGTGGGCGATGTCCGCCGGCCCGACCCGGCAGCAGCCGCCGACCAGGCGGGCCCCGGCGGCCAGCCAGCTGCTCACGTCGCCTGCGTCGAAGGCGGACTCACCGGTCCAGCTACGGCGTACGGCGTCCCAGCCCTGGCCCGAGTTCGGGTAGGCCACCAACGGGCCGGCGGCTCCGGTCAGCGCGGTGACGACGTCGCCGGGCGCGCAGCAGTTCACACCGACGGCGACGATCTCGTCGACGTCGGCCGCCATCTGCCAGGCCTCGGCCAACGGCTCTCCCGCGCGGGTGCGGTCGCCGTCGGCGGAGAGGCTGAGCCAGGCGAGGCGCCCGGTGCCGGCGAGCTCGGCGCACACCGCCTCGACCTCCGCCAGGCACGGGACGGTCTCGACGGCCAGCACGTCGGCACCGGCCTCGGCCAGCACGTCGAGCCGCGGGCGGTGCCAGGCACGGAGCCCGGCGACGTCGAGATCGTAGTCGCCGCGGTACTCCGAGCCGTCGGCGAGGAAGGCGCCGTACGGTCCGACCGAGGCGGCGACCCACCCGTCAGGCCGTCGCTCGTCGCGGGCCCGGCGGGCGAGGTCGACGCTCGAGCGCATCAGGTCCGCCGCCGTGGGGATGTCCATGCCCAGGGTCGCGAAACCGGCGAAGGACGCCTGGTACGACGCGGTGGTGGCGATCTGTGCGCCTGCGTCGAAGAACTCGCCGTGCGCCGCCACGATGGCTTCCGGGTCGTCACGGAGCAGGCGTGCGGACCACAGCTCGGACGACAGGTCGTGTCCACGGGCCTCCAGCAGGGTGGCCAGACCGCCGTCGAGGACGACCGGATGGTCGTCGATCGCCCGGCGGAGGTCGGAGTTCAGACGAGGACCTCGTCGCGGTGCGACACCCGATCACGGGCGGTGAGCAGCTGGTCGATCCGCTGGTGCACTTCGTCGTACTGCTCAACTCCGTCCACCACGTCGAGTCGCGAGGTGATCGCCCGCAGTGTCGCTTCGATGGAAGCGATGTCCTCGGGGATGCGACGCGTGAGCAGAAGCTCCAACGCTTGATGCCTGGTCATGCCACCCTCCCTAGCCCCCGGGACACGTACCCAGCTTCCCCCCGCGCCAACCACTAGGTAGGTAGCAAGGTACGCGGATCCGAGCGCGTGAGCGAGAGCGCCACGCGGATCCACAGGACGGGGAGGCTGCGTACGGTCCGGAACGCCGCGTGTCGCACGTCGACTCCCGTCATCGCGAGCCCCACGAGACCCGTCAGCACCAGGAAGTCGACGTCGAGGAGCAGCACCAGGACGGCCGGATCGACGCCGAGGAGGGGCATCAGCGCAGCGGCGGCCAGGACGACCGCGAGCACGCGCAGCGCCGTACGGTTCCGGGCTCTCACGACGACGAACGTAGACCGTGCGTGGTGGGGCGGACGGTCAGGCACTGCGAGCTGGTGCCGATCGCGCCCCTCTCGTCGTGGACCACGCTCGTCGTGAGGCCGACACCCTCGGCTCCGAACGAGACCGTGCTGTCGAGGCCCAGCCACTCGCCCTGTGGCTGGGCGAAGAAGTGGGCGGTGAGGTCGACATTGGGGTACAGCACCTCCTCGGGTGCTGACCGCACGGCCATCCCGTTGGCGACGTCGAGGAGGCCGGCGACCGCCGCCAGCCCGCTCACGTCCTCGCCGGCCAGCAGCGGCTGCCCGGTACGGACCCAGTAGCCGGCCCGCCCGGGCTCCGTCAGCCGCCGGCGCACCTCGACGGTCGCGATGAACCCACCGCGCCACACGGTGGTCGGGTCCCACGGCTCGAGCTCCCCGGGACCGGGGATGCGTGCGTGGGCGGTCCCGGCGACCGCCGTGGTGTCGCGGGGCTGCATCAGCCAGGCGCGGAGACGCACCGCGGCCCGTCCGCGATTGCTGAGCACCGCCTCCACCAGCTCGATGGTCCGCCCCTCGCGGAGGACCTCCACCGCGATCTGGATCTCGGCGATCGGCACCGTGCCGAGGATGTCGTAGCTCAGCCGGGTCAGAACCAGCCCGTCACTGCGCCGCCGGTCGCGGTCCGTCTCGACGACGTGCGCGAGCAGTCCCAGTGCGGGCGCGATGTGCTGGGTCTCCAGGTCCCACGCCCCACCTGTGTGCTCGGTCGCTCGGAACCGGTCCTCCGCCAGCCGCTCGAAGTACGCCACGGGGCCACCGTTTCATCGTCACCGCTCGTGCGAACGAGGGGCCCAGGTATCGGTGGCGCCCGACCGGACGTCTGGGGCCGGGCATGACGATGCCCCGGCAGGCTCACCGGGGCATCGTCGACGACAGGTCAGCTGGCTGGTGCCGCCGCCAGACACTTCGCGAGCCGGTTCGCCGCGTGGGCGACTCGCTGAGCCTGGGCCTTCTCGGCCCGCTTGTTCTTCTTGGTGGGGTGCGCCGCGAAATGGGCCGCGAGCGCATCGAGCTTGGCGGTGGCCTTGTCGACGTGAGCCTGCTCCATGGAGCACGGTGCGGGCTTCCCGCCGTGCGCGAACGCCGTCGGGACGGTGACTGCCGCGAACGATCCGAGGGCAAGGGTCGAGACGAGCGCTACCGCGGTGGTGCGAAACCGGTTCATAGGTGATCCTTCTCGTGCGGAATGGCGTTGGGGGTTCGCTCGGACGTGAGTTCCACGCCCACTAGGTACAGCGCCACCGGCCAAGAAGACGTCACGCGCCGGGCACGCCGTCGGCATGCGCGGACGCCACGACGTGCGGCCGGCGCCGCGTCGAGAAGAACTATCGTGGCGGCATGACGGCCATGCTGGAGCGACTCAGGGATGCGGTGAACGCCCACGACGCGCAGCGGCTGGCGTCACTGTTCGCCGAGGACTACCGGAGCGCGCAGCCGCTGCACCCGAGTCGGGGGTTCGGCGGGAGCGCCCAGGTCCTCGAGAACTGGTCGTCCGTCTTCGATGGGGTGCCGGACTTCACCTCCGAGCTCGTCGCGTCGACGGCTGAGGGAGAGACCGAGTGGGGCGAGTGGCACTGGCACGGTCACCACACGGACGGGTCGCCTTTCGCGATGCGGGGGATCACCATCTTCGTCCTACGCGACGGCCTGGTCGCCGAAGGGCGGTTGTACATGGAGCCCGTCGAGGCGGATGGCAGGGGCATCGACGCCGCCGTGCAGGAGCTGTACAAGCCACCACCACGGTCGTCCCGGTGAACGTCGCCGGGCCCGGCCTGGTGACGTAGGACCCGTGCGGATCGCCACGTTCAACATCCTCAACGGCCGGTCCCCCGCGGATGACCGGGTGGACGAGGAGCGCTTCGGCAGCGCGATCCGGCGGCTGGACGCCGATCTCCTCGGCCTGCAGGAGGTCGACCGGAACCAGCCACGCTCCCAGCATGCGGACCTGACCGCCATCGCGGCCGACGCCATGGGGGCACGACACTCCCTGTTCGTGGCTGCCCTGTCGGGCACGCCCGCGACCTGGTCGGCCGCGACGGGCCAGGAGCCGCCCGACTCCGCCGCCTACGGCATCGCGTTCCTCAGTCGGTACGACGTGCGCGGCTGGCAGGTGCTCCGCCTGCCCGGGGCGCCGGTCCGGGTCCCGCACCGGTTGCCCGGGCGCGGGCT
>Ga0157372_10006027_pt1 | contig 12874 bp, 9 predicted proteins | sample C55metaG_FD_115307 | JGI IMG/M metagenome (GOLD analysis project Ga0157372, IMG submission 115307) | Corn rhizosphere microbial communities from Kellogg Biological Station, Michigan, USA - C5-5 metaG | ecosystem: Host-associated > Plants > Roots > Rhizosphere > Soil | place: USA: Michigan... | reverse complement strand
TTCAGAGCCCGCTTGCACAGTTCGTCGTGCGTAGTGATGCCCGTATCTGCTAGTGCCATGAGCTTTTCCGACAAGTTAGAGCTGAGCTGGCCGTCCTTTACCCCAGTCGCGCAAAGGATCGCGAGCTTCGAGCACGGCCCAAGCATGGGTGAACGCTTGCTCTAGGGCCGCTAAGGTTGGCGGGGAGGTCGAGAGCCCATAGCAACCTCCTTAATCAGTTAATTAGCCGCCGAGGCGGTCCGGCCTAGCTAACGCGCAACGTGCCCCAGGTCATGCCAATCGATGAGTATTTAGCACCCAAAGTGGCATGAAGCGAGTTGCGCCGTTATCGCCTTCATCGATGTACGATATTGAGGACATCGATAGTAGAAACACCCCCGGAATGGAGACGTCGTAAGATTTTCACATTACCTCCGCGTGTAGCGATTTATAATTCTCAGTGGGACCACGTCTGTACATCGCTAGTGCCCCCCGTCTAGCCCGAAGATGTGGCTTCCTCAGGTGCCGGTTTCCCTCCCGGCACCCGCGCGAAAGCGCTTCTAAGGCGTTCGGTCATCCCCAAACTGATCGAACGCCTTTTTTTGCCGTCACGTTCAGGGAGGGCGATTTGCGGACCATTAGGCTGGCATTGGTGGCGGTGGGATTATGCATGGCTCAAGGCACGCCAGCGTCGGCAGCTTGTGTTGTTCTGGCCGGAACCGCCGATGGATTCGACAAGGACACGGCGGTGAGCCGCGCGCAACTCGCACTTGACGACTATATCAAGCAGTACAAGGCCGAGAACCATCTCAGCGCGGTCACCGTCAGTGCCATGCGCGCAGAACCGCAGCCTTATTGGCGCGGTAGGGTGAGCGAGAACATGATGTACCATCCTGACATCGTCACTGAGAAATCCTACACCGTTTGTTGGCAAGGCGTGATCTCGACTTATGTCTGCACCTCAGGTGCCCAGGTCTGCTAGTAGGCTCTTGCAGGACTGGGGGCTTCCCATGCATAAGCCTTCATGACCGGAGTTGCTGCAAATGTCCGCTTTGGGTCATAAGCGGACATACTGATAAGTCCGCGCCATGTCCGCTTTACCCCCAATAACGGACATTCGTCAGTGCGGGTTGGATGTCCGAAAAGTGCCAGAAGCTGACATTCGTCTCGTTAGCGTCGGTAGCCCCTAAAGAAAAATCTGAACGCGAACCTCCGGTGACCATAATAACGGGTCGCTCTATGGTGTTTTGCTTTGGCGGCAGGCTTGGACTTAGTTGCCGAATGCGCCCTTTTAGATATTTGGCGACTCTCGTCTTCCAGTGACGTGTCCAATGCCCCGTCGGGTCGCATCACATCCCGTCATTCCGATTGGTCACAGATAGTCGACCCAGCTTCGGGAAATACTGGATGGGCACATTCCAGCGTTTTGATGCCATCGCCCACTACAGATGTCGCGGCAACCGAAGAATCGACGACCGGAGCAGCGCGATCCTCATGGCGATTCAAAGGCAGGTTCGCTCTCAGTGGCGCATCTGGCGAGACCGGGCAAGCGTCTCAGCCGCAAAATTGTCGACGGTAAAATTCTCACCTGCGATTGTGCCTTGTTTTTGCCTTTAGAAGACTTCGGTTCCGACTAACTGACGCCCGAGTGAACGGCATCTTCTCGTCGCGATTTAAGCCCTTCCCCCAACCGATGAAGGACAATCGGAGATGCTTCGTTCACTCACTGTTGCCCTCCTTCTATGCAGCCTTTGGTTGCCAGTCCTTGCTGAGGCCAAGAGCAAGGCACCACCCGTTCCTGAGCGAAACACCAAACGCACCGCCTCGGCTTTCACGCCAAAGCCCCTACATCCAAGCGAGATACAAACCAGCCCGTGGACTGATGGTGAGATTGCTGCTGCAAAGGCGGAATGCACCGCGACGCTGTCTGGGGTTAGGCTCGACTTCGAGCCCCTATCACCGATACGACAGGGACTGTGCGGGACACCCGCGCCCATCCTGCTGAGATCGTTAGGAGTCGATCAGAAAGTTGAGTTTGATCCGCCGGCAACGGTCACTTGCGATCTAGCAAAGGCGCTAAGCGAGTGGATTGATGGGGTTCAACGCGAAGCTAAGCAACGGTTCGGTGTTGCGGTCGCGAAGCTGCGTGCTTCCTCTTATGCCTGCCGCAACATCTATGACGGAGCTAATCCACCCTTGAGCCAACATGCTTTGGCTAATGCCATAGATCTCACTGGCTTCGAGCTCACGTCGGGGAAGCACATTACGGTGCGAGAGGACTGGGATAACCGATCTGTCGATCGGAGCCTGGTTCACTTGGCGAGCGCTGCAGTCTCCCTACCGAACGTCATCACCGCGACTCAGCAGAGATCCGGGTTCGTGGTGAGCGCGCATGAGAGCGCCTGCAGCATCTTTGGAACTGTGCTGGGGCCAGGGGCCAATAAGGCGCACAGAGATCATTTCCACTTCGATATGAAGCAGCGGAACCACAACCTCTGCCGTTAGCGTCACGGACAGCGGAAAGAGATGCCTGCAGGCACAAGGGACCTCTCAAGCACATCCTCCCCTTCACCTTAGGCCGTAGGGCGACCACCGGTAGAAACGGCGCCCCGTAAACTCGGGAGGCAAATCATAGTAGTAATAGTAGGGAGCGGAACGCCGAATTTTCCGGGCTGCGGCGACCTTCGCGTGCGTGGGATTTTTCGCTTTCGCTTGCTTAGCCAGGCTGGGCTTAGCCTTCTTAGCTCTCGCTTGTTTAATGTTGGCTGACTGCTTCGTCTTAGGCTTCTCAGCCACAACCGGTGTTTCCTTGATCGAAACTAGATAGTCCGCCCCTTCTGGCAAGATGGCCGAGTTGCTGCTTTCATCGGCTATGATGAGCGAGGAGCCTGGTGTGAGCCTTTCGGAGATTTTCTCGCGGATGTCCTGTGGAATCTGAATGCGGTCGAGCGCTACTCCAGCGTCGTCACCCTCAAGAGTCATCGTCATCCACCGGGTCTTGGTATCGCCCGGCGCAAACTTCATGGCGGTGAAGACGTGCGTGCCGAGCGGCCGCTTCCTATCTTTGAAGGTGATGGGCGCCGCAAACACATGACGGAAATTCTGCCTGACGAAAATGCGTCCGTCGGGCGGTTCCGTCTTGCCCGCAACCTGATACACCTTGCTCACCAGAACTTCGGTGAAGGCGCCCGTTTCCCGCATCCCTTGCTCCTTCTGGAATGCCTTAATGGCGCTGATTGTCAGCCCGCCAAGCGTGCCGTCGAAGTTCTGGGGCTTGAGATAACCCATGGCGGACAGCGCATATTGCACATCGATGATGCGGTCACGCTGAGTTTGTCGCGTCACCAAAATACGCAAGGGTGCCGTGGAGCGAGGCTCTGCAATGGTGAGGCCCACGGCTTTCGTTCCTGCTTCAATAGCTGATGCAATCGCAGGGAGCGCCTCGCTCGCCGCGGCCTTGTTGGTGACCATATCGCTGGGTGACAGCTGCGGGGCGTCCTGAGCGATAACCGCTGAAGCCGTTGGAGTGGGTAGCGGCTGGAAGAGCGCAGGATGCTCAATGAGCTTTGGCATTGTCCTGTTTGCGGCCATCATGACGTTGTCGCCTATCCGGGTGACTTGGAACAGCTTCGGAGCAAAGGAGAAAGGCAGCCGAATACAACCATGGGAGGCCGGATAGCCCGGCACGACGCCGCCATGGAGTGCCGTCCCCGACCATGTGACGCGCTGCATCCAGGGCATCGGCGCCGCGCTATACATGTTGGAATGGTGACGCCGCCGCTTCTCGAGAATGCTGAACACCCCGGCTTTGGTGGCGTAGCCTGGCATCCCAGTTGACACCTTCGATTTCGCGATGAGCGAAGTGCCTCGGTAGACATCCAGCGTCTGATCACGCAGCGAAATCATGAGCGTCATCGGCTCGCCATTTGCGGGATCGGGAAGTGTAACTTCGGTGATGGGGGATTTCGCCTTGTTCTTCGCTTCCGCTGGGAGACTAACGGCGATCACAAGAGCAGCCAGGCCGATGTATGTTGCAATAACCGACGCAGCCTCACGGGCGAGCTTCTGCGCGCCGCCCCTCCCGTACTCGTACACGCCGCACCTCACCTGCCCTGAGGTGATCTTGCAAGGCGACTAGCGTCGCGAAGTCAAAGCCTCAAGAGCTCACCACAGGATAACGCGGCGATTCTAGGCGGTCACTATTAATCGCTCGTGACGGACGAGTTGTCTCTTCTCATCCAGGTTGACGGTGAAGGGATTGCCGGGAAATCCTGGGGTCAAATTTCATAGCAGAAAGGTCGCGCATTTACTCCGACCCTTTAGGCGCACACCGAATGTGAAGTATGGTCTGTGGGGCCGCTCGCAACAGCGACCAACTGACATGCTGAATGTCCGCTCTGGGTCAAAAGCGGACTCTCTTCAGCACCATTCTATGACTGGATTGCCCCCGATAGCGGACGTGCGGCGAGCCCGCTCAAAGAGTCCGCTCAGTGCCCATAGGCGACACCAGTCAAATTAGACAAAAGCAAAGACCGCCTCGCGGGCGCCTCTGCAAAATCCAATCATGTGTTCTGATCAGGCTAAAGACTGATGCCCCAGAAAACGACATTATTTATGACGAGACTCTGCCCCTGCATCGTGTAGCGGCGACCCGGGCTATTGGGGGACTGGCGTCGATTAAATGAGGGACGGAACGATGCTGAGACGCGCGGGCCTTGGCCTTCTCGTCGGAGCGGTCTTGATCGCCTCGTCAGGCGCGTCCGCCGGTCCAGCCCTTGTCTTCGAGCCCTATAACGGCACGGTGTTCTACGCCGAAGATCCCGACGCCCAGTGGTTTCCCGCCTCCCTCACCAAGCTGATGACGGCCTACGTCACCTTCCAGGCTCTGAAGGCAGGCACCGTCACGCCCGACACCAAGCTCATATGCTCCAAGGAGGCGACGGAGCAGGCCCCAAGCAAGCTCTGGCTGAAAGTGGGCGAGTCGATCACGCTCGACGTCGCGCTCAAGGTCCTCATCGTCCAGTCGGCCAACGATGTTGCCGTCATGATCGCCGAGGGGGTCGCCGGCAGTCAGGAGGCGTTTGTCCAGCGCATGAACGAGGCGGCACAGCATCTCGGCATGACGCGGACCAATTTCGCCAACGTCAACGGCCTGCCCGACGAGCGCCAATTCACCACCGCCCGCGACCTTGCCAAGCTCTCGCGCGCCATCATCATCGCGTTCCCCGAGCACGCCGATCTGTTCACCACCGTCGAGGTTCAGGTGGGCAAGCAGATCATGCGCACGCATAACGGCCTATTGTTGAGTCTGCCCGGCGCCGACGGTATGAAGACCGGGTTCATTTGCAACTCCGGATTCAATGTTGTGGCGAGCGCGACCCGGGACGGCCGCAAGCTGGTCGCCGTCGTGCTGGGAGAGCAGTCGTTGGCCACGCGCCGCGTGCGCGCCACCGACCTGCTGGAGAACGGCTTCAAGCGCTATTTCTGGAAATCGCTGTTCGGCACCAGCATCGATGGGCTGGCGATCCAAGCCTCGTTGACCGATGGGCCGGCGCATTTGAAGGACGCCATCTGCGGCGTCGCCAAACCTAAGCCGTCCGGTACGCGCAAGGTCAGTCGCAAGGCCAGTCGCAAGGGCGGCTCAAAGAAGCGCAGCATCGTCAGCACCCGCGCCAATTGAGCGGGCATGTCCGCTTTGGGTCATAAGCGGACATACTGACAAGTCCGCGCCATGTCCGCCTTACCCCCAATAACGGACATTGGGCGGCGCATCCAAGTCAGCATTTGGCTGTTGGTTTATGAGTACACGCCCTAGCTAACCCTCAACCAGGGTGAGCTTGGCTCGTGCTGCTATCGCTGCAAGCTCGTCGTCACTCATGTCCACCGCCTTGCGGAAGCTGGTGGCATCGCTGGTGTTGAACTGCGGGGGCTTACCTCTCTATCCCGCGATAGCTCTGCGATCTCGGCAGGAGTGACACGGTCGAGATTGAAATTCGTCATGAACACAAACTGAAGCACCGTATTCGGTTGAGGTCACATTGTTGTTGCGGGCTTCGCGTGCCTATTAGCTCGTCATAGATTGCCGACGGCTGTTTACTGGCCAGGGCGGCATGCACCTTCCCCAGTCGGTTACCACATCGCATTCGCGATCTGTTGCCACAGCGGCAGCTATAGTTGACATAATAGCCTGACCTAAAAGCGGGTGCACCGCGACCCGGTTCTCCGGGTTTCTAGTTCTGCGCCAGGTTTGATGGAACGAGTCGGAATCGACCTCACTAATGGGCTCCCATGCTAGGTGTCGCTCGCGAAGAAAGTTAACGAGGCTCATCGAGAATTTTCCGATGTGGATCGGAAAGAACGAAGTGGCGGTCTCGCCGTAATCCGCGATTGCTCGATCGCGGGAAAACCTCCGGATCAGAAAATCAGGTTTACATTCAAAGTGAGCCTGAAGTCTGGCCAGGAACTCCTGCTGGGCTCCGATATAGGCATGGTCGAGAACATTGACGGGCTCAAGTAACGGTCTCCCCGACTCGCCTGCGGTTTCTGAAAATTGCAGCATTTCTCGGGAGTCGCGTCGGATGTAGCCCTGTGGCATCATCCGTAGTACGTGAGGGAAACAAAGCAGCGTTGCTTTCAGCCAATTGACGCTTCGCACGTTGATATAGGGGTAATACAAGGCGTCAAGCGTAGGCATTTTTGTCCTCTCGCTCCAAAACTGTCTGTAAGACTGTCTGTAAGGTTTGGTAGCTAAAAACCTCACATGGGAGGAAACAATGATCAGATTGTTGATCAGTGTCGCCGGCTTAGCCGTTGCAACGTCGGCAGAGGCCATGTCGCCCGCGCCGCTTAATGAGCCGGATGCCATGATCACGGAAATCCGCCAAGCCCGCCGGACCCGCCCATGCTACGACCCGAACCAGATACGAATTAATGGTCGCTGCGAGTTTTGGGCCCGCCATGTCTCCCCATCCCAGCACAGGTGTGTGCAATGGAATGAAGGTTTTTGCGTTGAGTACTATGGGACGCTGAAGCCCTGCGGCCCTAACGTTCGGTGTTAGAGCGGGACATGCCGCGCAAATCACTCACATCGATCCAAGTTGGCAGAAGCGGCAAGAGCGGCCCCGTTAGCTGAAAGAACGACATTTGATTAACAATCAAACAATCAGATATGCCAAGAGGCGGTAAACGCGAAGGTGCAGGGCGCAAGCCGGGAAGTCTCGGAAAAGCGACTGCGGAAATGCGAGCGGAGACGGAGGCCAGTGGCGAGCTACCGCTTGAGTATTTTCTTCGCATCATGCGCGACCCCAACGAGAGCGACGAGCGCCGTGACCGTATGGCTATGGCGGCCGCCCCTTACCTGCATCCACGGCTGCAAGCCACTCAGACGCAGGGAGCAGTGAGGATCGAAGTCGTTGACCTTGCAGACGCAGGAACTGACTGTCCGGTTATCGACTCAGCTTGCGGCGTGCGAAAGACGCAGCATTGAGCCCAGGCCGTGTACTCATAAATTGAGATTGGTACCCAGCGCTTGGTCAATGTCCAGTTTGCTCCCAAAAGCGGACATTCCTCAGCGCATTGAGCATGTCTGCTTAGTGCCATGTGCGGACATCAATCCTCTCGCGTGAGAGACAGCAAAAAGCCCTCATCAAGGATGAGGGCTTTCGCTTTCAGGCTACAGCCGGTTTGGGCTTAATAGTAGCCAGTGCATTCGTAGTAGCGGTTCCACCAGTAGGAGCTACCTGTGGCTATAGCATTGCGATACAGCCATCCACACCCGCCACCATAGCCGTAAGCGATGTATGGCAGGCCATACCGGCCGTAAGAACCGTAACGGCGATACTTACCGTAGTGGCCATAGCGTTTGTGATAATCGTGATCGCGGTTTTTATAGAAGTAGCGCTTCCCACCGCCGCCGTAGTAACGCCTTCCATCGCCGCCGCCATAGTAGCGCTTGCCACCACCGCCGCCACCATAAGCATACCGGCCACCGCCGCCGCCGCGGCTCAATCCACGACCCCCGCCGCCTCCGCCCCCACGCATGGCGTGGCCGCCACCACCACCGCGGCTCAAGACGCCGCGCCCGCCACCGCCACCACCGCGGCCCATTCCTCCGCCGCGGCCGCCGCCACGACCGACAAGCGTTACCATACCGGCGTCACTTTTCAGAACCGGCACAGAGGTTGCCTGTGCCGACCCCGATACAAAGCATGTGGCGAGTAGAGTGCCGCCAAGGGCGACCGCCACGGTTAGCTTGGTCTTCATGGGTCAGGCTCCTTAAAAATCGGTTTGCTAAACAACACCCTGGGTGCGGACGGCGGCTGTCTTTGGCTACTCTCTAAGGAGAGCCAAGAACGTGTATGTCCGGTTTGGGTCATTAGTGGACATTGAGATCGTGGTTTCACGGATGTCTGCTTTGCCTCCAAAAGTGGACATGTTCACAATCAAAACGAATGTCTGCTAAGTGCCATGAGCAGACATGCCTACAGCGGGTTGAATTGCACGCTCGTATTGCTATCTTGTTCTGTCTCTGGACCGGATTAGGAAAGCCAAACCACGGGGTATCTGGGGTAATTGCGGGACTTTCTACAAGGTAATCGCGGCAAGCTCATCGATTGGCTCAAGATCGATTCGTGGATCGACTCCGGCCTGTACAACTCGTGGACACGTTTCCTCGATTGGTGGAGCGGTTACTCTTCCTTCTTCAACAAGTTCGAGGTCAAGGGCTTCGTCCGCGTTTTGAATGAGCTTGCCTGCGAAGGGCTGACGCTCGGCGCGGGCGCCCTGCTCGTGCTCGCCGCCTTCGCGCTCCCGGCTTTCGAGATCGCGCAAGGCAAGATGAACCTCTCGGACGAGTACAGCGTTACCTTCCTTGATCGCTATGGCAAAGAGATCGGCAAGCGCGGCCTCTTGCGCGACGACTCTGTGCCGCTCGACGAAATTCCCAACATCATGATCAAGGCAACCCTGGCGACCGAGGACCGTCGCTTCTTCGAGCATTTCGGTGTCGACGTTATGGGCACGTTCCGAGCCCTAGCCGCCAACGCCCGCCATGACACGGTGGTCCAGGGTGGTAGCTCGCTCACCCAGCAGCTCGCCAAGAACATGTTTCTGTCGCCCGAGCGTTCTTTGAGCCGCAAGATCAAAGAGGCCCTTATCGCTGTCTACCTCGAGAACCACTACACTAAGCCGGAGATCCTCAAGCTCTATTTCGACCGCGCCTACCTCGGCGGCGGCTCCTACGGCGTCGAGGCCGCGGCACAATATTATTTCGGCAAGTCCATCCGCGACGTGAACCTCGCCGAGGCCGCGATGCTGGCCGGCATGTTCAAGGCGCCCACGCGCTACGCTCCCCACATCAACCTTGCCGCCTCGCGCGCCCGCGCCAACGAGGTGCTGAGCAACATGGTCGAGGCCGGCTATATGAGCGAAGGCCAGGTCTATGGCGCGCGCATGAATCCGGCGAAGATCGTCGAGCGCACCGACACCAACACGCCCGACTATTTCCTCGACTGGGCCTTCGAGGAGGTGCAGCGGATTATGCACGGCAAGGAGGATCATATCCTCGTCGCCCGAACGACGGTCGACACCGGGCTGCACAGGATGGCCGAAGACGCGCTCGAGACGACGATCGCAACCTCGGGACGCGCCCGTCATTTCGAGCAAGGCGCCATGGTCGTCATGGAAACCGACGGGGTGGTGCGCGCCTTGGTCGGCGGCAAGGACTATGGCGAGAGCCAATTCAATCGCGCCACCCACGCGTATCGGCAGCCCGGGTCCTCGTTCAAGCCTTACGTCTATCTCACCGCTTTGGAGAATGGCTTTACGCCGACCACCGTCGTCAGCGGCTCCGGTGCGGCATGCGGGCGCTGGGCGCCGAAAAACTATTCCGGTGACCGCGGTGGCCAGATGATGATGAAGGACGCTCTGGCAAAGTCGATCAACACCATCGCGGTCAAGCTATCTCTCCAGGTTGGGCGCGAGAAGGTGATGGCCAACATGCGGAAGCTCGGCGTCACCCATTTGAAAAAGACTTGCTCCTTAGCGCTTGGTGATCAGGGCATGACGCCGCTCGAGCACTTGACCAACTATGCCGTCTTCGCCAGTGGCGGTCTTGAGACGCACGCCTACGGCATCGAAGCGATCTACGCGTTGCAAGGCCGGCTGCTTTATTCCCACGTGAATGACGGACCGGCCCGCAAACAGCTCTTCGATGTCAAGGTGGTCGAAACCCTCAACACCATGATGCAGGCCGTGGTCACCTCCGGCACCGGAAAGCGGGCGCAGCTCGACTACACCCATAGTGTTGGCAAGACTGGAACCAGCTCGAACTATCGTGACGCATGGTTCATGGGCTTTACTGGCCAGTACGTTGCGGGCGTTTGGCTCGGCAATGACGACTTTACCCCTATGGCGCGCGTGACCGGCGGCAGCTTCCCGGCCGAGGCCTGGCACAATTTCATGGTCGCGGCGCATGACACCGATAACATCCCGACCATCCCGGGACTGACTGCGCACCCGGCCCAAGTGGCTGAGCAGAAGCGCCTGCAGCAGGCTGCGGCCGCCGACTCCAACGTGATCAGACCAGCCGCGACCCCTGAAACCGTCAGGGACATGTCGAGCGCGACGCGTAGGGTGCTGGAAAAGATCAGCAGGCTCCTGTCGGGGGCGCCAACGCTCAGCCCGAGCGACGATCGCGCCCAGGCTCGCGCTCTGGAGATCGATGAGCCGAAGCCGAATGTCGCGGACATCGAAGATGACCAGGCAGAAAGCGTCAACGATCATCCGGTTGATTAGAGGAGCCATTTCGATGTCTGCTTTGGGTCATAAGCGGACATACTGATAAGTCCGCGCCATGTCCGCTTTACCCCCAATAACGGACGTTGGGCGGCGCATCCGAGTCAGCATTTGGCTGTCGGTTTATGAGTACGCGCCCTAGAATTGACCCCCAGGGGATCCCCCCATAGGGCCTCGCTTGAAGACGTAGCGGGCTTAAGCGTGAGTGAGGCGAAGTCGATGCGGACCCTTGTGTTCAGTACCGCAGTGATTGCCGGTTGTTGTCTGGATAGGTATGGCACCTGCGAACGCAACTCTCCCGTCCAGTAGCCAATGTTCTTACCTACCTTAATGTTCGTAGCCGTAGGGCCTATAGCCGTAATGCCTATACCCACCGTAGCCGGTCAAAATTGCTCACCCACCGATCATTCGCCAAAACCCTTTCGGTGGAGGATGTTGGAAACCCTAACGAACCACTAGGACGGGTCGCAAGGGTCCATCTGAATTCCGCAATTTTGCGGATTTAATCCTGCCCCCAATTTCCGACAAAGCAAACTGCCGGGAAGCAACCCTGACCCCAAACAGCCGGAAACAGCAAAGTGCGTCGCAGACCCGCGCCTCGTCAACCGCGCTGGCGTCTCAGCGATACTGAACGCAAAAGCCTTCGTTCCAACCCAAAATCAGCCGGGATAATGCCAGTGCGTGGCAGACGCGTAGCTTCCAGATGATACCGGGTTATCGAAGCGGGCGGCGTGCGAAAGACGCAGCATTGAGCCTGGGCCGTGTACTCATAAAATAGACCTCAATTGAATAGCTGTACGGCGGTCTGCTTTGCTCCCAATAGCGGACGTAGTCAGCGGCCACTAATCGTGTCCGCTAAGTGCCAGTGCTTCACTGCCGCTGGGAAAATGCCCCTGTAGATCGAAAAACATGGCTGTGCCATGATCAGAGCATGGATTTAAGAGTACCTTGGAAGGCTCTGTCCGAGCAGGGCGCGTCCTCTTCGAAGCGCGTTGCGTACTCTTCGAAGAGAGTCGCGTTCTTTGTCCTCGTCGGTCTGATCCTTGTTGTGGGCATTCTCCTGCGCTCGGGTCAATTTTTCGGCCAGCCAGAAGCGGAGCAGAATGCGCCGGTTACGGTTGCAGCGCCGCCGCCCGCCGCCGCCCCGATGCCTCCCGTGGACACGACTGAGTCCCCAATCAAGACTGCACCACCCGCGCAGGAACCTGCAACCGCACCGAATGAACAGGCGCAACAGATCGGCGAGGAACCGACTAAGCAGGCTGATGAGGCGGTTGAGCACGTTGAGCAGCCCGAGCCCCCGGGCTCAGGCATGCTCCTAGTTTCCAGGCAGCCAATCGCACTGCTAGCAAGTCCCTCTTCCTCTGCACCGACCATGTATGGCTTTCCGGCTGGTCGGCCATTCCGCGTGATCGGCCACGACGGAGGCTTTGCCCATATCCAGGACTTGAAGAGCAGTGCCAGCGGCTGGATCGATGAGGCCGCGCTCGCGCCGCCGCCAAGCGCGCCGGCCGTCTCGGCTCCGTCTCAGCCTAAACCTTACTCAGTTAGCCGCACACCTCCAAACCCGGCCGGTCCGAAGCCGAAAGTGACCAAGAACGACAGTGCGGTCACTGCCGACTCCGAAGCAGCCACTCAACCGAGTCGCCCGCGCCCTGGCTTGTTTGGTCGCGGGGGTGTCTTCGGGGGTATCTTCGGCAACGGTAACTAGCCTCGGGCTTCTCCAGACGAGAACCAAGAGTTCCTCTTTCAAACGCTGGCTCTCCTCAGGTCCGAGTGACGTAATAACAAACATTTGGCAAGCCTAAGCAACGCCTAGCACCTTGGGTCTGGTAGGAAGATGGCAACGCCCGGGGATCACCCCGACGTTGCCATCACAATTCCTCTCGTGTAACGCAGCGTTTTTTGACAGCCGCTCGCACGCGAGGCATCCCCCGCGCCGCGCCGGACTGACTAATTGCAATAAATGAGAAAGGGACCGAAGCGGGTCCCTATCTTTGCAATCTCGATCTTATTCTGCTGATTATGCTTTGGGGGCCTTCTGGGCCTTCCAGGCTTGCTTGCACTCGTTCCTGTAGGCGCGGCGGGTCTTCCTATCCGT
>Ga0157372_10006025_pt1 | contig 12875 bp, 10 predicted proteins | sample C55metaG_FD_115307 | JGI IMG/M metagenome (GOLD analysis project Ga0157372, IMG submission 115307) | Corn rhizosphere microbial communities from Kellogg Biological Station, Michigan, USA - C5-5 metaG | ecosystem: Host-associated > Plants > Roots > Rhizosphere > Soil | place: USA: Michigan... | reverse complement strand
GATGCGGTGCAGGCAATTTCCGAAGACAAGCAGGGCAGGATGTATTTCGGCACCATTGCGGGCCTCAGCATTTACGATGGCGCTTTCCACAACTATTATAAAAAGGACGGTCTGCCGGATGAAAATATTTATTCCATCCTGAAAGATTTCGCCGGCACGATGTGGATCGGAACAGCCAACGGATTGTGCTACCTGGAAGGCGATAAGATCAAAACGGTGGATGCAGTCGGTACATTTGCAAGCGAGCGCGGCACCACTCCAGTGTTCTGCATCTTCGAAGACCGGGGCCACAACCTTTGGCTGGCAAGCGAAGACGGCGTGCTGAAATACAACCGCAAGACAGTTGTGAAATACAGCAAAGGCAATGGCTTTACCGATAAACGGGTGTTGTCGATCGCGCAGGATAAGAACGGCTACCTCTGGTTTGCAACAGGAGAAGGCGTTTTCAGCTACAACTTCAGCAGCTTCGAAAAGATCGACCAGAACAAAGGCCTGAGCGCAAACAAGGTTTACCTCATTACCACCGACAATAACAACAACCTGTGGGCGGGAACCACAAAGGGAATCGACCGCATCAATCTCGAGATCTATCATGCGAACAACAAGATCGAGATCAAGCATTTCGGGAAGGATGACGGATTAAAAGGCGTAGAATGTAACAGGAACGCCAAGTTCAAAGACAGCAACGGAAACCTCTGGTTCGGCACCATCAAAGGCGTAACGGTTTATAATCCGCACTTCGACCGCGTTAACCGCAAGGAAGCGCTGACACGCATTACCGGCATCCGCCTGTTCTTCCAGAATGCCGATGAAGACCTGGCAAAATATTCAACCGGCATCGACAGCATCAATCACCTTCCGGTAAACCTTGTGCTGCCCTACGATAAAAATCACATTACGTTCGATTTCATCGGCGTGTGCATCACCAACCCGAACAAGGTAAAATACCAGTTCAGGCTGGAAGGCGCAGACGAAGACTGGTTCCCGCCTACTTCGAAAACAGAGGCAACGTATTCGTCATTGCCTGCCGGCGATTACATCTTTCACCTCAAGGCGATGAACAACGACGGCCTCTGGAATGAGCACGATGTTACCTTTAAGTTCAGCGTGCTCTCGCCCTGGTACAAAACCTGGTGGTTCTACACCATCGTGGGCATTATCGCGCTCGGCTGTATTTACCTGTTCATTACCGTGCGCACGCGCAACCTGCAGAAGGCAAAAATAGAGCTGGAGCAGGAAGTGGAGCTGCGCACCTACCAGCTGCGCCAGGAAAAGGAAAAAGTGGAAGTGATCAACAAAGAGGTCATCGAGCAAAAAGCGATCATCGAAGCGAAGAACCACGACATCACCGACAGTATCAAATACGCGAAGAATATACAGGAAGCGCTGCTGCCGCCTTTGCAGAATTTACACACCGAGCTGCGTGAGGCCTTTGTGCTTTACCAGCCGAAAGATATTGTCAGCGGCGATTTTTACTGGTTCGCCAAGCGGAACAACAAGCGCTTTGTGGCATCGGTGGATTGTACCGGCCACGGTGTTCCGGGCGCCTTCATGAGCATCATCGGGAATACGCTGCTGAACGAGATCGTTACGGAGAAGAACATCATTCAGCCGGCGGAAATTCTCGACGAGCTGCATGCCGGCGTAAAAACGGCATTGAAACAAAGCGAAAGCGAGAATGAGCGCCGCGACGGAATGGACATCGCCCTCTGCTCGCTCAACGAAGAAGGCACGGTGCTCGAATATGCAGGCGCTAACCGTCCGCTCTGGATCTTCCGCAAAAACAGGCAGGGAGAAGAGGCTTTCGAAATGATCAAGGCGAATAAGTTCCCGATCGGCGGCATGGAGCTGCATGAAAATGAAAAACGCAAATTCACGAACCATTCTATCCCTGTTGAAAAGGGAGATATGATCTATATTTTTTCCGACGGCTATGCCGATCAGTTTGGCGGCGACAAAGGCAAAAAATTCATGGTGGGCAATATGCAGAAGCTGGTTGCGGAGATCTATCAAAAGCCTGTTGAAGAGCAGAAAAACATCCTTTCCAAAGCCTTTCACGACTGGAAAGGCGGCCTCGAGCAGATCGACGACGTGCTCGTTATCGGATTCCGCATTTAAATCCCCGGAGCCCTCTATTTGGCTAAATATTTGTATTTTTGTCCTGAACAAGAATAGTGCAGAAGCAATATGTTAAGGCAGGTACAGTCACAGAAATTATTACAGAAATTATCACCTCAGCAGATCCAGCTGATGAAGCTGCTGCAATTGCCTACCATTGCCCTCGAACAGCGAATCAAAGAAGAAATGGAGATGAACCCGGCCCTTGAAGAAGGATCGGAGACCGACGATGAGCCGCGCGACGAATTTGAGAACGACGAATACGAAGAGACGAACCCGAGCGACGATAACCAGCGGGAAGACTTTGCGCTTACCGATTACATGGACGACGACGAGGGCAGCTCCTACAAGCTGAAGGTGAACAACGCCGGTCCCGACGAGGAGCGAAAAGAAATTCCTTTTTCCGTGGGCCTCACCTTCCAGGACATGCTGGAAAGCCAGCTTGGTATGAAAGCCCTGGATGACCGCCAGTACCAGATCGCAGATTACCTTATCGGCAACCTTGATGATGACGGCTACCTCAGAAGAGACCTCGGCTCCATTGTTGACGACATCGCATTTTCCCAGAATATCATTACCACCGAAGCAGAACTGCTCGAGCTCCTGAAAGTGATCCAGGATTTCGATCCGGCCGGCGTTGGCGCACGCGACCTGCAGGAATGCCTGCTCATCCAGCTGCGTAAGCGTGAAGTGCAGACACAGATCGTTGAGCTCGCCACCGAAGTGGTGGAAAAGCAGATGGATGAATTCTCAAAGAAGCATTACGATAAGATCCAGAAGAAGCTCGAGATAGATGATGAAACGCTGAAGGAAGTGATCAACGAGATCCTGAAGCTGAATCCGCGCCCGGGCAATTCCATGGCCGACGGACAAAAAAGCTACCAGCAGGTGATCCCCGATTTTACGATCAGCGTGGAGGATGGCGAATTATTGCTCGGGCTGAACTCGCGCAACGCACCCGACCTCAAGGTGAGCCGCGAATACAATAAGATGTTCGAGGAATACTCGAAAACAAAGAACAAGGAAAGCAAGGAAGCATCCATGTTCATCAAGCAGAAGCTCGACGGTGCACGCTGGTTCATTGATGCGATCCAGCAGCGGAACCAAACCCTGCTGTTCACAATGAACGCCATTATGGAATACCAGCAGGATTATTTCCTCACCGGCGATGAAACGCTGCTGAAGCCGATGATCCTGAAAGACATTGCCGAAAAAGTCGGACTGGATATTTCTACCATCTCACGTGTTGCCAACAGCAAGTATGTTCAAACGCCTTTCGGCACCTTCCTGCTGAAAACGTTTTTCAGCGAATCGCTTTCTACCGACAGCGGCGAGGAAGTATCCACAAGGGAAGTGAAAAAGATCCTGTCGGACTGCATCGGCGCGGAGAATAAAAAGAAGCCGCTGACCGACGATAAGCTTGCGAAGATCCTGAAGGAAAAAGGATACAATATCGCCCGCAGGACCATCGCGAAATACCGTGAGCAGCTGGAGATCCCGGTAGCGAGGTTGAGGAAAGAGCTATAGTCACTTCGAGTGCGAAGCGTATCGAGAAGTAGACCAGTTCTCGATACTTTCGCCTGAAAAGGCGAAAACTCGAACTGACCCATTATTGAAATTATAAATATCATTCCTTGGAAACACGCATTGCCAAAATCTTCTCATTGCTTTTTCATCCGCTGCTGATGCCGACGTACGGCTTTCTGCTTATTTTCTGCACCAATAATTACATCGCCACCTTTACACCGTTCAACCTGAAGCTGATCATTCTCGGCATCACGTTCCTGTTCACGTTCATTCTTCCCAGCATCAATGCGCTGATCCTGCTGAGGGCAAAAAAGATCAACAGCCTGGAGATGGAGACCACGCGTGAGCGAACCATTCCGTACATCAGCACTTCCCTTTATTTCTTTGCGCTGTATTATCTTTTTTACAATGCCGAATTTCCGCCGGTGTTTGTGATCGTTATTTTAGGCGCTGCAATTTCCATCCTGCTTACCTTTCTTATCAACTTCAAATGGAAGATCAGCGCGCACGCAATTGGCATTGGGGGAATTATCGGCGCTGTAATGGGGATTTCCCTGCGACTGATGATCGATCTTCACCTGATCCTCGTGCTATGTATCTTTATTGCAGGATGTGTAGGATTCGCCCGCTTAAAGCTGAATGCGCATACACCTTCACAGGTATACACCGGATTTCTAACGGGATTTCTGGTCGAGCTGGCGCTGATGATCTTTTATTAGACAAGAAACACAAGGCTAACGGCGTGTCATCCTGAACGAAGTGAATGGATCTTGTTTATTTTAACTGTGCTCACCTGGCGAAGATCCTTCGCTGCACTGCGTTTCACTCAGGATGATATTAATAAAGTAACAGCCCCACACCAACAGAGAACGGCACCATTCCCGCTTCGCCCCTGCCCTTTAAGAACAATTCGGAAAGCGCATAAAATGCCTGGATGTTATAACGGTCGTAGCCGATGCGAAAGGTCGCGCCATAGCGCCATGGGTTGATATTCCTGATCTTGTACACTTTGATCTTGCCATCGGCATCCTCGTATTTGGTATGCACGTTATACAGGTAACCGCCTTTTACGCCGAGCGTGAGCTTAAAATTATGATTGCCCCTGGTGCGCATCCGCAACTCAAGCGGCACCTCCACATAATTCAGCGAAAGCTTGTTGGTATTGAATTTAGTGGTGATCGGCTCAAAGGAAGTATAACGGCCGTCCATGCTGTATGTAATGCGGCCGTTCGTATGCACATCGTGCGTGCTTAAGCCGGCGCCGAATGCAACGCTGAAGGGGCCGTAGCCAAAAGGATAATCCCACATCAGGAAAACGTTTCCGCCAAGTGAATAAGCTTTCTGGGCAATGCCCTGCGGCATGTGCGTGAACGAGTCGTAATTAAAATCCACCACAATCCGGTCTTTGGGATCAAGGATCTTTTTCACTACCTCCTCGGTCCCTTTTTTAACAAGCGTATCCGACTGCGCAGCAAGATTGCCTGCAGCCATTAAAAAAAAGATAATGTTATATACTTGTTTTCTCATAAAACCTAAACGCAGATTTTATACAAATATAACATTATCTCTTTTAAACTTAGTTTCCGGCTATCTATGAGCTTCCGGTGGGAGCTAAGGAAAGCATTTCGCCCACATGCCTGAGCAGCTCATCGAAATCGATCGGCTTCTCGAGGAATGCGTAAGCACCGAGGTCCATCGCCGAAGCACCCGCCTGCTCCCTGCCTAAGGAGGAGATCACGATGACCGGGATCCGGTTAAAATAGAATTGTTTTAATAATGACAATAAACTCAGACCCGAGATATCAGGCATCATAATATCGCTTATCACACCGTCGACCTTGTGCTTGTCGATAAGCTCCAGTGCGCTGTATACATCGTTAGCCTCTATTACTTCAAAGTTATTGGCCTTCAACTTAAAGGCGATAGCTCTCTGAAGAAGTTTATCATCATCTATTACAAGAATACGTTTCATTATTTACCCCCTTTTTTATGTAAAGTTACTGCGAAAATGCCGCTGTTGCCGTGGTTTTTCGATGGTTGGCGGGTATTTTCAGACGGCTGGCAGCTGTGCAATTATCTTCTGAAGCAGCTCCTGCTCGTCGTACGGCTTGGAAATATATTCGTTCATCCCCACGCTGAAACATTTATCTCTTTCAGAGCCGAGGATGTTGCCCGTAATAGCGATCACAGGTACATGAATGCCTTTTTTCCGCACAGCGGTTACCACCTCTATTCCGCCCATTTCCGGCATGTGCAGGTCCATCAGCACCACGTCGAAATATTCGTTAACGATCTTTTCAAGCGCTTCCTTTCCATTGGCTGCGGTATCCACATCCACGTTGTAACCGGAAAGGATGTGCTGCGCGAGGAACTTATTCATTTCATCGTCATCGGCGATGAGGATGCGCTTGCCGCCAAGCAAATGCGTATTCTTGATTTCCACCAGCTGCGCTTTCTGCTCGTCGTTCCCTTCCGGCGGAAGATTATAAGAAATGGTGAAATAAAATACGGAGCCTTTACCCGGACTGCTCTTCACTGCGATCTCCCCATTGTGCAGCTCTACCAGCTTTTTTGAAATGGCGAGTCCGAGACCTGTACCGCCGTATCTTCTTGTTACGCTCGAATCGGCCTGGGTGAATTGCTCGAAGATGTTTGACTGCGCTTCTTCCGGGATGCCGATCCCGGTATCCTGCACTTCAAACAGCAGCGTTTGCGATTGTTCTTCTGTTCCCCACAATTTGCAGCGGATCTCGATGCTTCCCTTTTCCGTGAACTTCACCGCGTTGCCGGTAAGGTTCAGCAGGATCTGCTTAAGCCGCACCGGGTCGCCCAATACCTTTTTGGTAACAGACTCATCGATCGAGTACTGCAGCGAAACGCCTTTTTTCTCTGCAATACCTTTAAAAGCAACATGCACGTCGTCCACCACTTCCTGCACAGAGAACGGAATGTTCTCGAGGTTGATCACGCCCGATTCCATTTTTGAATAATCCAGGATCTCGTTGATCACGGTGATCAGGTGCTTGGAAGAGCGCTTGATGTTGAGCATGAACTTCTGCTGCTCGTTATTAAGGTCGGTTTTCAGGAGCTGGTCGGTAAAGCCCATGATCACATTCATCGGTGTGCGGATCTCGTGGCTCATGTTTGCAAGGAACTCTTCCTTCGCCTTCGCGAGCTTCTCGGTGTTCTTCTTTTCCCTGATCAGCTCCTTGCGCAGCCGCTCGTTGAAGCTCACCTCCCGGTACACCACAATGATGAACAGCAGCATGGCAAGCAGACCGATAATGATGAGTGACGATAAAATGTTTCCCGTTTTGTTCGTCGCCTCTTCGGTGAGCTTGTTGATCTTCGCCACCGACTCTTCCATCTCCAGCTTTTCGAGCGCTGTGGACATCGCACTGATGCTGTCGTGCATCCGGTCGTCGCGGTCGATCATCAGGAAATTCTCGCGGAGGTACTGGTTGGATTTTTCCGTTTCCTTCACCTCCGCCTGCTGCAGCATCTCCTTCAGGTAACCGGCAGAGAATGCCGATTCATCCTGCATAACGCTCTCCGGCTGTTTTACCGTATCGGCGGCGGCCGTTTTCGGTTTATTCTTTTCCTTTGAGAACAGGCGGGCGAAGAAGCTGCGCTTTTCCGCAGGCGGCTCTTTCTTTTCTTCGATCACGGGCAGGATCGCTTTCTTTTCCGGCACGGTGATCCGCTGGATGGCCGCCGATAATTCCTTCCCGGAGCTGTAGGCATTCGCCAGCTCGATCCGCTGCCTTGCGATACTCAGCTTTTGATTAATGAAATCATTCATCTTCCCAAGCTTCGCATAGTATTCCGGATTGTCATCCGACAGGTTTCCCAGCACATACATATCTTCACTGATGGAGTTGATGCAGCTGTCGCAGCGAAACAGGAATTCCTTGTTTTTGTTGAGCGTGTATTTCTTAACGTAGGCTTCCGTTTCATCCACCTGGCGGATGATCTTTTTCCGGTAAACGTATTTCGGGTTAAGCTCGGAAAGCGTGTGAAGGTTCGTCTTCAACGTATCCAGGTTATTGTAGGTGATCCAGTAGGCTGTGGCAAGCAGGCAGGCAGTGATAGCGAAGCCGGTGACCACTTTCCAGAACACTCCTTTATAGTTTTTCATAACCGCAAAAGCGTTTATTATTATTTGTTATTCCCGAACGAGAGAAGCTCATCCTTCACCTCTTCGATAGCAATGCCGATGACCGTAAAAACATGCGAGATGAGCTCCGTTACCTTATCGAAATCAAGCCGCTGTTTGGCCATCGTTTCGAGGGTGTGTACATCGGCCTGCAATACATGCAAGCCCACAAACGTAAGCGAAGGCTTCATTTTATGCGCTATCAGGTGGATCGCATCCCAATCCATCACCACCACCGCCTGTCTCAGCTTCTGAATATCCGACCCCGCCTGCTGAATGAATGTGTTCAGCATTTTTTGCTCAAAGCTTACATTTCCTTTTGAAACCGATCTCAGGTAACTGAGGTCTGTGTATCGTTTGCCGTCGTTAAAGTCCATCTGACTGATCTTATTTCGTTGAACAATAAAAAATTACGCCACCGGGGCGCAGAAGTAACGGATCAAATTTATTTTCAAATCAGGAGATTCACAATTTTTTTCGATACGCGGTAGCAATGCTTCGATGCTTTGCTATATAAGCTTCAGCCGCTGCATCAGCGGCTTGAATTTGTTGCGGCTTACGGGAATGGTGGTTTTGTTAACGGTAATGCTATTGTCCTCGATGGCCGCGATCTTATCCAGCCTCACGATGAACGAATTGTGAACCCTCGCAAAATCGGCGGCTGGGAGCGTGGTCTCGATGCCCTTCATCGTAGAGTGGATGGTATATTTGTCGGTGGCGGTGTAAATGGTCACATAATCCGCCAGCGCCTCAATGTACTGGATGTTCTTCAGCTCGAGCTTGATGAAGCGGGAAGCCACTTTTATAAAGATGTGATCGTCGATGGTGTTGATGGTGGTGCCCTTTTTATCGAAGTTGCGCTTGGCCTTGCTTACGGCCTTCAGGAAGCGTTCATAAGCCACGGGCTTTACGAGGAAATCGGTCACATCGTAATCAAAGGCCTCCGCGGCGAATTCCCTGTTGGAGGTGATCATGATAAGCTCGGGACGGGAAGCGGAAAGTGTTTTGATGAACTCGAGGCCGGTCATGCCGGGCATCATCACATCGAGAAAGATGAGGTCCACATTTTTTGTCATCACGAGGTTGGATGCTTCCAGCGCGTTGCTGCAGGAGCCGATCAGGTTCAGCGTCATCGTCTGGTTGATCTTCTCTTCCAGGTCGAGGCGGATCATTTCATCGTCGTCTACTATGATGCAATTCATAGTGTAAAAGTAAGCATTTTAGGAGATTCCTCGACTTCATTTCATTCCGCTCAGAATGACAAACAATTGTCATCCCGACCGTAGCGAAGGGATCTTCTCAAATTAACCGGTAGAGCTTCCACGGAGAAGATTCTTCGACTTCATTTCATTCCGCTCAGAATGACAAACGATTGCCATCCGGTAATTTACGCCGCGATCCGCTGAAGGATCACCTTGCAGGGAACGGCAGAGGTCACCTTTACCTCGTGCCCTTCATGAAGCGGGATGGAAAGATAATCGCCGGGAACAAGCCGGTAGGTTTTATCGCCGATCAGGATATCGCAGGTACCTTCCACGATCAGGAACTTTTCATATTCATCGTCGTGCACCTCGTGGGGCGCCATGGAGTTGATCCAGACAATGGCGGTGGTCATTTCGGGAGTGTAGCCGATGATCTTCGCATACAGATCGGTAAAATCACCCGGCCGGCGCAGGTCTTCACGGTTCAGCCATTCGGCATAATCCGCAAGGGTAGAATTCTCGTTAAGCACCGGCGGGAACGCCTGAGGCTCCCCTGCCTGCAGGCGCTCGGAATAATCGATGGTTGCCATCAGCAACGGCTTGATCGCAGGATGCGGTGCCCCCGCTTCCTCCTCGGCGTATGCCTTCAGCGCTTTTGTGATCTGCTCCACCTCGTCACGCACTTCCGGATAGAGCGCGATCATGCGCTCCGCTTCCCTGCATTCCTCCGGCTCAAGCATGCCCATCACATACAGTTCCAGCTGTCCCGATTCGATATATTCCTTACTGTTCATTCTTCCTTAACTTGTTTATCAGAAATGACCGCGAGCTCATCTGCACGCCTATTGCGTGGCATAATCCATGAAGCGCGATTTTGTGTCAGGTTCTGAGCCGGACACAAAAATAGCCAAAAAATCTCTGATCCTTCTATAATTTACGGAGACAGCAGGCTCTTGGATTGCAAGGCCGCTGTTTCGTAATTACCGGGAAGCCGGAAGAAAGCCGCTTATTCAAGCACGGCCTCGCATTCAATTGTGGCATTGAACAGCTTGGAAACAGGGCAATTTGCCTTGGCATCCGCCACCTGCTCGTCGAACTGCTCTTTGCTGATCCCCGGCACTTTTGCTTTTACTTTCAGCTGCGAGGTGGAAATTGCTCCTTTATCCACATCCAGCGTCACATCGCAGCGCGTATCTATGTTCTCAGGCGGAAATCCCGCTTTTGTAAGGTTAAAGCTCAGCTTCATGGTAAAGCAGCCTGCATGTGCTGCAGCCAGCAGCTCTTCCGGGTTAGTGCCAACACCGTCGGCGAAACGGCTTCCGAATGCATATTGCGTTTTGTTCAATACCGTGCTCTGGGTGCTGATGTGCCCTTTGCCTTCTTTTCCTGTGCCCTGCCAGTTTGCTGTTGCGTGTCTTTTCATAGATGTTATGTAGATTGATTGGTTTCCTTTGTTATGCTTCACTTGCTTTCCGGAGCACTTCCAGAAAAGCATCGCTTTCCTGCGCTCCCGATACGGCGTATTTTCGGTTGAACACGAAGAAAGGCACACCGCGCACGCCGATCTGCTGCGACTCGTTAATATCTTCCTGCACATTTCCGGCAAACTTTCCGCTGTCGAGCATTTCCCTTACTTCCGCTTTATCAAGTCCGATCGACTCTGCGATCGCGATCAGCGTTTCCTTATCGGCAATGTTGCTGCCTTCCGTAAAATACGCTTTGAATAAACGCTCTTCGGCCTCGTCGCCTTTGCCCTTTGTTTTTGCAAGCTGGATGAGCCTGTGCGCATCGAACGAATTTGCAACTACTGCCTTGTCGAAATCGTATTTCAGGCCCACCGCTTCTGCCATATGCGTTACGCGGGCGTTCATCTCTTTTGCCTGCTCAAGGCTCCAGCCTTTAATTTCCGCAAGGTACTGATTGATGTTCTTTCCCGGATCGGTTTCCATGCCGGGATTCAGCTGGAAGCTTTTCCAGGTGATCTCCACCTCGCCTTTGTGCTCGAACTGCTCAAGGGCTTTCTCAAATTTTCTTTTTCCAATGTAACAGAACGGACACATGATATCCGACCAGATCTCTACTTTCATTGCTTTATAGTTGTTTTAAATCAGGTTAAAAAATATACCAAAGGTATCTATCAAAACAACCGCTCCGGCATTTTGTTTATGATCAAATATCCAGCTTTTCCTTCACAATAAGCAATATAAGGTTAGCAACCGACCATGCCTGGTGAATGCAGCCTTTTCCTTCGAGCGGGTGCAGCCCGTCGAACACTTCCGAGATGCCGTGAATGCACTCCGCTTTATAGAAATGATCCTTCAATGCGGTGAACTGTGATTCCACCTGTCTTTTCGCTTCTTCCGAATGGTCATTCACTTTTAGATAAGCGAGGAAATATTCCGGCAGCAGGAAAGGCCATACCGTTCCCTGGTGATAGGCTGCATCGCGCGACCATACATCGCCCGAGTAAGCCGGCTTGAATTTATAATGATAGGTATCGAGCGTGCGAAGACCATACGGCGTCAATAAATTTTCCGCAACAGTTTCCAGCACCTGCTTTTCCTGCTCCCTGCTGAGGAGTGAAAAAGGCAGGCTGATGGCATATACCTGGTTCGGGCGAATGGAAGGATCGGGTTCGTTATCTTCGGTTACAAGGTCGTTCAGGTAGCTGTCGGCATTCCAGAACGAGCGCTCAAACTGGTATTTTACTTTTTCAGACAAACCGGAGTATGCATCTTCTTTTTTCCCGAGCCTGCCGGAAATATATTCCATGATCTTCAGCGCATTGTACCAAAGCGCATTCACTTCCACAGGACAGCCTGCGCGCGCCGTGAACGAATATTCATTGATGCGCGCATCCATCCATGTAAGCGGGATACCATCCTTTCCCGCGGCGAGGAGGCCATTCCCGAGCATGTGAATATTGTTTTTCGTTCCCTGCATGTGATGCGTGATGATCTCTTCCAGCTTCGGAAAGATCTCCTGGAGGAAAGCAGTATCATCGAACCGGAGGTCGTATTCATACACCGCCACGAACATCCAGAGTGTTGCATCTACCGTGATATACTCGGGAACATCGTCTTTGTAATCGGGAAAACGGTTGGGAATAATTCCTTCATCCATGTGTTCAAGGAAGGTCCTCATTACCGATGCGGCGATCTCCTGCCTGCCGGTTGCAATGCACAAGCCCCTAAGCGCGATCATTGAATCGCGGCCCCAATCGGTGAACCAGTGATAGCCTGCGATGATGGAATAACCGCCTGTGGATTTGCGGTCTACAATGAACTGGTCGCCTGCCACCAGCAGGTCGGCAAGAAAAGGACTGCTGATGTCTTCGGGAACGAGGCTTTCGAGCCGGTTCAGCTCATCCGCCTTTAGGTGCTCCGGTGAAGCATCCATGATATTCTCATCGGTGGAGAACAACAGGTACACGGTAGCTCCCGGCGACATCATACAACTCATGTAACCCGTGCTGTACACATCTTCGCGGTAATCATGCCCGCGTTCCCTGTCGACAGGATATTCGAGGTTCTCATTCCAGGTCCTGCCTTCTACAAAAACGCCCGCGGTATGCCGGAAATAAACCGGCTCCGATCCGTGATACGGGTAGATCACGCGATAACGGCTGTTTGCAGCCATATAGAAATCGTTCCGGTCGCGCTCGTGCAGCAGCCCGTGATAATCCCTTCCTGCATACAGCGGATTGAGCCAAAGCTGGTAACCTATATTGGAAGTGTTCTTATACTCTATGACCGTGGTATTGGAGCCATGCACCATGAACATGGTTTTCTGAAGGGCTGCACCCTGCACCTCAAAGAAGGTCGTCGGCATCGGAACCCTGCTGAACTCCGTAATGTAGCGGTAGCCTTCGG
>Ga0157372_10006023_pt1 | contig 12877 bp, 10 predicted proteins | sample C55metaG_FD_115307 | JGI IMG/M metagenome (GOLD analysis project Ga0157372, IMG submission 115307) | Corn rhizosphere microbial communities from Kellogg Biological Station, Michigan, USA - C5-5 metaG | ecosystem: Host-associated > Plants > Roots > Rhizosphere > Soil | place: USA: Michigan... | reverse complement strand
TGCCCGGCGGTATCGGCGGTATCGGCAGTATTGCGCTGGTCGCGCGAAAGACCTCGGGCGGCTCGGCGTGATTCGCGACCCACGGGTCGGAGCGTGTCTAGTCCGCGCGATCTCGCGGGCGGGCTGTGACGCTAACGGTTCGTCGGCACGCGCCGTATTCTTCCTTCGTTCCGCCGCCGATCGAGCGGCACCCTCTTCACGGTTAGCCATCACCGGCTCCCCGGTCCGACGACATATGCGCCTTTCCTCTTCCCTCGCCCGTCGCGGTGTCACCGCGGGCGCCTTGGGTCTCTTCGTCGCGGCCACGCTGGCGTTTGCCGCTCCATCTCTCCGCGCCCAAGCGTCCGTCAACGAGACGCGCGATCCGAACCAGCGACAGGATCCCGAGTTCGTCTCCTTCTATAAGATGTGGACGCACCACGGGAGCCCGCTCGTCGATCACCTCCCACTTGTCTCGGGCGTCCCCACGCCCAAACAGTTCCTCGGCTATTACGTCGGCGCGCCGGCGAAGCTCACGTACTACGACAAGATCATCGCCTACTACCGGGCCCTGGCTAAGGCGACGCCGCGCGTCAGAGTCGAGACGATCGGCAAGTCGGACGAAGGACGCGAACTGGTGGTGGTGTGGGTGTCGTCGGAAGAGAACATCAAGAATCTCCCGCACAATCGCGCGAACATGGCGAAACTCGCCGACCCGCGCGGTCTGACCGACGCGCAGGTGCGCGACCTCATCGCCACGACCAAGCCCCACTACCATTTCCTCGGATGCCTGCACTCGGGCGAGACGGGTCCGTGCGAGATGCTGATGGAGCTCGTCTATCGGCTCGCGACGGAAACGTCGCCGCTGATCACGCAGATCCGAAACAACGTGGTCGTCTCGGTGTCGCCGGCCGCGGAGCCGGATGGACGTGATCGCAACGTCGATTGGTTTTATCACGGGCTCGACATGAAAGCGCAGTTCGGCGCGGCGGATTCGATCGCCGCGGCGGACAGCACGCGCAACGGCGCGGCCCGAACCGACAGCGCTCATGCGGCCGGCGCCGCACCAGCGGTTCCTCCCGGGGCGGTTGGCGGTGGCCGCGGTGGTCGCGGCGGACGTGGCGGCGGTGGACGCGGCGGCGCTGGAGCAGCCGCGCCGACTGACTCCGCGGGCGGCGGTCGCGGTGGCCCGCCTGCAGGTGGCGGCGGCGGCGGGGGACGCGGTGGCAGCCTCGAGGGCGGACTTCCGTACTGGGGGAAGTACGTCTTTCACGACAACAATCGCGACATCAACCTCTCGCAGTTGGAGATGCGCGCGATCACCGATTGGTACTTCACCGCGCATCCCCCGATCATCCACGATCTACACGAGGCGCAGCCGCTGCTCTACACGTTCAGCGGCGGTCCGCCGCAGAACCCAAATCTCGATCCGATCCTCTTCACCGAGCTGCCGTTCTTCGCGAACTACGAGCTCGAGCAGATGACGAAGTACGGCATGCCGGGCGTGTACACGTACGCGTTCATGGACGGGTGGTCGCCGGGCTACCTCGGCGCGGTCGCGTACAATCACAACGGCATGATGAAGATGTACGAGACCCAGTCGGGTCGAGACATCCCGGCCGACTCGATGGCCGACAGCATCATGTACGCGACACCCCGCGGCCGCGGCGGACCGGGCGGCTTCGGCGGCGGCCGGGCGACGATTCCGACCGGCAAAGGCGGAACGCAGGATCGCGAGTGGTATCGCGGACTGGCGCTCCCACCGAACGGCGTCGGCACGTTCACGCGCCGCGACAACACCAACTACATGGAAACCGGCGTGCTCTCGGCGCTTCAGCTCACGTCGATGTTTCCGCAGATGGTGTTGCAGAACTTCTATCTCAAGACGAAACACTCGATCGACGACGGCGCGAGCAAGGCGCCCTATGCGTTCGTCGTACCCGCGGCGCGGGACATGACCAAGCCCGCCGAGATGATCAACGTCTTCCGTGCGCAGGGCGTCGAAGTCGGCTCGCTCACCAAGGTGACCGTGGCCGGAAAAGACACGTTTCCGGCGGGCTCGTACGTGATCAAGCTGAACCAACCGTACGGTCGTCTGGCGAAGAATCTACTCGAGCGACAGGTCTTCCCCGACCCCGCGCTCACGACGTACGACGACAGCGGGTGGTCGATGGGTTGGGCATTCGGCGTCGCGGTGAAACAGGTGGACGACAAGTCGATTCTCGACGCGGCCGTGACGCCGGTGAAAGTGGCCGTCGTGAAAGGCACAGTGGCCGGCAACGGCAACGCGGGGCTTGCCGTGGCGCACCTCGGCTCCAACAACATGATCACCTTCCGCTTCGCGCTGAAGAGCGTCGCGATGAAGGTGGCCGACGCGGCGTTCACCGCCGAGGGCGTGAAGTTCCCGGCTGGTTCATTCATCGTGACCGGCTCGGCGGCAGATCTCGCCGCGGCCAGGCGCGAGGTGGATTCGCTCGGACTGACGGCGGCCGCGCTCTCATCGCTGCCGACGGTGGCGTCGCACGACGCGCCCCCGCCGCGCATCGCGATTTACTCGCAGTGGTCCGGCACGCAGGAGCTGGGCTGGTATCGGTTCACGTTCGACGAGTTCCACATCCCGTACGACCTGATCTTCAAGGAGCGCGTCGCACAAGGAAATCTCAAGAAGGATTACGACGTCATCCTGATGGCGGCGCAGAACGTGAATCGCTCGGCGGTGTTCGCGCAGAAGGCGAAACACCCGCAGCCGTACCTGAAGAGCGACAAGTACACGTTCCTCGGCATGTACGGTTCGACGCCGGATATGAGCGGCGGATTCGGCCAGGCCGGCGTCGACGCGATCAATGCGTTCCTCGACGCCGGAGGAACGTTGATCACCGCCGTGCAGTCCGTGCGCTACCCGATCGAGTTCGGCCTCGCGCGGTCGATAGACACCGAGAGTCCCAGTGGCGTGGTGGCGCAGAAGCCGCTCGTGACGGCGAAGATCGTTCGCACGGACAGCCCGGTCTTCTACGGGTATCCGGACACGATCCCGATCAAGTTCGGCCAGGGTTCGCAGGTCTTCCGCGTCGGGATCGCCGACTCGGCGAACGTGCTCGCTGAATACGCCGGCGGCGACGCGTCGGTGTTGAGCGGGCTCATGACTGGCGCCGACAACCTCCGCAATCGCGCGTTCGCCATCGACATTCCCAAAGCGCACGACGGACACGGACGCGTGCTGATGTTCGCGAACAATCCGATCTACCGTTGGCAGAATCATGGGGAGTTCAACATGATCTTCAACGCGATCGTGAACTGGGATGTTCCGACGCCGACGAAGACGGCCGCGCCGGTGACGAGCGTCACCCCGAGCGGGAGATAGCGAAGCAATTCGCGCTCTCGCCCACACCCCAGATCCACGCCTGTCACAACTCCGCAGCCAATCCTGTCTATATAGCGAATAGCGGTTCGGCGGCCCGGCCATTGCGGGGGTCGCCGTACCGCGGCTCGCATCGGATTGGAGGAGGAATGCTTTTCAGAAAGGCGCGCACACGACAGACGCGCATCGCGCGCGCATTCTATTGTGACATCCTGGAAGGCCGACAAGTGTGGGACGGAGAGCGCGAACGGCGCGCGGATCTGTCGTTCATCGTCGAGGGAACGCGCATCGACGTCGGTGCGAGCGGGCCGGCCGACGACAGCGAGGCGGTCGTTCTCTCGGTTCCCAACCCGGACGCGGTGGCTGAGCGATGCTGGGATGCCGGCTACAGCGTTCGCGTGGCCGATGAGGCCACGGGTGAGACGGCGCTGTCCGTGATCGATCCATTCGGCCGCCGCATCGATCTCGTCCGATGACGTCTGTGCCGAACCCCAGCGAAACTCGCTCGGATGTCTTCGCGTCGACGCGACCGCTGCTCTTCGCGATCGCGTATCGCATGCTCGGCAGCGTCACCGACGCCGAGGACCTGGTGCAAGACGCGTATCTCCGATGGCTCGAGGCGCCGGAGAGGGATGTGCGGGCGCCGCGCGCGTATCTCGCGACGATCGTCACTCGGCTCGCCATCAATCACATGCAGTCGGCGCGTACCAGACGCGAAACCTACGTGGGGCCGTGGCTCCCGGAGCCGCTCATGACCGAACACGCGCCCGATGCCTCCGAGCCCCTCGAGCTGGCGGAGTCGTTGTCGATGGCGTTTTTGATGATGCTCGAGCGACTGTCGCCGACCGAACGTGCCGTGCTGCTCCTGCACGACGTGTTCGAGTTCGACTATTCCGAGATCGCGCGCATCGTCGACAAGTCCGAGGTGAACTGCCGCCAACTGCTGACGCGCGCGAAAAAGCACATCGGCGAACCGCGCGTGCGCTTCGACGTCGACCCGGCACAGGGCGACCGATTGCTCCACCGATTCATCGAGGCAACGCGTGCCGGCGACATCGACGGGTTGGTCGGCGTGCTCGCGGAGGACATCACGCTCTGGGGCGATGGCGGCGGCAAAGTCACGGGCGCGGCGTTGCGCCCGGTTCACGGCGCGGGATCGGTGGCGAAATTCGTGGTTCAGCGGGCCCGAAGCGGTGCGTCGCCCGAAAACACGCTGCGTCCGACGCGGATCAACGGGCAACCGGGCTTCGTCATTTACCGCGATGGACAACCGCTCGCGGCGCTCGTTCTCGATGTCCGCGACGAGCGGATCCACAACATCTACGCGATCGCGAATCCCGACAAGCTCCACGCTCTCGCCTTGCCGGCGTAGCGGGTGGGGGAGGCGGCTTCACATCGCATCGGAGGATGCTCATCCATGTATTCCATATTTCTGTTCCTGCACATCGTCGGCGCGCTCGGCATTTTCGCCGGCATGGCAATCGAACAAGCTGCGCTGATCAACCTGCGTCGCGCGAGAACGATCTCGCAGGCCAGCGAGTGGCTGTCGCTGTCGCGCGGGCTGCAGCGCTTCGCCGGACCGTCGGCTCTGGCCCTGCTCGCCACCGGCGTCTACATGATGGTCACGCGCTGGAGCCATCAGGCGTGGGCGGGGCTCGGGCTCGTCGGCATGATTCTGCTTGCATTGATCGGCGCGCTGGTCACCGGGCGACGAATGAAGCCGATTGGACAAGCGCTACTCTCCGGCGACGCGAGCGGACCGCTTCCTACGACGGTGCGCGAGCGACTCGCCGATCCCGCGCTACGATTGTCGGCGTGGGTGCGCCTCGGGCTGGCGCTCGGAATCGTGTTCAACATGTCCGTGAAACCTGGAACGACAGGAGCCGTCGCCGCCCTGCTGGTCGGATCGGCGATCGGAGCGCTGGCGGCGCAACTCGCCGGTGGATTCTCACGCCCAATGCGTCGGCCCGCGGCGCAAGAGTAGAGGGTCTTGACCAACTATAGCCACTGTGGCTATAGTTGGCCATGACGGTCGATCGCGACGAGGTCGCGGCGCTCCTTCCCCTCCCGCCCGCCACCTTTCACATCCTGCTCGCTCTTCTGGACGAGGATCGGCACGGCTATGCGATCATCCAGGATGTCGAAGAGCGCACGGGCGGCGAGCTGCGCATGAGCGCCGGAACGCTCTACCGCTCGATCGCGCGGATGGTCGAGCAGGGACTCATCAGCGAGGTCGCGAAGCGCCGCCCCGACGATGACGACGCGCGGCGGCGTTACTACCGGCTGACGGCCTTGGGCAACGCCGTGGCGCGCGCCGAGATGGGCCGTCTTTCCGACCTCGTGCGTCTGGCCCGTCAACGAGGACTCACGCCGGGGACGACGTGAGGCGCCTCTATCGCGCGCTGCTCCATCTCTACCCACGACGCTTCAGCGAAGAATACGGCGAGGAGCTGTGGCGCGCTTTCGAGCAATCCGCGCGCCACCGCTCGACGCTCGGCCGGCTCGCGGCGGCGCTGAGCGACGTCATACCGAACGCGATCGCCGCGCACTGGGATGTTCTGCGGCACGGCGCCGCCGCCGGAACGACCTGGCCCGCATTCGGGAGCGACATCCGCTTCGCATTTCGACAGATCAAGGCCGCGCCTCTCGTTTCCGGCGTCGTGATCGCCGTGCTTGCGCTCGGCATCGGGATCAACGCCGGTCTGCTCACCGTTCTCGACATCTTCGTGTGGCAGCCGGCGCCCGGCATTTCGCGCGACGCGTCGCTCGCGCGCCTGCTGCCTCGCGCGTCACGCCCCAACGGGCGGGGGGAGAAGAGCTCGACTTCCCTGTCGTACCCCGAGATTCTCGAGCTCCGGGAGCGGCGCGACGTCTTCGCGGATGTCGCCGGTTGGACGAGTCTACCCCTCGGGGTCGATTTGGGCGCCGGCGCCGAATCGATGACGACCTTTTTTCCGACAGCGAATTTGTTCCGCGTGCTTCGCGTGTCGCTCGCCGCCGGCGCCGGCTTTCCCGACGAAGCCGACCGATCGTACGTGCCATCCGCCATCATTCCGCACTCGATCTGGATGACGCACTTCGGCGGGTTGCCGGATGTGATCGGAAAGACGATCCGCGTGATGAATCAACCGTTCACCATCGTCGGCGTCGCCCCGCCGCTTTTCAACGGACCCGACATCCAGGCGTTCGGACAGCCGGCGATCTGGGTTCCCCTGGGCACACGCGGGTCGCTCGCGCCGAGCGATGCTCGAGATGTCTCGGCTCGGCGGACTGTGGCCTTCCGAACAGTCGCGCGGCTCGCGCCAGGCGTCGCGCCAGACGACGTCGCCCGGATGACGACAGCGACCGCGACGCGACTCGCGCAGCTCGAGCCGACGAGGCATGCGAGTCTAACGATCGACGCAGTACGACTCACCGCCATGCGCCCCGGTGGCGACCGGACGGAGACGATCGCCGGGATCGCGCTCGTTGCCGCGCTGATCGTCGTGATCACCTGCACCAACGTCAGCGCGCTGCTCCTCGGACGCGCGGCGGCGCGTCGCCGGGAGATCGCGGTCCGCCTCGCCCTCGGCGCGACGCGGCGCCGGCTCATTCGACAAATGCTGACGGAGTCGCTCGTCCACGCGCTGCTCGGCGCCACGGTCGCGCTCGTGTTGTATGCCGTGGTCATCAAGCTCGCGTACGCGACCATTCCCGACATCATTTATGGGTTGACGCCGCGGCTGCCGACGTTTCTCTCCGCGGCCGCGCTCGCGCTTGTGACGACGATCGTCTTCGGCCTCGCGCCCGCGCTGCACGCGACGAACGCCGACATCGGCGAGGCGATGAAGAACAGCGGGAGCGGCTCCATTCAGCGTTCGCGGGTGCAGACGTTGTTCGTCGTAGCGCAATTGGCGTGCAGCCAACCGGTGCTAGTCGTCACGTCGCTCGTGCTGGCGGACTTACGCGCGTCGGCAAACGAGAACGCGTCACGGGCGCCGGCGTCAGTGATCACGATGGCGTCGACGTTGATGAGGCCCGAGCATTCTGCGGCGTCTGAGAGTCGCGACGCCGTGGCGGATCTCCGTGCTGTGCAGTCGATTCGCGACCGACTCGAGCGCGTTCCGGCTGTGCTTTCGGTCGGCCTCAGCACGGAGGGCGCCGGCGTCAGCGCGGAGGGCGACGAGGGAAGGTCGATCGTCATAACCGGGCGAGCGGACGTGGCGGCCGGCGGCGGAGTTCCGACGCGCCTTCATCAACTCTACGTGAGCTCGGGATACCTCGCGACGCTCGGACGGCCGATCACTCGCGGTCGCGCGCTCACTCCGGATGACGATCGCGCGGGTTCATCGGCCGTCGTCGTCAACGAGGCAGCGGCATCGGCTCTCTGGCCCGGTGAGAATCCGATAGGCAAACGTCTCTCACGCCAATCCGACGACGGACTGCAATCGACACCGCTCGAGGTAGTCGGCGTGGCTGGCCTCGCTCCTTACGAGGGTGAAGAGACGGAACCGACCGCGCTGGTCTACGCGCCGCTTTCGACGGCCTCGGGTTGGTGGGACGCGAGACTTGCCGTGCGAACGGCAGGAGACGCTCGCGCGACGCTGCCACAGCTACGCGCCGCCATTCGCGAAGTAGAGCCCTACGCCGCCCTCGGCGACATCTCGACGCTGGCGGAGCGCTACGCGGCGCAGCGGCAAGAGGCGGTGCAGTCGAACGCCGCCGCGTTCGCGATCGGCGCCGCCGCGTTGGTGCTCGCGTCACTCGGTCTCTACGCGATCATCGCGTTCGCGGTCGCGCAGCGTACGCGGGAAATCGGCGTGCGCATGGCGATGGGCGCGAGCCCGAAGCGCGTGGTTCAGGAATTCTTCAAGAACGGCGTCCGCGTATCGGCGATCGGTCTCGCGATCGGACTGCCGGCGACGGTGATCGGCATCAGACTCGTCAAAGCAAGTCTCTTCGGATTCACGATTCACAACGTCGCCGCGGTGCTCGTCGTCGTGCCGGTGCTCATCGCCGTCGCGGGGGTGGCGAGCTGGCTGCCGGCGCGGCGCGCCGGGCGAGTCGACCCGCTGATCGCGTTGCGGGCCGAATAGGTCGCAACGTTCGCGACGCTGCCTATTTCCTGCTCATTCCGATCCGGTTGACGACGGCTTCGTCGAGCTCGATGTCCCAGGCGAGTGTGAGCTGCTCTTCCGGCGTGTCCGCTCCGGCCGCATAAGTCCCCTTGCTCTCCAAGTGCAGCCGCCCGCCGGCGTACCGATAGTTCGAGAACCACTTGGCGATGTCGGCCTGGAGATACGCCACAGTGCGCACGACGGTGGTTCCCGGAATGATGTACGTGAGATTCGCCTGTGTGATTCGGTTGTCTTTGTCGAGGAAGAGGACGAGATACGCCGCGCCGGAACGATTCAGTGCGGTGTCGTCCCTGTTGTTCTTGACGAGGCGGGCGCGCGCGGTCGCGTCGATCGATGCCGCGTACATCTGGATCGCGAGCGCGTTGACTCGCCCGCCGAAGAATTCGTCTGTAAGGCTGACGAACGCGCTCGTGGCGTCGACGTGGCTCTTTCCGAGCGTTAGGACCTTCGACTTCTGGACGTCGAGATCAAATCGGCCGCGCGGCGGCGCGACCGAGAGCAGCGCCACAGACGCAACTGGAAGCCAAATCCACCGCATCGAATTCAGCCCCACGCTTCCACCTCTACTTCGCGATTCTCACGAAGACGGTCCCATGCCGCGGCACGACGCTCGAGAACCCGCCGTCGAACGCGCCGAGATCCTTTTGCCGCCAGAGATCTCGCACGATGCGCCGGCCGGTGATTCCCAACTCGCTCCACGACACCGAGACGTTCATGTCCATCTCGTCGCGGTTGAAGAGACCGACGGCAAACGATCCATCAGCGAGCGGGCGCGCCCACACCTCGAGCATGTCCTTCTTCGAGATGCGGTCCGCGGGTTTGCCGAGCGGGTCTTGGTGCACCGCGAGCACCTCGTCGTTGGTCACGAGGTTGAGCTCGAAGTCATCCATCTGCGTGAGGTCGTTGCCGAGCAAGAGCGGCGACGCGAGCAGCGTCCAGAGCGTGATGTGCACATACTGTTCGTTCGGCGTGAGACGCGAATCGCGGAGACGCGGACCCCAGCCGACTTTGCCGATGACGAGCATGTCGGGATCGTTCCAGTGTCCCGGCGACGCGTACTTCGAGTGGCCGACCTGCTGGAATCCGATGCCGGCCATGCTCTCCCAGGTGTCGGTGATGTCGCCCGTCGTGCGCCACGAATTGCCGGCGATGCCCGGCTCGGCACCCCACTCCCAAACGTTGCCCCAACCGTATTGGCACAGTGAAAAGACGATGTCGCGCGACACCTGGTCGAGCGCTGACCGTGCGACTTGATATGGACGCTTGAGGACCGGGAGCTGCTGGTTCGTTTCGCCGGGCGCGAGCACGCTCGAGTAGCTGCACCAGTCGTACTTGAGATAGTCCACGCCCCAGTCGGCGTACGTTCTAAAATCCTGAACTTCGTGCTGCCAACTCGCCTCGAGGCGCTGACACGTCGTGGGACCCGGTCCGGAGTAGATCCCGAACTTGAGTCCCTTACCATGGATGTAGTCCCCGAGGGCTTTCATGTTCGGGAACTTCTTGTTCGTGAGCATCGTGCCATCTTCGGCACGCACGGCACCCTCGAACAGCGGATCGGACTCGCGGGCGCTCCGCTCCCACCCGTCGTCGAGGTTGACGTACGTCCAACCGTGGTCGATGAGCCCCTTCGAGACCATCGCGTCGGCGGCTGCACGGGCGAGTGAATCGCTGACCGCGCGGCCGTAGGCGTTCCAGCTGTTCCAACCCATCGCCGGTGTGAGCGCGAGCTGTCCTTCCGCGACGAACGTAAACGGCTTCGACGCGGAACCCGCGGAATTCTTCGCGGTGAACGTGACGGGATAGCGGCCGCGCGCGGCAATCGTGCCGCGAATGATTCCAGTCGCCGGATCGAGCCGGAGTCCTTTGGGAAGATTCGTCGCACCGTAGGCGATCGGCACCGATCCGGTCGCCGGAATCTTGTAGAGAACGTCGTGGCCGGGTGTGACGCCGGTGAGTGACGGACCGTTGATGCGCGGAGCCGGTCCTGGTTTTGGCGTCAGAATTTCACGCGGTTCGACGGGAATGTCGATCGCCGTCGGCGTGGCGCCATTGACGGTGAACTTGGCGTCGGCCCAGTTGGCCGTGACGGCGCGGACGACGTCCACCTTCGTGACTTGCAGAACGAGCGTCTTGATGCCGCGCAGGTCGACGTCAAACGGCTCGGGTGCGTCGCCGCGCGACACCGGCTTGCTGACGTGCAGCACACGTCCGTCGCCCAAGGCGCGGAAGATGATGGGTGTGGGTGGCGGCGGCGCCGGCGGTTGAGCCCCAGGGGCCGCGTTGGGTGGCGGGGGAATGGGATTGTCATCCGCGCCGACGAGCGCCGAGAAGTGGTCGGCGCCGCCGTTCAGCTGGACGAAGAGGACGCTGTTGGCGCGTGTGCCGACGCCGCTCGCGAATTCCCTGCCCCCGATGTGAATCGGATTCCCATCGATGCTCTTGTTCGCTTGCGCGACAGTCTGAGGCGTCCCGCGTCCGCCGCCCGGCTGCACTTTCATCTTCGCGAGGTCGAGCGATGCGAGCGGGACGTCGGCGCGGCGTGGTCCGGCCGCGGCGATGGTGAACAGCAGCGCGGTTCCGGTGACGAACGACGCGGCCTTCGCCGAGCGTGAGATATTGGCCATGGTGATGCGCTGGGAGAGGCGACGGGCTAATGTAGCCGCCCGTTCCTGCCGGTCGCAAACAGCCTGGCGCTCCTCTCGCCTCTGACGGCGGCGGCGGTAGGTTAGGTGGCATGCAGGGAGATGCGCTCGTGGTGCCCGCACTCTCGCGCTGAGAATTCCGTGAAGACTTTTTCTCTCGTGTGTCTTCTTCTCATTGCGGCGGCCGGCCCATCCGGTGCGCAAGGACTCGTGCGCCTCGACTCGGCCGCCCTGGTGCGCGGTGCCCGATTCGGAACGTGGAGCGCGACGAACGGCAAGAGCACGTTCATCGGCACCTGGACCGCGGTTCCCGACACGACGAACGGCACCGTCACCGGAACGTGGACGCTCGCCGGCGCGGAAGGAAAGACGGTCGCTTTCGGCGGCTGGTCGGCGATCAAGGCGTCAGACCGATGGACAGGCGCATGGCGAGCGAACGTGACCGGCCGCGGCGGCGAGTACTCGGGTAGCTGGACCTCGAGCGTCGATCTCAAGCCGACGACGCGGTTCGCCGAAATGTTCGAGAAGGCGGCGCAGGCGATCGTCAGCGGAACATGGAGCATGGGCACGCAGACGGGAGCCTGGTCGATTCGGGCAGGGAAATAGCGTAAGAGCGCCTCCCATTCTGGAATCGCGAGCACTGGAAAGGACGGTGGCGCGCTAGAAATCGGACGTCTGATGTCAGACGTCCGACATCAGACGAGGCGTTTCTCGTTCGTCGCTCCGCCTGACGCTGCTGCCTGACCCTCGCGCCGAGAGTTTACCCTTCCGCAGCGACCCCGTTGAGCCAGCACCCCGCCCAACTCCTCTTCCTCCCTTGACCATTCGACAGGAACCTCCCTACCTTCCCTAGTCCGTTCGACAGGAGCCGCTGTGGCGACCTCGGCCGACGTTCTCCAGGGTACGCTTGATCTGCTCGTTCTCAAGGCACTTTCCCTCGCGCCGCTTCACGGCTGGGGGATCAGCCAACGCATTCAACAACTCTCGAAGGACGCGCTGCAGATCGGACAGGGGTCGCTCTACCCCGCCGTCTACCGCCTCGAGCGCAAAGGGCTCGTCACGAGCGAATGGAGCGTCACCGAAAACAATCGCGAGGCGAAGTATTATCGCTTGACGGCCGCGGGGCGCCGAGCGCTCGCCACGGAGCTCGATGACTGGCGCCGATTCGTCGGCGCGGTCGAGTTGGTCCTCGTCGCGAAGGAGGTGTCGCCATGACCGGCCGCGCGAGGTTCACCCTGTGGTTGCGGGCTCTTTTTCGCCGCCGTCGCGTCGAATCGGAGCTCGACCGCGAATTGCGGCTGCACCTCGAGCTCGAGACTGAAGAGAACGTCCGCCGCGGGATGACGCCGGCGGAGGCGCGCCGCCGAGCGCTCGTCGCATTCGGCGGCGTGGAGCGGACGAAGGAGGCGGTGCGCGACGAGCGCGAGACGCGCTGGCTGGATGAGATCTCGGCCGACGTCCGTTATGCCGTTCGCGGGTTTAGGCGCCAGCCGTGGTTCACGGTGACCGCCGTGCTACTCCTCGCGCTGGGCATCGGAGCGAATGTCGCGATCTTCAGCGTCGTACACCGGCTCATCTTGCGGCCGCTGCCGTTTGCCGACGGTAACCGCATGGTCAACCTGCAGGCCACGTACGGACACGGCGCGCTGGTGAGCGGATCGAGCCGGCGCTTCATCGACGAGTGGCGTGCGCGCGCGCGAGACGTCGTGTCGATCACGATGGTCGACGAACGGCGCTATGCGATCGGCGATACGGCGCGATCGCCGGAAAGTGTGTGGGGC
>Ga0157372_10006021_pt1 | contig 12878 bp, 14 predicted proteins | sample C55metaG_FD_115307 | JGI IMG/M metagenome (GOLD analysis project Ga0157372, IMG submission 115307) | Corn rhizosphere microbial communities from Kellogg Biological Station, Michigan, USA - C5-5 metaG | ecosystem: Host-associated > Plants > Roots > Rhizosphere > Soil | place: USA: Michigan... | reverse complement strand
TCTTCGACGAGAAAGCTATTCGCCGCGCCGCGGTAACTGCTCGTATTCCAACCATCACGACGCTAGCCGCCGCCCGCGCCGCCGCCGAGGGCATTGCCGCTCTGCAACGCGGTGAGGTGAACGTGAAAGCATTGCAGCAGTTGCATGCGGAGAGAACCGTAAAAACGCTTTCAATCTAAGGCGCAAGTAGTCAGGATCCGCCAATGTCCTTACTTTGGCTTGGTTCCGGGAGGTCCGACGCGCAGGAAAACCTTATCCCAGCGAAGATGGCTACCTGACGGTGTTTCTCTGTTTCCAGCAAACTCTTTTTCGAGTAGTTCGCATTCACGCATTCCTGACACATCAAACATGCGCCAACCCGGAAGGCGATCGCTGCTGTGACCTCCTACCTGATAGCAGAACAGACGCACAGATTCGTTTTGAATGCCGTAGTCGTGCGGTTCCGCGATCCGCTCCTGGCCCTTGTATCGGAATCGGATCAAGTGCCGTGTGCGAATAGCCTCGAGAAGCAGCTGATCCGGTGAGGCATTCATAGGCTTGAATTCACAGTTTAGCGCGAGCACTAACGCGGCGTGATTCCACTAGTCTGTCCGTCACGCCGATAGCAAGATACAATCTGAACAGGACTATGCTCCTACACGGCATCTTTCCTCCAATCACAACGCCCTTTTATCCCGATGGGCGCGTGTACCTCAAGAAGCTTGAACATAACGTTGAGCGTTATTCGAAGACGCCGGTTGCGGGGATCACGGTGCTAGGTTCGACGGGCGAGGCGATTGCGCTTTCCGACGATGAACGACGCGAAGTCTTAAAAACAGCTCGCGAATCCTGCGCCCCGCACAAAGTCTTGATCGCTGGAACGGGCGCCGAATCAGCATTGGAAACGCTGCGTCTGACCGAATACGCTGCCGACCTCGGGTACGATGCGGCCCTCGTGCGCACTCCTTTTTTCTACAAGCCGCAATTAAAGGCGGCGAACATTCTTGCCTTTTATCGCACCGTGGCTGACCACGCACCAATTCCTGTTCTCATTTACAGCGTGCCGGTGTTCACGGGATACGACATGCCGCCTGAGCTGGTCATCGAGCTCGCCAATCATCCCAACATTGTTGGGATTAAAGAATCGGGCGGGGATGCTGAGAAAATTCGTCGCATGGTGGAAGGGACGAAACATGTCAAGCGTAATGCAGCTGTAACTGCCGTTTTTGCTGCCGTCACTTCGCGAATGATAAAGGCCGCGCAGTCGGAGTCATCCCGCGAAGGCGGTGAACTTGTATCGATCGGGGCGCTTTCAGGAGAAGCAAAGATAGATCATGTCGGGGCGGGCGTTCACGCCCGTGCGGCGGAGCAAGGCTCAGCAAGTGCCTCCATTCCCGCGAGCCTCAAGACCCGCCAGAAAGAAGTTGGCTTCCAGGTGCTCGCTGGCACCGCACAACGATTACTTCGCGGACTCGAAGCCGGAGCCGTCGGCGCAGTGCTTGCTTTTGCTACTCCCGCGCCGACTGCATGTTACGAAATCTTCACTGCCTGGAAAGAAGGCGACATCGAATTGGCCCGAGAAAAGCAAGAACGTGTCTCAGCCAGCGCAATCCGGGTAGCTAGCGAACTGGGCATTCCTGCCCTGAAGTATGCCCTGGATCTCAACGGCTACTACGGAGGCCCGCCGCGTCTGCCGTTGCTGCCCCTCAGCGGTGATCTAAAAGCTGAAGTCGAAAAGGTAATGTCCGATATTCGCAATTGACAAGTTTCATTGCGGTGTACGGTCGAGTGTGTTACATTCCCGCGCAAATGAAAACAACGCCTCGCTGTCGTTTAATGGCCATCCTCGTTTTTATCTCATCGATCGCATTGGCGAAAGGAAAACCGGAGCCGGCGATAACAACGATGTGGCCGGATGCTTCTAACCCTACGCTCAAGCTAGTATTTGGAAAATTCGTGCAGCAAGCTCTGGGCTACGGCGGCCAGACAAGCTTTGCTTCCGACGTTCTCGTCCAGAACGTGTCAGCAAAACGTATTCCACGCGCCTCGCTAACCGTGAGATTGTTTGACCGGAACAAAGTTCGGGTTGGGGAGTCGGTACTGAACGTTAATGATTTGGGGCCAAACGAGAGCACCATGATTGCATTCCAATTCTTTACCACCGGTATGCCGGCGTCGCTTTCCCTTGCAGCTCACAATGACACCAGCGGTGTCCCGACATCTCTCAGAACGATTCCGTTGAAGATTGTTTCCGTTCCTGTTGGCGCAAGACTAAAGGTCGACGGCCAGGACGTAGGCACCACCCCAAGAGTAGTTGATTTATTGGTAGGAACTCACATTCTCGAATTCAGCAAAGAGGGCTACGCCACCGGAAGCACGCCCGTAGACATTGGTCCTGATGAATCACCTGGTGGCAGCGTTACATTCGAGCTCGGCGGGCTATCACGCGATACCGTTGAACTTCGCGACGGCACCTCCATATTAGGCGACGTATTGTCGGTATCTATGACTTCTGTCGTCGTACGCATAACTGGCCAAGACCACAGCTACGATAGAAATAAAGTGAAAAAGATAACTTTGGTCGAGCGGGAAGCTATTCAGGAGCCTGTTGTCGTTCCTGCTTCGCCAACTTCAAAGTAGGCAACGATCTTGTCGGCTCGGGAGGTGTTATTCTAGTATTAGAACGAACGTTCGAACTATGGCTTCTTCTGCCACCAGACGGCGCGCCCATCGATCAATACGGCATCAACCGTCCGAGCCGCGCTTCGATCGCCAGCTGGGCAAGATCCTGGAACACGCCATCGAAGTCTTTTGCGAAAAAGGATACGAAGGTTCTTCCATGCGGGATCTTTCCCGCGCCACCGGCATGTCGCTAGCTGGCATGTACCACTACTTGGGCTCTAAGGAACGCCTGCTGTACCTGATCCAGAAACATACTTTTTCGACCATTCTTTCCCGCTTGCGCGACCGACTCTCGCAATCGCGTGATCCCCAGCAGGGCATTCGCGCTTTCGTCGACAATCATCTCGAATATTTTCTTGAGCACCAGCAGGCTATGAAGGTACTGTCGCACGAAGACGAAGTTCTTGAGGGCGAATACGGGCGCGAGATCGCACGCATCAAACGCGAGTACTACCAGACCTGCCGTGAGTTGCTGGACCGCTACAAAAAAGAAAAGGGACTAGAATTTGACAGTCGGACAGGGGTGCTTTCCCTGTTTGGCATGATGAACTGGATTTATACCTGGTACAACCCACGCCTTGACGGCAAGGCCGATCGTCTGGCGCAGGACATGAGCAATATTTTCTTTCGAGGTATTGGCAGCAATTAACAACGGGCAACACACTGAACAGGAGGAAAACAATCAAATGGCGACCGTCCTGAATCCCCCCACTGAATCCACTAAGCCGCTCGTCAACTATCGCGTGGATGGCGGCGTTGCGATCATCGAGATGAACGACCCGCCGGCGAATACCTATACTTACGAGATGAATCGCCAACTGGATGAAGCGATCCTCAAAGCCCGCATGGCGAACGATGTTTACGTCATCCTGCTGACCGGCGCGGGTGATAAGTTTTTCTCTGCTGGCGCGAACATTAAAATGCTGGCCAGCGTTGATCCCACCTTCAAGTATTACTTCTGCCTGCATGCCAACGAGATGTTGTTGCGGCTGGAGCACACGCCGAAGCTGGTGATCGCTGCCATAAACGGCCACTGTGTCGGCGGGGGCCTCGAAATCGCCATGGCTGCCGATATCCGCATCGCGCGCAAAGATGCGGGCAAGATCGGCCTGCCGGAAGTAAACCTCGGCGTTCTCCCGGGGACCGGAGGGACACAGCGATTGTCGCGGCTGGTGGGCAAAAGCAAAGCCATCGAGCTGATGGTGACCGGCAATACGTTCTCGTTCGAAGAGGCGCTCGAGCTTGGCGTCATCAACGACATCTTCGAGCGCGAAGGCTTCATGGAAAACATCATGGAGTACGCGCGACAGTTCTGTCCGCCCAACAAAGCTGCTAAAGCCGTGGGCAGGATTAAGCGCGCCGTGCAAACCGGCTGGGAGATCCCCATGGAGTCTGCACTGGCAGTGGAGCGTGAGAACCAGCAACTGCTCTTCCAGAGCGAAGACGCGAAAGAAGGTCTGGCCGCATACGTGGAGAAGCGCCCAGCGGAATTCAAGGCGAAATAACAGGTTTGTGGAGACGCTCGTCGCTCCACAACTTTAACTTTTCCAAGAGGATATATGCCTGGCAAAGTAGCGAAAATCGGAACCTTCAGCGACTGGGTTGGCCTTTTCGACGAATGGCGCAAGGAAATCGGCGTCAATCGCGACGAGATTGCCAGCTTCAAATTTGATACGCTCTTCGGCGCCATCGAAACCGAAGAAATTCAATTCGGCCACTACAAAGGCAAGCGCAAGTGGGAGAACCTCCGCCAGATTCCAACCCAGCAGATGCGGGACGCACTGATGAACATGATCGTCTACCAGGGAGACACCGAATTCGCCAGCGTGGAACAGCAGCGATACTTATTCGAAACCGCGCCCACTGATTGGGACCGCCGCGCCATTACCCGCGTCATGATCGAAGAAATGCGCCATGGCTGGCAGATGTGCGCTTTGTTGGTCGACCACTTCGGCTATTCCGGCAAAGTCGAAGCGCAAAAAATGCTGGAACGGCGCGCGTTTGAAAACAAACGATTGCTCGGCGCATTCAACGTCGATGTCGACAACTGGATGGATTTTTTCACCTACACCGACTTCGTTGATCGCGACGGGAAATTCCAATTGCAGATGTTGAAATATTCGGCGTTTGCCCCGCTCGGCCGCTCCATGTCGTACATGCTGCGTGAAGAGGCCTTCCACATGGGGACCGGGAACGACGGTCTGCGTCGCATCGTGCAGGCGGGCGTCATTCCCGCGTGGCTGATTCAGAAATATCTCAACAAATGGCTGTCGAGTTCATACGATCTTTTTGGCACCGATCATTCGTCGTCCGCGCATTGGGCTTACGTTTGGGGAATCAAAGGTCGTTACGATGAGCCCAAAAACGACAAGCAGGCCGACCTCGACGATCTGAACGACTACAACCGCAACTTGTATCGCGACGAGGTTGCTGGCCTGATTGCCCGCTTTAATACTGTCCTCAAGCCGGGCGAGCCCAAGCTCTACGCTCCGGACATAAAGTTCAATCGCATGATTGGCCGCTGGGCGAACCAGAAATTCCATCCGGAAAGCGGCGCGCGCCTTGAAGACAAAGAATATGATCAGCAACTGCCCGACTTCCTGCCCAGTGCCGAGGACAAGAAACTGCTGCTTGAAATCATTGCCAACGAAAAGAAGTGGATCGTGCCGAAAGAAGGTGCGCGCGATCCTTTCGAAACCATCGCCGAGCCACGGAAATCGGCGATCAACCTGTGAGTGGCACAGTCCATGTGGGAACGGGCCCCCTCGCCCGTCCGGCCGAGCAGGGCTCGATAAATGCATACACACTTTCCGAACTTATGGTCTGTGCCGCTGCCCGCGAAATTAAAGATGGAGAATTGGTCTTCGTTGGCATGCGCCTACCGCTGATCGCATTCGTAGTCGCGAAGAAGACTCACGCGCCCAACGCCATCGGCCTCTTCGAAAACGGAGTGATCCGCTCAACGCCTGTTTCAGACCTGATCTACACCATGGCCGATCCGCCAAATATTTTGGGAGCGACTCAATGCCTCGACATGCTGGGAGTGATGAGCCTGTTGCAATCGGGCCGCGTCGATCTCGGCTTTCTCGGTGCAGCAGAAGTCGATCGCTTCGGCAATCTCAACTCCACCCAGGTGCAAGGGCCGCGGGGAATGATTCGCCTGCCGGGATCAGGCGGTGCATGTGACATCGCGTCGCTTGCGCATCGTTTTGTTGTCTTGCTCGAGCACAAGAAAGAACGGCTTCCCGAGCGGGTCTCATTTATGACCAGCCCCGGATACGGAGATGGGCAAGGTTGGCGGAAGAAAGTTGGGCTGCCGCGCGGCGGACCCTCAGCAGTGATTACGACCAAAGCTGTTCTGCGCTTCGATGAGAATGGCGAAACGTATCTGGATTCTGTGCACCCGGAAATCGAGATCGAAGACGTACTCGCGAGTACGGGATGGAAATTGCAGCTGGCACCGAGTGTGCAGCAGACTGCGAAGCCCTCGCATGAAGAGCTGCAGGCAATTCGGGAATACGACGAACAAGGTTTTTGGACTAGCTAGGCTCGTGTGGGTCGGACACTCTTGTCCGACAAATTCATATGGCGACTCAAACAGCGGCGAAATTCGAAAGGCTGGTTGTTACCTTCGATACTTTCGTCGCCCGCGTCAGCTTGCGAAATCCAGCTCTCAACATCATCGACTTTCCGATGATGGATGAATTATCCGCTGCTCTCGCCGAGATCGAATCCAGGCCAGAAATCTCAGCCATAATTTTCAGCGGAGCAGGGAATTGCTTTTCCGCTGGCGTCGATGTAGCCGCGCACATGCCCGACAAAGTTGCGTCCATGCTGGAGAAATTTCATCACGTCATCCGCTGTCTGATCGCGACGGGAAAAGTGACCATTGCCTCGGTCCACGGGCACTGTCTGGGAGGCGGCGCCGAACTCGCCATGGTTTGCGACCTGGTTTATACATCGGAAGATGCGCAATGGGGATTTCCTGAAATTCAACTCGGCTGTTTTCCGCCCATCGCCGTTACAGCCCTGAGCGCGCTCATCGGACAGAAACGCGCATCAGATCTCATTCTCACGGGCCGCACGATTACCGGTACGGAAGCCGCCGCCATCGGGCTGGCCAGCGGTTCAGTTCGCGCGGATCAACTAGAGCGCGCCGTGAACGAAACCCTGCGCAAGCTCTCCTCGCTCAGCCCCGCCGCACTCGCCCTCACCAAGAAAGCGATTTACGCTTGGGACTCTATACATTTCGACAAAGGTTTAGCGCGAGCGGAAAAGATTTATCTCGACGAACTCATGCAGAGCGAAGACGCTCACGAAGGCATTCAAGCGTTTATGGAAAAACGCCAGCCAAAGTGGAAGGGCCGTTAATACGATGTTAAAACTTCGCTCCATGCGCGATGCGATTGCTGAATTCGTTGCTGACGGATCATCCGTCGCCATGGGTTTGCAGATGGAGCAGATGATTCCGTTCGCCGCCGGCCATGAACTCATTCGGCAGAAGAAACATGGGCTCACGCTGATCGGGCCCATCTCCGACATTCTTTTTGATCAACTAATTGGTGCAGGATGCGTAGAGAAAATTATCGCTGCCTGGGTTGGCAACGTCATGATGGGTTCGGCCTACAACTTTCGGCGCGCCGTCGAGCAGGATGGAATGAAGGTGTTCAATATGACTAATTTCGCCATTGCTCTTGCCTTGCAAGCTGGCGCAATGGGCGTCCCTTTTCTACCGACCAAAACGGCATTGGGTAGCGATACGGCAAAGGGCAATCATTTTTTCTACCAGATATTTTCGCCGTTTGCTCCTAAAGAATCGTTGTGGGCGGTGCGAGCGCTGAATCCCGATGTCACCATCGTTCACGTGCAGCGGTCCGATTCAGAAGGCAACGCTCACTGCTGGGGAAATTTAGGCGGGATGATTGAAGGCGTGCGCGCGGCCAAACGGGTGATTCTAGTCGCTGAAGAAATTGTCGAGCCAGAGATCATTGCCAGCGATCCTAATCGCACCGTGATTCCCGGTTTTCTGGTTAACGCTGTCGTCGAATGCCCAAATGGAGCGCATCCTTCCCCGGTGCAGGGTTATTACAATCGCGATAATGATTTCTTTCGCGAATATCACCAACAAACTAAAACCAAAGCAGAGAGTGACGCTTGGCTGGATCGGTGGGCATTTAACGTTTCCGACCGCGCGGGATATTTAGATCAACTGGGATCGGATCGTGTCGAAGCGCTTGAAGTAAAGCAACACGCGTATGCAGCACAAGCAGATTTTGGCTATTAGCACTGGCCATGTAGGTGCGGGCGTCCATCGCCGTACGCCTCAAGACGCTAAAGGTTTAAAAGCTAAAAGCTGTTGTTTATGAAAAAGCAACTTCTCGAACTCCGAGTGAATGGTCGTACGCATGAGCTGGCGATCATGCCCAATCGCCTGCTGCTCGATGCGCTCCGCCAAGACTTGCAACTCACCGGCTCGAAGCGCGGCTGTGATGATTCCTCCTGTGGCGCCTGCACTGTTCTGGTTGATGGCATGCCTGCCCTTTCCTGCACTATGCTGGCAGCAAGCTGCGAAGGTCAGGAGATCACCACGGTTGAAGGCGTCAGCGAACACGGCGCTCTGGCCGCTATCCAAAAAGCGTATGGTGACTGGGGAGGCGCGCAATGCGGCTTCTGCACCCCCGGCTTCATGATGACGGTAAAGCATCTGCTTGCCACAAATCCCCATCCCACCGATCCCGAAATCCGCGACGCCCTGAGCAGCAACTTGTGCCGCTGCACGGGCTATAGCCAGATGTATGAGGCAATTAAAGCCGCAATTCAGGCCGAGCACGTTCGAAGTCCAACAGGACCGAAATAACGAAGTGCCAATCGAGAAGTGTGGATCTTCTCACCTCGCGGTGCTTTGACGTGAAAGCAGTATCACCTCTGCATTTGTCGATCACTCAATCTAAGTGAGGACAGCTGCCCCTTCAGCAGGTTCAGGGCAAAGCTCTTGGCGGTGTGGCCGAGCTTGCTGCCAGCAGATGCCACCCCACGAACGCAGGATTTTATGTGATTCCTCTGCGCGCTCCGAGATCCTCTGCGCTCGCTGCGGCTAAGAGTTTGCTGTTGCGGTACCTCGAACACTGCTGAAATCATCTACTAACAAAGCAATGTTAAAGCTGCCCTTCTATGCACCCATTCGACTGTCTCGCCATCAGAAACAAGAAGTATGGCCAGTCCAACCGCCAGTTCGTCGCGCTCTGATGTTTTACCGTCTCAACGTTTGCCTGTTGCCGGGCAAAACTCCCCGGTCCAGCAGCCATGGGTTAAGCGTGTGATAACCAACGCTGCTCGCCGTTTGAAGGATAGCTCCGTATTCTTTCCGGGCATCGTGCGCAGCTTTCGGGCGCTGCAGAAACTCGGTATTAACCTGACTCCTAACCATTTTTATTGGCCAGTCCCTGACGTCGAAGAATTGGCGCGACGCGAGTGGCCCATCTATTCAACTCCCCCTGGCTGTGACTTCCGGTTGCGCGAGCAGGTTAAGCTAGCCCGCGATTTTTCGAAGAAATATGTCCCTGAACTCGATTGGAATTCGCGTCCTACTCCCAATTCCTATCACTACAACAACGGCTACTTCGAATCCTGCGATGCTGAACTGGCTTATTGCATGGTACGAGAATGGAAGCCGCGCCGAATCATTGAAATTGGCTCTGGTTTCAGCACGCGAGCAATGGCGCAGGCGCTGCGAATCAATCAGGAGTGCGATGGAACTGCCGGGGAACTGATTACCGTAGATCCATATCCTGAACGCCTGCCGGCAAATGACATACCAAACCAGATCACCGTGGTGCCAGAGCGAGTGCAGCGGCTGGATCTCAGCTTTTTTGAAACCTTGCAAGCAGACGACATTCTCTTCATCGATTCCAGCCACGTGGTCTCAACCGGCAGCGATGTTGTTCGAGAGTACCTGCAAATATTGCCGCGTTTGAAACCCGGAGTGCTGGTCCACCTCCACGACATTTTTCTGCCTTCCGATTATCCTCGTGATGCGGTCCTCGACAATCTATGGTTCTGGTCCGAACAGTACCTGCTACAGGCGTTCCTGTCGTTCAATCATGAATTTGAAGTACTGTGGTCTGCAAGCGCGATGCAACTTTCTCACGCCCGTCTTCTCGGTCAGTGCTTCCCCAACTGGAATAACAGCTACTCAAAGATTCCGTCATCCCAAAGACGATTCATTCCTAGCGCTGATGGCAACCGGGTGTGGCCCTCAAGCTTCTGGATGAGATGTTTGGCTCACTAATTCTCGAGAAACGTTTTGATTTACAACAAGCCCTCGCAGTGATTGTTTCTACAACTCGCAACCTCCCGCCATGTCAATATGGCTCGGCTGTTAAATTCCGAATAAATTTCAACATTCGTGTGGATAATATTGTGGAAATCTGAGCAATTGCCTGCTTAACCGCTTTGTTAGTAAAAATTTATACAGAGTGCACACATGTAAGTGCGCTCGCCGAAATTTATTTTTGTGATGAAAGAATCGCCCTCAAAAGCTCGTCTTGATAAATTGCTGCTCGAACGCCAACTGGTTCCTTCTCGCGAACGGGCACAAGCTCTTGTGCTCGCCGGCAAGGTTCTAGTTAATGGTCAGAAAATCGACAAGTCCGGAACCTTGATCGACGTGTCATCAGAAATCCGTTTGCTTGGGGACGATCTGAAGTATGTCGGCCGCGGCGGCCTTAAACTCGAACGCGCCCTGGAGCACTGGAAGATCGATGTTCGCGATCGAGTTTGCCTGGATGTCGGCGCATCCACCGGTGGTTTCACCGATTGCCTGCTGCAGCACGGCGCCGCCCGCGTCATCGCCGTTGACACCGGCCAAGGGCAGATCGCATTCCGACTGCGCCAGGATTCGCGAGTCCGTCTGCTCGAAAGGACAAACGCCCGTTATCTCACCCCCGAACAACTCTCCGAGGAAGTTGACTTAGTCGCCATGGACGTTTCATTCATTTCCGCGACACTCGTCCTCCCAGCTGTAATTTCTGCTGCCTTTCCTGACCAGCCAAATGCCCGCGCAGGTCGCGAGCTGGTTGTGCTGGTAAAGCCGCAATTCGAAGTCGGTCGCGACCTCGTCGGTAAGGGCGGAATCGTTCGCGATGCTTCAGTTCAACGGCAGGCAGTGGAAAAAATCCGTGCCGCCGTGCGGGCGCTCGGTTCGAACGCTGTAGACGTCGCCGAATCACCCATTCTCGGCGCTGAAGGCAACCGCGAGTTTCTGTTGTATGCCAAGTTTTAGCCGAATTCACCACACGTCCTTCGCTTTGGGTACAATTTCACTTTCAAGATGACCAGCAAAACTTCGTCTGCCAAAGCCGTCGGCATCGTTTCCAAACCAAATAAGCCTGAGGTCGCGCAGATCGTTCCCGGCTTAAAAGAGTGGCTCTCCAGTCACGGCTATTCATACATAGTCGATCCTGAGACTGCCCCCTTCGCGGTCGGCGCAGAAGTCCTTTCGCGAGTTGAGATGGCCTCGCGCAAGCTGGAATTCGTGATCGTGCTCGGCGGCGACGGCACTCTGTTGTCCGCTGCCCGCGCCGTCGCTCCGGCTGGTATTCCTATCGTCGGCGTCAATCTGGGCGCTCTTGGCTTCCTCACTGAAATTCCTCTGGACGACTTGTACCCCACGCTCGAAAGCATCATTAAAGGCTCCTGTGATATCGATGCCCGCTCTATGGTCCATTGTGAAGTGATCCGCCGCCGCGAGGTGGTCGGCAGCTATGAGGCCCTGAACGATGTGGTAGTAGGGAAGGGAACTATCGCTCGGCTGAATCACTGCGACGTTTACATCGACAAGGTTTTTGTGTCCCGCTACCAAGCCGACAGCCTGATCGTATCCAGCCCGACCGGTTCGACGGCGTATTCTCTCGCTGCCGGCGGCCCCATTCTTATGCCGGACGTTGCAAGCTTCGTAATTACGCCAGTCTCAGCGCACTCACTGACGCATCGTCCTCTGGTCGTGCGTGACACTTCGCACATTGAAATCGTGGTCATGACCGGCGATGAAGATGCCTACCTCAGCATCGACGGCCAGGCGGGGATGCCGGTCTATGATGGCGACCATATTTATTGCCGAAAATCCGAATATCAGGTAAAACTTCTACATACCTGTGGCACATTCTTCGAAGTGCTTAGCAGCAAGCTGAAGTGGGGCCAGCGTTAAACTGGCCAATGCATGCGAGTTGCGAAATGCTTTCTATTCAGCCAAAGAGTGCATATTAGCTTCAAGCGACGCCCTCGGTCTTGTCCAGGTCCGCGATTGTCGTCAACGCTCCACTCGTGCGCGTTACCTAATTTCTAGTACGCAGGAAAAATTACAAAAAAATGTCCTCATGATTCTTGACCTGAGTAGCTCGTGTCCCATACGATGCCACCTCATGCCACCTCATCGCAGAATTATTATCATCGCGTGTTGTACCGGAATCACTGCCGGCCTAGCTTCGAATTTAGGCATCGAGTGGATGCGTTACCTCACGGTCGTTTTGATCGGGGTTGTTGGGGCGTTATTTTGGCAAGTGAACGAAGTTCGCGAAGAGGCAGAAAAACATGTGATCCGTGCCGTGTCGCATCACCTGAATAACAGCTTGACCGTAACCATGAACCGGCGCTACCTCGACCCGAATACCCGTGAGCAAATCGTCGACGAGGAGTTGCAACGATGCGCTTGGGTCATCCAAACAATTTTGCCGACGCTCAAGGTTGGGTTACCGGAGCTTCTTAATATCAAGCGCCATCCTTATCCAGGCCAATGGGCACAACCCGAAGAGAAATGGTGGCAACAGCAGCCACCGACTGTACACTAGGGAATTCGCGCTAGTCTCCAGACGACAAGCTGACCATCCGCCATGCGTCACGCTAGGGCCTGACCGCTCTACAAACGTGACCACAGGCTATACGTATTCTTCATGGCTGTCGACGTTGGCCTAAAGCCGTGATCGCGCTGCAGCTTTTCGCTGAGGCCGCGCCAGAATGCTGCGGGAAATCAGGTTCGCCAGTTTCTTCGCATATTTGCCCTCGAGCAGTGACAAGAGAGCGAAGCCGACGCCCACCATCGCGGCGATTTGGAGCATGTGGACGAAGCTCTGAAGAATCGTAATCATATTCGGAAAGTTGAACTCCCGATAGCATCAGCCAGTCAGGCGAAGATGTAAATTGCCCATAAGTTGTACTCCATG
>Ga0157372_10006019_pt1 | contig 12880 bp, 14 predicted proteins | sample C55metaG_FD_115307 | JGI IMG/M metagenome (GOLD analysis project Ga0157372, IMG submission 115307) | Corn rhizosphere microbial communities from Kellogg Biological Station, Michigan, USA - C5-5 metaG | ecosystem: Host-associated > Plants > Roots > Rhizosphere > Soil | place: USA: Michigan... | reverse complement strand
GCGCGCCTGAGTGCCATGTTGGGCGACGGCACTACGTCTGCTCAGTTGGAGAAGCAGGCTGGCGATTTTCGCGACAAGTTCGAAGACGCGTTCTGGTGCAAGGAACTGGACGTCTATGCGTTGGCGCTGGACGGCAAGAAGCGCGCATGCAAGGTGCGCGCATCGAACACCGGGCATTGCCTGTTCTCCGGCATCGCGCGCCATGAACGTGGAAAAGCAGTAGCGCAAACCCTATTTGCAGAAGACTTCTACAGCGGCTGGGGCATTCGCACGCTCGCAACTGGTGAGGGCCGCTATAATCCGCTGTCGTATCACAACGGGTCGGTATGGCCGCATGACAATGCCATGATCGCCGCGGGCCTGGCGCGGTACGGCTTCAAGAATTTGGCGGGCAAAATTCTCCTGGCGCTGATGGACGTCAGCAGCAATCTGGAACTCCACCGATTGCCCGAACTGTTCTGCGGCTTGGAGCGCCGCGAAGGGGAAGGCCCGACGTTGTATCCGGTGGCTTGCGCCCCGCAGGCATGGGCGGCCGCGGCGCCGTTCTTGCTCATTCAGTCATGCCTGGGATTGACGGTTCAGGGTGCCCACAATCGAGTGGTGTTCACGAGGCCAGCCCTGCCCGAGGGCATTCCGCATTTGTCAATTCGCGGGTTGCGTGTGGGCGAGGCTTCTGTCGATCTACTGTTCGAACGGGAGTACGAGACGGTACGCGTGCAGGTGCTGGAGAAGCAGGGGGACGTGGAAGTAGTGGCGACGCTTTAGAGATTGGGGATCTGCCGTGGACCGAGATCCCTCGTGCCGCTAGTGAAAGCGCGGCACTTGGGGATGACGCAATTGAAATTGGGGCGCCGCGGCGGTCTGCTCTGTCCAGCACCGCCAACAAGCAGCCTGCCGTGAGCGACTGAGCGCCAACGAAGAAGCCGAATGGGCAGCTACACACCTAAGGGTCTTACCTGAAGCTTCTGCTCGGCTTACGGCGATCACCGGATGGCTATTGCCTCTGCAGCCGCTTAGCTTGGAAATAACCAAAGCTTGGAGGCTTGCATGACCAGAGCAGGAGTGTTGCTGACGGCCGCATTGGCTGCTGCCTCGCTTGGGTTGTTTGCGCAAGAACATTCGACTAGCGCAGCGTCCCCCAGCGCAGCGTCGTCCACGGCTGCAGTCGCACAGACAAGCGGTCAAAAGAATAACCCCGCGGCCCAGCCCGCCACTCCGAGCAATTCCGCCCAGAGCACACCGGCTGCCCGCGATTCATCGCCTAACGCGACAACGGCAAGCCCGAACCGTGCCATCGAAGGTTCGGAGTCGAACGATCCGGCAACGGCAAATGGCCAATTGCCGCAAACTTCGACGATCTTGCCACTTCTCGGTCTGGTAGGCTTAGGTTCCCTTGTTGCTGGCCTTTTTGCGCGCCGGTAGAGTTTATGCAGGTCCTCCGGACCAAGCCCTCGGGTAGAAGTCGCCCTCGTCTAGGCCGCTCCAAACTGATCCTGAAAGCTGGATCGTGGCGGCCCAATGAGTTCCGCGTCAAACCTAAGCTGCTGGCGAACAAACGCCAGATCGTCGCTTCCCTGCTTATCGTCGCTGGCGGGATCCTTTGCACCGGGGTTCTCGGCACGTATTCCTGGATGTACTGGAAGCAGCGTTCGCTCCTGAAGCAGTGGAACGAAGAGCTCGCGGCACGTCGGAGCATGACCAAGCTCTGGATCCCTCGCATCAAACTTGAGGATGTGGTGCTCGAGGGCGTAGGTGCGCAATCCCTATTGCTTGGACCGGGGCATATGGAAAGTTCCGTCGAGCCTGGGCTGCCCGGCAACGCTGTGATTGCAGGCCACCGGGACACCTTTTTCCGCAAGCTGCACAAACTCCGCCCGGGAGATGACGTTTACGTGCTGCGTGACGGGCACCAACTCCGCTATAAAGTGACCGCCAGGAAGATCGTTCAGCCGGATGACCTGTCGGTTCTGAGATCGTCTGAAAAGACCCAACTCACCCTGATTACCTGTTATCCGACGCATGCGATCGGGCCTGCCCCGGAGAGGCTGGTCGTGTTTGCGACCTTGCTCCCTACACAGGCCGGAGGAGCCGCCCGCGCCTCCACAACTGCGCTGAGTGGCGCCATGCCTGCATCCCCGGTAAAATAGCTCATCGATCCAGGTAACCTTACCACTTAGCTGCGAAAATTCCTGCATCGAATGACCAATGGGCGCAATCCAACCAAAGGTGAGTGAGCCGGTCAGTGATGAGCTGGCCCTGGTTGACGCGGCAAAAGCCGGAGACGACGCGGCTTTTGAAGAGTTAGTCCGCCGCTACGACCGCAACGTTTTTCGCATCGCGCAGCACATTACGCAGAACCGCGAAGATGCTGAAGACGTTGTCCAGGACGCGTTCGTTAAGGCGTACACCAATCTGAAGCAGTTCCAGGGACAGTCGAAATTTTATACCTGGCTAGTGCGGATTGCGGTGAACGAGGCGCTGATGAAGTTGCGGCGCCGGCGTCCGGAACGCACGGTTTCGCTCGATGAGGACGTGAAGACTGAAGAGGATTCGGTCCCACGTGAAGTCGCCGACTGGAGTCCTAATCCTGAGCAACAGTACACTCAGGCGGAACTTCGGGACATATTGGATCGCACGATTCACGGCCTTCCGGCCACGTTCCGTACGGTTTTTGTGTTGCGCGACGTTGAAGGGCTTTCGACCGAAGAGACCGCCGAGGCGCTCAGTTTGAGTATTCCGGCGGTGAAGTCAAGGCTGCTTCGGGCCCGCCTGCAATTGCGGGAGCGTCTGAACAAATTCTTTCAAAGACGAGATCGAACCAATGGATCGCAAAAAACCGTCAGTGGAGATGGCAACCAGTGAAGTGCTCTGAATTTCTCCACGAACTCACCGACTATCTCGACGGCGTCATTGACGCCGGCACAAAATCTGAACTCGAAGAGCACTTGGCTTGGTGCCACAACTGCTATGTAGTTTGCGACACCACCAAGAAGACCATCGAGATCTACCGCGACTCCAAGCTCTACGAACTCCCCGAAAACCTTGAAACCAAGCTCCGGTCGGCTATTGCAACCCGCTGCAAGTCGCACAAAAACAAGACTTCCGAGGGAAAAGCGTAGTAAGGGACTGTGTTCCTGCTCCAGAATCTGGATTCTTAGCAATACAGCTCACCTGAGTTGGTCGAACCCTTTTCAGCAATTCTGAATCTAAGGTAAGTAGAAGCCGGATAGCGTACCCCCAGTTCCGCAACGGCTTTCTGTGGAGGTAGAGGGATGTTCTCCCGGATTCTGGATGTGCTGTTCGGTTGCACGCATAGCCACATCAGCTTTCCAATCACGATCAAGAAGGGCGCGCGCAGCCGCGCTGCTTTCCCTACAGGAACCTACGTCGTGTGCCTGGACTGCGGCAGAGAGATGCCCTACGACTGGAAGCAGATGAAGATCGTCCGCGGCACTCCGGAGCGGGTGGCCGTTGCTTCACTGGCGACTAAGGAAGCCGCGTAGAATTCGCCAGCTACTGCAGGGTAAGAGTCATCGCTGCAAAATCAAATGTGACTCTATGCGCTTGCTGCAACAGGTCTATCCCCAGATTTCCTGCAAAGAACTTGCTAGTCTCCAACGTGGGTTTCAAGAGGACTCCGGCGGGCTTGAGTACGACGGGAAAACCTCCGATTGTGAAATTTACTAATGGCAGAATGGCGGCATCCAGGTTCTTAGTACTGCCCACTCCTTCCATCTTGTACGAACTTGTTTTTTCGGCAGTGCGAATCATTTCAGGAGCAACACTAGCAAAAGGCGGATAGAGATCCGTATTACTTGCGCCGGTATCTAGAGTGAAAGCGAGCTTGCGATTTCCAAATCCAACCTGCACAACCGGGTAGTTCCCATCGAAGCAGAGGTCGGCTTTGGAAACCGCTCCCAGCGGCTTTGGATGAATTTCGAATTTCTTTCCCTCCCATGCGAATGTCTGCAGACCCAGAAGCACTGGCAATCCCAGAAGGCCCCGCGATCCTGATGGCTGCTGATTGAAAGGAGCCTGGTCGTCTGGAAACACCAAGAAAACGACATTCTTGAGGTGTACGAATGCAATCCGTAAATCGTTGGCCACCGCAAGCCTGAATCCGACGCGCTCGCCAGTCATGACTCCCATGGTGGCGGCTATATCTTGAACCTGCAGTTTTAAGCGTTTCGCTTCCGATTCGCTCATGATCGACAGGTTTGCTCCCGTGTCGAACCAGTAGGTTGCCTGCATACCGTTAACTGAAAACGGAATTCCTCCATTTGCAAGGTTGAGTAAGGCAGTACCTGCGCCCTCCACCTTTTCGTCGGGAACGCGGCTGAGGGACTCAAGAAGGGCCCGGACACTGAGGGCATCGGAATCGTTAGGCCTTTCCGAAAGGATGGCCGTTACTTCCCCAAACGCCTGTCTATACTTCCCGGACCGGAGGTAGAAAGAGGCCAGAATTCTATGTGCCTCGACCGCTTCGTCGTCATGCGGTTTAGTCCCTAAGTGCTCCGACATTTTCTTTTCGCACGTACTGACGTCGGCGAATGCGCACGCAACCGCGCCCTGGTAAAAAGCTGGAGCGGACACCTTCTGAGCAGCAGCGCGCAGTTCAAACCAGTTCCGATCTTCGTACAACTTTCTAAGTCGTACATCGTTGTCTTGCGCGCGGAGGTGCGAGGAGGCAAGCAGGACAAGAAACAGGGTTAAAGCTGAAGCAACGTTGAATCGCTGTGAACGCACGGAAGAGAGTGTACAACGCCAAAGAAAAAATGGCGGGACGCGAGTCCCGCCATTTTCCTCTGAGGAGCAGTCTGCTTACTGCTGCTGATCGTCCGGACGGCGTTTCAAGGTTGGCCGGCCGTCATCGGTCGAAGTCTTATCATCACTGCCGTTCTTGTCAGTTGAAGAAGCACGCCGTAGGGTTGGCTTCTTGGTGTCCTTCTGATCATTCAGCTTGCGCCGATTCTCAATGGACGCCAGCCGCGCCTTTACTTCGTCGAACTCAGAACTGGAAACGAGGTATTCCTGTTTTGCCGGAAGGATCTTTGCAATCTCGTCCTGCGTCTTCCCAATTCGATCAGGCGTCTGTGGATGCGTTGAGAAGGCCTTTGAAATCGTGCCCGGCTTTCTCTTCTCCTGCACCTGGACTTTTTCAAAGAAGGATACGAACGCAGCTGGATCGTAGCCGGCTTTGTACATGTATTGAACGCCAAGATAATCGGCATCGGCCTCAAACCCACGCGAGAACTTCAGAAACGTAAGCGGAACGGCGAGTCCGGCACCTTCATAAGCAGCGTAGCCGATCGGGCCCCCCATGAAGATCAGCGGAATCGTCATCATTTGCATCAGGGTGCCGCGGGTCTGCTCACGAGCTGCGTGGCAGGCGGCAACGTGTCCGATCTCGTGTGCCATCACGCCGGCGAGTTCAGCCTCTTCGTCGGCCGCGAGAATCAGGCCCGAGTTCACATAGAAGAAGCCGCCGGGAAGCGCGAAAGCGTTGATGTCATCCGAGTCGATGACCTTGATGGTGAAGGGCACTTGCGAATCGGAGTTGCGCACCAGGTTCTGCCCGAGCCGGTTGATGTACTCCGAGACCACCGGATCATTGATCACCTTCGACTGCGACTCGACTTGCTGGGAGATCTGCTTTCCCATCGCGATCTGCTTCTCGAGGCTGTACCAGTTCCCCATGCCCTTCGCGCAACCGACGTTGCGGTTGCCGATTGCATTGATGTCGTCGCGGCCGCCGTCATTCTGCACCTTGCCCGAAGGCTCAACGGTCGAGGCCGAAGGGGGAGCGGCCGTCGGGGCGGTCTGGTCATTGGTCTTATCTTTGTCCGCACCATAGGTGAATGGCGCCAGAGCAAATGCCAGCAGTGATGCCGTCAAGACGATCGCTCGTAATTTCATAGGAATCTCCAATTCAACCCCTGAAAAAGGGTGCCGCTGCCCTAATTATAGTCCTCAGGCGTAGCTTCGCTCGGGAACCTATAAGGTTGGACGCACCTTTGCCTCTACAAGGTTACCCAGCTAATTGGATGAACCCCTCACTGGCCAAGATTCCCTGTTCGGTGCCGGCCGGTTGCAAAAGATTGGTCAATACGAGAACATACCCGTTTGCCTTAATAACTCTTTTTAGACAAGGAAGATGCCATCCATGGCTAAGAGCCAGAAGTCCGCTCAAGACAAGCAGCAGGAGCCCGCAAAAATCCAGCCTGCCAAGGGCAAGCTGGGAATCATGATTCCAGGCATGGGCGCTGTCGCGACCACATTTGTCGCCGGCGTGGAGGCGGTGCGCAAAGGGCTCTCCAGCCCTATCGGTTCCGTTACCCAGATGGGGACGATTCGCCTTGGCAGACGCACAGAAGGCCGCTTTCCGCGGGTAAAGGAATTCGTGCCTTTGGCGGCACTCGATGATCTTGTTTTCACTGGCTGGGATCCTTTTGACGATGATATGTACATGGCGGCGAAGAAGGCCGGCGTTCTGGAAAAAGAACTGCTGGACAAGGTAAAACCCTTCCTTAGCGGCGTGAAGCCCCGCCCGGCAGTCTTCGATCGCAATTACGTCAAGAAGCTCGACGGTCATCACGTCAAGAAAGGCAAGAACAAGATGGACTTGGCGGAACAGGTCCGGGCCGACATTCAGGATTTCAAGAAGACGTCTGGAGCAACGCGGCTAGTGACCATGTGGTGCGGATCGACCGAAATATTTCTTCAGCCCACGGCTGCACACCAGTCAGTGAAGGCGTTCGAAAAGGCGATGCAGCAGAACGACGAGGCCATCGCACCTTCGATGATCTATGCATACGCGTCGCTGATGGAAGGCGTGCCGTTTGCGAACGGAGCACCGAACCTGACCGTTGACCTTCCTGTGATGCTGGACCTTTCGCGCAAGAACGAAGCGCCGATCTGCGGCAAGGATTTCAAGACAGGCCAGACGCTGATGAAGACGATCCTGGCGCCAGGATTCAAGGCGCGGCTGCTGGGACTCGCGGGATGGTTTTCGACCAATATTCTCGGCAATCGAGACGGCGAGGTGCTGGACGATCCCGGGTCATTCAAGACCAAGGAAGAGTCCAAGCTTTCGGTGCTGGAGCACATTTTGCAGCCGGACCTTTATCCGGAACTGTATGGCAAGTTCACCCACAAAGTCCGAATTAACTATTACCCACCACGCGGCGATAACAAAGAAGGTTGGGACAACATCGACATCTTTGGTTGGCTTGGATATCCGATGCAGATCAAGGTGGATTTCCTCTGCCGCGACTCGATTCTGGCAGCACCGATTGTGCTGGACCTGGTGTTGTTCCTCGACCTCGCCAAGCGCACCCCAGAGTTGCGGGGTATCGGCATCCAGGAATGGCTCAGCTTCTATTTCAAGTCGCCAATGACCGTCCCTGGGCTCTATCCGGAACACGACCTTTTTATTCAGTCAATGAAGCTAAAGAACACGCTACGGCATTTGAAGGGCGAGGAACTGATCACGCACCTGGGGTTGGAGTACTACGACTGAGGCGGTCATCGTACACCCGAACGGCAGCCTTGTTAGCCAACTTGCGATTTGGGTGTGAGCATTTCGTACCAATTATGACCCGCTCCTCGAGCTGACTGCGGCCGGAGGGTGTCGTCGTTGTCCTCGTTATCACCGTGCTTCCAAGCTATCGTTAACCCTCCCGCGCTGTCGAGGGCCTTATGAGAGGTACCGTACCGCCTGTATAGAGCTCCTCACAAAATTGTGGCACTCTGGTACACGTATGTTGTGCATTGCTGAAGACTACCTGTAGCCGCTCACCTATAACATTCCCTTCTTTTGCGGGTCGGCCGTCACAGATTCGGATCATCCGCGTGCGAAAGGCATTCAGTGGAAGTCGGCTTTTACGTTTTGCTGTTCGTACTACTTGCACTATTCGCCCAGCTTTGCCGAGAGTGGTGGGCGTTGCCGCGAACACTACTACGAGCGTCATTCTGGGCATTCGGCCTGCTTCTCGCTCTGGTCCAAGCGTGGGTGTTTCGCTACTACGCCTCAGCTGACGCTATCTCGTACCTCGACATGTCAGATGGGGTTGTGCCCGGGCAAGACTGGCATCGCCTGATCAATGGAGTGTGGAGTCCACTCTATCCGTTTTTGCTTGGGATGTTCCGCAACATATTCGGAATCTCTCCTAGCAATGAAATCGTGGCTGCTCATATCTTGAACGTTGTTTTTTTTGCGTTTGCATTTATCTGCTTCGAACTCCTGATCGCGAATCTGCTAGAAAAAAATCACGCTTGGATTGCAGCCAAGACGGTATCTAATGCTCTGCCAGTTCGGGCGTGCATTGCGTTGCTTTACTCGATGTTCCTCTGGGCGTCTTTGAACGTCATTACGGTAACGAACTTGCGACCCGACATGCTCATGTCGGGCTTCTTATATTTGGCAGCTGCGAAACTGGTGGCCTTGTGCGGAGAACGCGGCACTTGGAATGAGTACCTTGTATTAGGTAGCGTGCTCGGAATCGGGTTTCTCGCAAAGGCACCGATGTTGCCACTCGGGATTCTGATACTGGTTGTCAGCATATTCGTGGTCCAAAAGCACGTTAGCGGTTTCGCAAGGGCAGCAACTTCCCTGGCCGTCGTGCTCGCAATTGGTAGCCTATATTTCGTTCCTTTATCACTCTCCCGTGGACGCTTCACGTTGGGAGAAAGCGGCGCTTACAACTACCTAGTGCACGTGGATCGAGCCGGCCCCGGCCAGGGTTGGTACCTCGAAAATCCGGGCCAGGGGATTGGAAGGTTTCAGGCCCCCCCAACGCAAATTTCTCAGACACCACCTGTATATGCCTTTGGCGCGGATGCACTGATCACACACCCGCTGCGTTTCGATCCCGCCGTGTGGATGAAAGGAGTGCGGCCGCGCTTAGCTTTGAAGCGGCAAATCGGAGAGGCATACTTGAATCTCGCTAACCTGGGCAAGCCCTTGCGGCAAATGCTTCCAGTGTTAATGGTTGCTCTTCTACTTATGTTTAGGATTCCTAAACGTGAGGCTCAGCAGGGATTGATGAGGACCTGGCCGTTGGCTCTGCTCGCAATCGCGGGGTGTGCTATGTATGCGGTTGTGCATCTCGAGGGTCGATACATCGGCGCATTTCTGGTCCTGTTCGTGTGCTCAATCATTGCCGGGACTCTCGAAGTAAGGAACGGGAATATCTTCAACCGCATATTCTTTACCACCACGTTGGCTCTGGCCTCGTTCAGCCTGCTGCTGACTCCAGTCTCTACTACCTATTGGGAGTATTCTCGAACTGGAAAAGGTACGGACGAAGCAGCCATTGCTGCAGCCGAACTCCACCGGTTGGGCATTCAATCGGGGGACCGGATAGGGAGAATAAGTTCCAAGGTTTCCGATTTGGCAATGGACAGGATCGCGCGAGTCGAGGTCGCCGCAGAGGTAGATTACTTATATGTGGAACAGTTCTGGCTTGCACCAGTCGAACAGCAGCAATCAGTTCTTCAATTGCTCGCGGAGCACGGAGTCAAAGCCGTGATAGCCACGCACCCGGTTCTCACAGGAGCTAACCAGCGACAATGGAAGCAACTTGCATCCACCGATTTCTGGGTTTGGCTGCCACAGCGGAAGAGCAACTGATTGAAAGCATTTTGAAGACCTCCGATCTCCCGTGGATTCGCGGTAGTTGCGCATAATTTCTTTGCCAAGTGCTACCGTTCTTTCGGCGAGTGGCGGTCGCGAGTGGGCGAGCTGCTCGCAAAAATTCCAACAGGCAAATGGATGCAGAGTGTGGCGCTGCGTCCTCATCTCTCATATTCACTTCGAGAAGAAATACCCGACGACCATCATCAGAATGACCACTCCTAACGCGGACAGCACCAGGAGAACCGTATCAAGCACGCGAGGCCAAGCATGGAGCTTTGCCTCGCGCGTTTTGCCGCTAATGACATCTTCCGTAAGACGGGCAATATTCGGGTACATGGGCTCATTCGCCCACTCGAGCGTGTTGCTGAAAGAGCGCGGATCCTCACAGTCGTCCGCCTCGGCCTCTAACTCTTCCTTTGCGAGAAGCTGAGTAATGACTTCCTTTGCCTCCAACTCCAGCACCGGAGGCAGGGGGCATTGGCGCGCGAGCAGATCTAGGTCACTTTCAGTGAGAGTGTGTCCAAGATTGCGCGCCTCGGCCGCGAATAGGCCAAGCATGTGGCGAACGGCGCTGTCCTGGTCTGAGAACACGCTTTCCAAAGTCTAGTTCACACCGTCACGGCGGGCGAATATTATGCCGTTCTGATCCGGTTCTGCCAGTGGGACCAGATGAACCAAACAATCCCGACCGCCAGCACCACGAAGATCACGGCGTCGAATTTGTGGAAGTACTTCCCAAGCCCGCGCCAGTTTTCGCCCAGCTTCATCCCAAGCCACGCGAGTCCCAAGCACCAGGGCCAGGAACCCAGGAAGGTATAGAGGTGAAAGCGGCCCCGCGGCATGCGCGCGATGCCGGCGGGCAGCGCGATGAATGTGCGGATCACGGGGAGGAGGCGGCCAAAGAAGACTGCGAGATATCCCCAGCGGGCGAAGAAGCGGTCGGCCCAGTCGAGTTCACGGCGACCCATCAGAATCCAGTGGCCATAGCGCTCGACTAACGGACGGCCTCCGTAGCAGCCGATCTCATAAGCAATGAGCGAGCCGAGATTGCAGCCGAGGGCGCCCGCCGTCGCTACCCAGAACAACTTCATCGTGCCCTCGAAAACAAGGTATCCGGCGAAGGGCATGATCAGTTCGGAAGGTAGGGGGATGCAGGCCGACTCGATCCCCATCAAGATGACAATGCCGCCGTAACCGCCCCAGTTCATGAGGGATTTAATGAAAACGAAGAGGATTGCGAGAATTTTTTCAGTCATGAAAGCTGCGAGTTACGAGCAGTGTGCGATGAGCCGACCTCGCCTGAGCGCAGGTCGCTGTGCTGAGTGTTTTCAGAACGATCCGTCTTGCGTGAATGTGAACCCGGGCAGCGCCACCCCTGCGGCGGCTTTCGCGACTTTCACTTTCACGGTAGGCGCGTCGGGAGCAGTGACCTCAGCGGGCCGCAGTACCGCGTACTGCGAGAAAACTTCGTTGTACACCTTGGTGACGAGATAATCCTGGCCATCGTCGTCCTTGCGCCAAACTTGCCCCATTTGCACGAGTTTTACCGCCATTGCATTCCCTCTCTTCCAGAGTAAAGGCGGCGGCGGCACGCGTCAATTACCGCCGAGGACATGTCCCAAAAAGATCTCCCACGGTGTTGCGAAGCGGGCCGCTGGCCAAGCGGCGAGAATCTCTCGATCCCGTATATTGGTTCTATGGCAAAAACGTCCGCAGGAAAGTCCGGCAAGAAGTCTCACTCACGAACACAAAGCCTAGCCAAAAAATCCGCAACTGTGAAAGCGCGCGTCCTCTCATCGCGAGTCGCGTACAAAGGCCCGGCGTTCTGGGTGACGACCGACATGGTGCAAGAGCCGAGCGGAATTCGCGCGCGACGGGACATCGTGCGGCACTCGGGATCGGTGGTCATTCTCGCTGTAGATGAGAGTCAGGCAGAGCCTCGGGTTCTACTCGAACGGCAGTATCGCCATGCTGCGGGCCGGTATCTTCTGGAACTTCCGGCGGGGCGCGTCGATGAAGGCGAGGCCGAACTAAAGGCGGCCAAACGCGAACTGCTGGAGGAAACCGGCTACACCGCTCGGAGTTGGAAACGGGTGCTCTACTTCTGGGCGAGCCCTGGGTTCGTGGCGGAATCGATGGCGATCTACCTAGCCCAGGACCTTACGGCAGGAGCAGCTCAGCCCGAAGCGGACGAAGCGATCGAACTACAGCTTGTGCCGCTGCCGGAAGCAGTCCGGATGGTGCTGGAAGGCAAGATCCACGACGGCAAGACGATCTCCGGCGTGCTCTGGCTGCATGCCCAACAGAATCAACGACCCTAGTACAGTCCGTCACGCGACACTAGGTATTTTCGTGCCAAGCTAAAGTCTTTCCCGTCTTGACATTGCTATCCCCCCCTGCAGGACAATGGCGCAAACGACGCTCGGTGTTCAGGGTTGACAACACTGGCAGGGGGAGTACGTGGATCGTTTGAAAGGTACAGTGAAGTGGTTCAATAACGCCAAAGGATACGGCTTCATCGGAAGAGATGATGGGCCGGACGTGTTCGTTCACTACAGCGCCATCAGCTCTGAAGGTTATAAGAGCCTGCAGGAAGGCGATGCGGTGGAGTTCGAGATCGTGCAAGGCCAGAAAGGACCGCAAGCCGCCAACGTAAGTAAAGCGCAGTGACAGCTCTGCTGCCCCTCTTCTGACAGTTCAGTGCCTTATTTGGCGTCGGTGTGAGCGTCCTCCGGGGCGAGGAGGGCGTAGCTCACGAATGCGATGGTCTTGCTGTCGGGTGACCATGACGGCACGTTAATCGTTCCCTGCCCGCCGAATAGTTGTGCCAACACCGTCATCTTCTTATCTTCAAGGTTCATCAGCCGCAGCATGACGTTCTTGTTTTCCGGGTGGCCGGTGACGTCGCGCTCGTATGTCAGGAACACCATCCATTTGCCGTCAGGCGAGATGTGCGGAAACCAGTTGTTGTAGTCGTCGGAGAAGACCTGCTCCTGGTCGCCGCCGTCGGGCTTCATCCGCCATATCTGCATGTGGCCGCTGCGCTCGGAATTGAAATAGATGTATTGGCCGTCGGGCGAGTACTCGGGACCGTCATCCAGGCCTTTGGCGCTGGTGAGGCGGGTCTCGCCGCCGCTGCTGACCGGGATGGTGTAGATATCGAAATCTCCATTGCGTTGGCCGACGAACGCGAGCGTCTTGCCGTCCGGCGACCAGCCATGCCAGTAGGATGGTCCCGTTTTC
>Ga0157372_10006018_pt1 | contig 12880 bp, 11 predicted proteins | sample C55metaG_FD_115307 | JGI IMG/M metagenome (GOLD analysis project Ga0157372, IMG submission 115307) | Corn rhizosphere microbial communities from Kellogg Biological Station, Michigan, USA - C5-5 metaG | ecosystem: Host-associated > Plants > Roots > Rhizosphere > Soil | place: USA: Michigan... | reverse complement strand
TCGCAACGTACAACTTCCCGGGAATCAACCGGGGCTAGTGTGGTGGCCATTTGTGGTGGGAGTTGCCAGAGCGGGCAAGACCCAGGAACCCAACGCAGGTTCCAATCTCATGCGTAATCTGAGGGATAGAGGCTGTGGAAGTCAAGGGAAATCGTTGGTCGCTCGCGTTAAGCCAAGAAACAACGAGGTGGAGAGAACCACCAAACAGAGCGGTTCCGACCGCATTGCGAGGACTGCACTCGATGTTTACTGTTTAGGTTCGTCTACCTTTAGCTCTCCGAGAAAGCGGCCCAGCGCGATTCAATCTTTGGGGGATGCAACATGGTTTGCAGCACCACGCAGTACTGCTCGGTCTTCTCTTGCAAAGCTCTCAACTGCTCCGGAGTGGCTTGCGGGGCGTCGATTCTGAAATTGACACGGATGGATTCGAAACCCACCGGCACGGTTTTAGAAATGCCGAGCGTCCCTTGCAGATCCATATCGCCGTTCACGGTGACTTCAATTTTTTGTGTCGGGATTCCCATTGCCGTTGCAACTAACTGACAGGTCAATTGCGCGCACGCCGCCAGCGCTCCCAGTAACAGATCGCCGGAACAAGCTGCCGCGCCGCTCCCGCCTACTCCCTGGTGCGCTTCCGCCTGATAGAGGGCGCGCCCAATGTCCACTGAGCAGGAGAGGGGCGTCGCGTTCTCACTACCTTTTGCAGTCAGGGTAATGCGCGAGCTTGCCGGATCGCGCCGGTACTGGTCTTTGAGCGGCTTCTGGATCGATCGAATGTCCATGGTTCTCCTGTGATGATTGTGAATGGGCGACGCGCGTCCTCGTCCTGCTATACTCCGAACCTTTGCCGATACGCGCTGGGCGACACACCGGTGTGCCTTTGAAAGAGAGTGCGGAAGAATACGACATCCTGATAACCCACTGCTTCGCTGATCTCCTGCATCGTGCGGTGATTGCTCTCCAGCATCCGTTTGGCTGCCGCGATTCGTAGCTTCTGCAAATAGGTGAGCGGACTGTCTCCCGTCGCCGCCTTGAAACGCCGCACGAAGTTGCGCTCACTCATGCCCACCCGCCGCGCCGGCTCTTCCAGCGGGAAAGTCTTGGAGAAGTTCTTATGCATCCATTCCTGCGCGCTGGAAATGTGATCGTCACTGTGATCGGTTTTCAAGGGAACGATCGCGAATCCGGATTGCCAGGCCCGCGGAGTCTCGATGAGCAGCGCCTTGGCTGTCTGCATGGCGATTTCGTGCCCGCAGAACCGTTCAACCAGATAAACGCTCAAGTCGAGCGCCGCATTCACCCCTCCGCCGCAATAGAAACCTCGGTCCTCAGTGACCATCAACTCCGGCATCCATTTCACCCGCGGATACATTTCGCGGAATCGCTCCGCCAGGCCCCAGTGAGTCGTCGCGCGCCTGCCATCCAGCAAACCGGCGGCTGCCACCAGGCCGACCCCTGAACACACGCTTGCCACCGCAACGCCGCGGCTGCTCCGCCGCTTCAGCCAGGGAACAATTGCGGCATTCCGTTCGACGACGTCGTGAACACTCAAACCAGTTGTGGGGACGAAGATGAGGTCGGTCTTGCCGACATCCTCAAGTGCCACATTTGGGGCGATGTGGATTTCTCCATCGCAACGCACCGGCTTGCCATCCGCTGATGCTGTGGTGACGCGAAAGCTTGGCGCACTTTTGCCGCCGGTGAGTATGTTCCATAGCGACCCCGCATGGCGAAACACCTCCATCGGCCCGATCGCCGTGGACGAGAACATCTGATCAAGCAGCAGGACCGTAATTTCCTTCATGAAGGCTCCCGCCTAAAGAGCCGTTGGCGTAAGTACCTACCTACAATGTCATATCTGCCATCTGGTGGCAAGTCCTTTCCGCAGCTATCTTCAGATCACAACGCAAACGCATCGACCAACAAAAGGAGATGGATATGAAAAAGTACGTGATTGAGCGAGAGATCCCGAGGATTGGAACTCTGACCCCGCAGCAGGTGCGCGAAGCCGCAGCGAAGTCCAATTCGGTGCTGGCTGGACTCGGCTCCGACATTCAGTGGCAAGAGTCCTACATCACTGCCGACAAGATGTTCTGCGTGTATCTGGCGAAAGACGAGGAAGTGGTCAAGAAACACGCCGAACTCAGCGGCTTTCCTGCGACCAAAGTGACAGAAGTTGGCAGTGTCATTGATCCCACGACCGGAGCGTAGCCGAGATGTGAACCAGTCCGCGCCGGAGCGAGAGTATTTCCGGTCAATGTCTGAATTCAAGAAAGAGAGAAGAGAAGAACATGGCAACAGCAACGAAGTTCTCCACAATCGTCAACGGAGTGATGGTCGACGACCTGTTCGCGACCATTGATGCCGTCAAAGCGACCCCGGCCATTGCGAAATTCAAGTTTGGTGTGCGCAATCGATGGGGCAATGGAAGTCACACTGCCTCGACGGTCGACACATTCCAAGGAGCGCTGCAACAGCTCTCGCACGCTCAGCCTTTTGTGCTCGAGTCGGACGAGCCGGCGATCCTGCTGGGCAAAGACACAGCGGCGAACCCGGGCGAGTACCTGCTGCACGCGCTGGCAGCATGCCTGACCACCGCGATGGTCTATCACGCGGCCGCTCGTGGCATCCAGATCTACGAACTGGAGTCAACCGTTGAAGGTCACATTGACCTCCACGGATTCCTTGACCTGGACAAGAACGTACGAACGGGATTCGAAGGAATCCGCGTCCATTTCAAGATCAGAGCGGACGTTCCCGAGGAGAAATTGCAGGAGGTCGTCGACTTGGCGCCGCGTTACTCAGCCGTGTTCGATTCGCTGGTAAACGGCGTACCGGTGTCGGTGACCGCTGAAGGGATGTAGATGTCGGCGGCACACAGCCACCATAGGCAACGAAGCGAAATCTAAGCAAGGAGAAACAATGATCGTGGGAAATTCAACCTCAATCCTGAAGGGCATCGCGTTAATGTTACGTTCGACCTTCTTAACCGCACTGGTGATGATCACGCCGATCCTCGCACGGGCCGATGAACCCGGGCACAATCACCACTCTTCGTCGAAGCTGGTGCAGGTCGTTCGCCAGAACACGGCGCAGTTCATCGACGTCAACAACACCAAGGCTGCCGGGTACCAGCCCTTGTTCGGCTGTGTGACCGGCCCGGACCATGGCGCCATGGGGATCCACTACCTTAACCTGGGCCTAGTGGGAGACGGTTTGTTGGAAGCGAGCACTCCCGAGGCTCTGATTTATGAGCCGGTAGGGAAGGCAAGGCGCCTGGTCGGAGTGGAGTACATCGTGGATGCTGCAACCTGGCTGGCCGCGCATGACAACACCCCGCCGCAACTCGAAGGGCAAGACTTCCAGTTCGTAGATGCTCCCAACCGCTTCGGCATTCCAGCGTTCTTCGAACTGCACGTTTGGGCATGGCGAGACAATCCCAACGGCGCGTATGTCGATTGGAATAACAATGTGAGCTGTGAAGGGCAGTAAGCGTTGAATTGGCATTGATGCGCATCAAAGCTCGGCTTGAGCAAGATTGGCTTGTACGCCTTGACAGGGCACGGCTTTTCAGCCGTGCCGTATGTCATGTTGTTTTTGACGTTCGGCGCAGCTGAAGCCGCACCCTCTCAAGGCTCCCTCAATCACCGGGTGTGGACCTCTTCTAAACGGGGCTTGGAAGGGTATCCGCAGTTTGCCCGACCACTCCTCGCATCCTCTCAGCTACAATCGAAACCGTTTCGGGGAGGGAAGAGATGCGAATGCTTCGGGCGATTGCAGTCTGGATCCTGCTGTGCGCTCCGGCTCTCAGTCAGACTTACGACGTCGTCATTCGCGGAGGCCGTGTGCTCGACCCCGAGACTGGCCTCGATGCCATCCGCGACGTGGGCATCACCGGACAGAAGATCGCCCGCATTTCAGAGTCACCGCTCACCGGCAAGCAATCGATTGACGCTCACGGCCTTGTCGTTGCGCCCGGCTTCATCGACCTCCACCAGCATGGCCAGGATCCTGCCAGCCAGCGTCTGAAAGCTTTCGATGGCGTGACCACAGCTCTGGAGCTCGAAATCGGAGCGCCCGATGTTGCCGCATTCCTCCACAATAAGGAAGGCAAGTCGCTCATCAACTATGGTTCTTCTGCTAGCCACGTCGCGGCACGCGCGGCAGCGTTTCAGGCGCCACTAACCTATCCCGAGATCATTGCGAAATCCGGGCCGGCAACCAACAACACCGTCACTCCCGATCAGTTCCGCGCGATCGAATCGCGGCTGGAGCATGAGATCGTCGCCGGCGCACTCGGCATTGGTATGGGGTTGCAATACACGCCTGGAGCGACGCGGTCAGAAGTCATCCACATATTCGGCATTGCTGCACGCCATCATGTTCCCATCTTTGTGCACGTGCGCAGCTCGGGACCGTTGGAGCCAGGGTCTTCCATTGAGTCGATCAATGAAGTGATTGGCGCTGCGGCGATCACAGGCGCGGCGCTGCACATTGTGCACATCAACAGCATCTGCCTGAAAGACACGCTGGAGTGCCTCGATATGCTCTCCGGAGTTCGCGCACGCGGGCTCGATGTCACTGCCGAGGCGTATCCCTATGCCGCCGGAATGACCTACATCAATTCGGCGCTCTTCAATCCCGGATGGCAGGAGAAACTCGGCATCAGTTACGGCGAGTTAATGCTCCCGGACACCGGAGAGCACCTCACAAAACAGCGCTTTGACGAACTGCACAATTCCTCTGTGCCGCACCTTGTGGTCATTTTCAACAATACAGAACAGGCCGACGATGCAGCTGTAACCGATCCCTTGGTGATGATCGCGAGCGATGGCATTACCGGGCATCCACGCAATGCCGGCACGTATTCCCGGGTCTTGGCGCGTTATGTCCGTTCGCAGAGCTCTCTTACCTTGATGGACGCGGTCCGCAAGATGTCATTGATGCCAGCGCGACGCCTCGAAACGTCGACCCCGGAGGCCCGCAACCTCGGTAGGCTGCAGGAAGGGAAGGCGGCAGACATTGTCGTCTTCGATCCGGAGAAGATCTCCGACCGGTCGACGTACTCCGCTCCAACAGAGCCAAGCACCGGAGTGCGCTATCTGCTGGTTGGCGGTGTGATCGCAATCGATAACGGCGCGGTCGTGCCGAACGTGCATCCCGGACGTGCGATCACGAGCAATTCGCACTAAGACGTTACTGCGCACCCGCGCAATCAGTCGGAGAGCGCCAACGCTGTGGCCGATTTACAATCGGGGTCTCACCATATGATCCCGCGCGAGGCAGCCTGGAACCTCCTGACCGAATTTACCCAATCCGAGAGCTTGCGAAAGCATGCAATGGCGGTGGAAGCCTGCATGCGCGCGTATGCGAAGAAGTTTGGTGCGGATGAGGAACTGTGGGGAGTCGTTGGTCTGATTCACGACTTCGATTACGAGAAGTATCCAACCGCGCAGGAACATCCGTACAAGGGCAATGAGATTCTGCGGGAGCGCGGATACTCCGACGAGATTCGCCGCGCCATTATGTCCCACGCAGACTACACCGGTGTGACGCGCGAGAGTCCGATGGAAAAAGCATTGTTTGCCTGCGACGAACTTGCCGGGTTCATCACCGCTGTTGCTCTGGTCAAGCCGAGCAAGTCCTTGGCGGAGGTGGAGGCAAAATCCGTGCGCAAGAAGATGAAGGACAAAGCCTTCGCCCGCAGCGTCTCGCGGGACGACATTGTCAATGGCGCGAGGGAACTGGGCGTCGATCCCGACGAGCACATCGCCTTCTGCATCGAGGCGATGAAGGGAATTGCGAGGGAGTTGGAGCTGGGCTGATTTAAGAATGCTTCGCCAGCGCGCCGCGGTTTAGGCGCTGAGCATGTCAAAGAGCCCCGATCACGCTTCTTCGTTACGAAGTTCGGCCTCTACTTCCTTCTCCAGCGCACGCCTTCCTTGGTCTGTTCAATAAGAATGCCTTGCGCCACTAGTTCGGCGCGGATCTTGTCAGACGTTGCAAAATCGCGGGCTTTCCGTGCTGCGGTCATCTGCTCAATCTTCTCGTCGATTTGGGCGTCGGTGAGCGCGGCGGCACGAACAACATCCTCGAGTTCAGGACTGATGTTCTTCTCCCGGCCTTCGGCTTTGGCCCATTCGTAAATCCGCTGCATCTGCGCGGCGTCGTCGTCATTGAGAACGGAGAAGACTTGATCGAACTGCTCCAGGGCTGTCAGCAGGGAAGGCACATCGCCGGCCTTGAGCTCTCCCGCGTCCATGGCAGTATTGACAGCCCGAATCATGTCGAAAATAGCCGCTTGAGCTTGCGCAGTGTTGAGATCATCATCCATCGCGTCGCGCAGGCGCTTGCACGTCTGCTCCCCGATACTGGTCATCGTCAGAGACGAGCCTTCGTCAAACTTGCCTGCCAGCCGCTGCCGGAAGTTCCGCAGACGATCGACCGAAGCCGCCGCCTGCTGCAAGCCATCAAATGTGAAGTTCAACTGGTTTCGATAGGGGACTGAGCTCAAGAGATAGCGGATCGTCGAAGGCTTGTAGCCCTTGAGCACGAGATCGCGAAGCGTGAAGAAGTTTCCCGCGCTCTTCGACATCTTCTCGCCTTCAACGAGCAGAAACCGCGCATGAAACCAAAAGTGCGCGAAGGGCTTACCAGTGAGCGACTCCGATTGCGCAATTTCATTCTCGTGATGCGGAAAGATCAGGTCTTCTCCTCCCGCGTGCAGGTCGAAGCTTTCGCCCAGTTCCCGCATAGACATTACCGAGCACTCTATGTGCCAGCCCGGGCGGCCAGGGCCAATCACGCTGTCCCACGAAGCCTCTCCGGGTTTCGGGGCCTTCCACAACGCGAAATCGCGGGCATTATCTTTCTCGTATTCATCAACGTCGACGCGCGCGCCATCTTCCATTCCGGCAAAATCTCTCTTGGAAAGCTTCCCGTAAGCGGGAAACTTGGCGATTCGAAAATAGTAGGAGCCATCTTCCGTCTTGTACGCGTAGCCCTTATCCACTAGCTTGGCGATGAACTCCGCCATCTGCGGAATGTTCTCGGTAGCACGGACGATCTGCGGTTGTTCAATGTGAAGTGCGCCGGCGTCTTCGAGGAAGGCCTTCTGATATTTCCCCGTGTATTGCTGAACGCTGAGTCCCGCCGCCGATGAATTGCGAATGATCTTGTCGTCCACGTCGGTAATATTCATGACGTGTTTAATCTTGTATCCGCTCAGGCGCAGGTAGCGGCGGAGAATATCGACCGCAATGAAGGTGCGGAAATTGCCGATATGGCCGTAATCGTAGACAGTGGGTCCGCAGGCGTACATGCGGACCTCGTTATCCACCAGTGGCCGGAATTCCTCAGCTTTGCCGGAAAGTGTGTTGAACAGGCGCAAGGCCATAGCGTCAAAAGAACTTCAATCATAGGGGCTGGGAAGAAGAGGGGTCAAACGCTCCGGCCGCCGCGCTAGTGACAAGGAAAAACAGGTTCCTGCGATTCAAGCGTCGGAGCTCACGCGCTTCCCCTGCTCATTTTGAACTAGGCCGCGTTCTGTTGCGGTCGCAGCGCCATCACACGCACTGTCGCGAAATGCTCCAAAAAAGTAAAGTGTTGCAGGATCCAGGCATCTCGAGACCAGATTTTGTGCTCTGCAGGCGGCCCATGGAAAGCTCTCAGTAACACAGGCACCAGCGGAGTTCGGAAGTTGCGGCTTACAAGCAACTGGAGTCCATCCACGAGTTCGTGCAGCTGCTGGGAATTGAGCGGATACTCGCCGTCGCTCACGTCCTCTCCCTTTGGAAAAAGCCGTCGAAGTTGTTTCATGCTCCAGGAGAGGCGGATCGGCTCCTGAACGATAATAAGCCCGGTCGGCTTCAGGATTCGCAGCATTTCATTTTTCGCGCGCACAATCTCCAGATGATGCAGCAGAGCCATGCAGAAGATCACATCGACGGATTTGTCCGGAAGTTCGGTATTGTAGGCGGAGCCGACTCGCAAGTCAGCTTGCAATCCGTATCTCTGCACACGCTGTTGGGCGAGCGAAATAAGGTCGGGGGAGATATCAATGCCGATGACATGTGCGCCACGCTGGCGTAACGGGATCGCCTCTTCCCCTGAGCCGCAACCAAGGTCCAGCACGACCCGGTCATGTATGTCTCCGAGCAGGTGGAAGGCATATTCGAGGGGATAACAGGTATCAGCTGGCGGATCGTAGTAACGTGCCAGATCTACGTCGCGAAACTTAACTTTTCTCGCTTCTGCCGCGCTGCGCGCGATCTCGTCCGCTTCCCGATCCGTAAGCATAGACTTCTCCTAAGAAAGACCAAAGGACTGAGCGGGCGAGCGTGAAACGAGGGTGTTTGGACCGTCTCCACCTGCTGGGAACCATCCACCGGCGGTGCTGGATTCACATACCCAGGCCTTGGTGACGCATAAACGGGTGAAACACTGCCGTGTCTCTAATCACGGAAGCGAGTGACAGTTTCATCCCGCGGGTATTCTACACCTGCGTCGAATGATCTTCCTGATTGTGTGTTGATAAGTAACTGATCGTGGGTAGCGCTCGTTAGGGAACTCGAGAGGGGGCAGGCCAAACCGGAAACAACACATGTACCTGCTTGCCTGTGGGAGAAGAGTCAGTGGGATTGCGACGGCTGGTTCATCGCATGCAAGCGATGACCTACCAGATAGACGTAGTGCACAGCCGAAAGAATCGTGAACAAGAAGGTGGCATTGAGGAAGAATCTGCGGGTCACCCACACCCAATGGGCGTTGTGGACCTGAAACAGCATAACAAACAGAACTGCCGCGACCTGCGCAAACGTATTGGCCTTGCCGAAAATGCTGGGGCGAAAGTCGCGGAGTCCTGCGATGGTATAAAGCACGCCGCTCACCAGCAGAATGCAAACATCCCGGCTAAAAACCAGGACCGTATATTTCCACGGAATGAGATCTACGACGGAAAGAACCAGAAAGGTTGTGCTCAGCAGCAGTTTGTCCGCGATGGGGTCCAGGTACTGACCCAGCAATGTTTGTTGATGCAAGCGGCGGGCCAGCAGTCCGTCCAAACCATCACTGAGCCCGGCGAGCAACGTAAGGATGAGGGCGCCCTTAAAGTGGTGTTCTAGCAGTTTATTGACAATAAACGGCAGAAACGCCATGCGCGCCAACGTGAGCTGGTTGGGCGCCGTCAGAACTTGGGAGATCTTGAAGGCAGCTGCTTTAGACGGGCTGCCCGCCGTCGCCGGACCGTGTTGCACGTCCTTGATTGTCACCGCCCCTTCAGCTTTTTTGCAACTCTATTGGGGCGGAGCGTCAAACCTGGCGGGCGGGTCTTCTCCTACGCAACAGCTGTCTTGACCTGCAACGGGTTTGCCGGATCATAACCGATCAGCCGGATCGTCGCTGCCTTGATCTCATCCATCGCCGATTTCCCGGCCGCCTCTCCTAATGCTCGATAGTTCTCGAAATGTGCTTCATCGAACCACTGGTTGGTGGTGGTGTCATGCGGGAACAGGCGATTCGTGTTCGCGTACGCGAGCACATCTTTGGGATCGTCCTTGGTCAACGTCGATTTGATGTAGATGATGGTGCCCTTCTCCGTTGCATTGGGATACTCAATGCTTCCTTTCAGAAAATGAACTTCCGAACGCAGTTCACCTTCTTCTCCAACTGGGCGCACGGGATTCTCGTCTTCAAAGGTGATATTCACGCCGAAGTCGGTGCGACAACGTTCCATGGCATTGTGCAAATCGGAAAGTGTGCAGCTTCCATCGCAGGAAGCATCACAAGCAACAATCAGCATGCATTTGCGACGCACCAATTCATAGATCGCCAAATTCTCGAAGTGCCCGCCATCGGAGAGGTAGAGGAATCTTCCTTCATCACTCGCGTTGCCGAACAACTCGTATAAGAGGCAGCCAAAACCAACGGGCGGGCTGCCGCGCTTCCACCACTTGATTGTCTCGGACTTCGGTGCAGGATTGCCGATCCACCAGCCCAGGCGGACATCAAACAAAGTCATGAGGAAGGCCAAGGAAGGCTCTGAGTAGGAACCCATATTCGGGCTGGCGGCGGCGCCGGAAATCGCCATCGCCGTTCCCAGCGAGATGCCACCTGCGCTGCACTCCGAGATTGCGTCCTTGGTGAGACCAAAAAATGGTTCCCAATCCCGCGATTCAGGCTTCTGCCGCGTAAATCCTGCATAAACCGGGGTAAATGAAAAAGAACGGGCCTTGCGGCTTTGTACCGCCAGTTCCTTTCCGCGCACCACATTCAGACTGGTGTTCACAATCGGAAGCGGGCGTCCGTCTTTCGCATCCCGGGAATTAGCCGGAATCGCCAACTCCGAAAGTGCGAAATTGTCTCGCTCTGAGAATCCGGTAAACGGTTGCGCATCACGGCGCGGGGCCGAGGCTCCCATATAACAGCGTACGAGGCGGTTTTGGTAGAGGTGATGCGTCGAGAATTCGTTGATGTCCACGCGCCAAGAGACGGCGAGGGCAGTAGCAAATAGCAGTACGCATGCAATCGGAGTTGTGGCAGGGAAATACCAGTCGCTCGGGAACGAGGTTGCCGTTTCCCCGTGAGCCGTAATCCAAGCCACGAAGGCGGACGCCAGAAGCGACAAGCCGAGCAACACGCCGAGAATAAAAACATAAGGGGTGATTCGCGCGGCATAGTGCATCAGCTTCTTACGGGTGGGCACATCCAGAACCGAAAGTCCACTTCGTTCACTCTTCCCAAATATGACGCCGTATGCAGTGGACGCCAACCACAGCAGCACCGCCGATGTTGTCAAGCCCTTGTGGATTCCCACCAACTGGAGTTGCTGCACGCTGTAGGGGAAGTAAACCGCGATCAGGAAAAGAGCGCACCAAAGTACGGCATGGACCATCAACATTCCCCCCAAGCGTCCCCACCATTCTCTCTGGGCGTCTTGCATGCCTCGTCCGATGAGGCCAATGTGCAGTACACCAGCGATCAGCATGATGCCGACCATCAGGGGCGCGCCAAACGTCATGGCGTGCCAAATCTTGAACGTGTCGCCGCCAACAAACAGGACCCTCGCAAATGGGATAAAGAGGAGTCCCGTTACTAACCCTGAAAAGGCCGCCGTTGCCAGCATCAGCGCAATGTTGGAGAGCTTAGCGGTCTTATAGCTTGCGATCGTGCGAACCGCGAGTGCTATGGTCCATAAACCCAGGTAGAGCACACAGCCCAATACGGGTCCGCCAATTCTAGGAAAATCCCATTCCGCCCAATCCCTGTAAGATGTGCCGATTGCATAGGTGAGTAGCGCTCCAGAAAGCAGCAGCGGCACTACGATGACGGTGTGTACTGCCCAAGGGTTTGTGTACCACGAATGCTTGGGATTAGTTGCGTCGTTGTCAGCGGTGCGGCTACGGAGGTCTACCGAGACCAGGTTGAATCCGATGAAGGTTACTGCAATCGCCGCGAATACGGTTCCTAACAGAAGTGCGAGATTCTGCGAAACCGCCAATGTCTGTGTGGTTCCCGAGAGCCTTGCCTGTAGGAACTCTTCCAGAGCTTCCAGCAAGTGCAATACATAAACAAAAGTGCGAGGAGCCAGCAGTACCGAGAGCAAGGCGAGCACCAGGATCGTCTGGTTCAACAGCGTGTTCCTGAGATAACTGGCGACAAACGACCAGAAATCTCCACCCAGTAAGCCTTTTCGAGGCGTCAAATAGTTGCTGTAATTGCGGAGGAAATGTACTTCCCGCACATCGCCAGCCTCATGCGGTGCAGCGGGCGGTTTCGAGAGCCGTGCTTCGATGTCTTGGATTCCAATTTTCTGATGGTGCATCCAGGCCATGAGCCAGGTGCCAATGTATCCTCCCCCGGACACCGTCGACACATAATCGCAGGCGCGCAGCATGCGCTCACGCGCCAGTGCCTGCAGAATTCCAAGATTAAAGGTAGCGCTGCGGATGCCGCCGCCGGAAAACGCGAGTCCGATAAGATTGTCCTTGGTTTTTGCGCTTGGGCAATCCGGACCCAAGCGCAATTTACGGGAATCGTCGATTTGCACGAGTTCGTCGCTGAGGACTTTTTCAATTGTGATGGAAGCCGCGCGTGAGGTCGCCGTGGTCATATTGCGCCTCCTGATCTGAACTGATAGTGACCTTATATACTGCAGCGTTACGGAATACGAGAGAAATAGTGATAAGAAATCATCATTCAGTTCAGAAGTGGGGATGCTGCTACTAGGTAAATCAGGCAGATACAATGGCGAGGGCGTTAGCAGATTGTGTGTGCATCACTGTGAAGTTAACGGCACATACGTGCTTCTAAGTTCGTTTTAACTTGTTCGCGGCCCAGTTCGCCGCGTCCGCTACTGCAGGATTGGCGTCTGAGGTGTTGCGCTCCACCACAGCAAGGGTGGAACTATCTCCGCCGTTGCCGATTGCGATCAGCGCGTTGCGTCGCAGACCATCTCGCTTCGCTCGCTTGAGTGGTGAGCCGCGGAACACTTGCCGGAATTCCTCTTCTGAAATTTCTGCCAGCCACACTAGCGCGGGATTTATGAATCCTTCTCGCGGCTGGAGCTCGGGCTTGTCGGTGGCCGGAGCTTTGCGGTTCCAGGGGCAAACGTCCTGGCAGATGTCGCAGCCGAATACCTGATGCCCGATGCCTTCCCGCAACTCCTCAGGGATGGCGCCGCGCTTCTCAATCGTGAGATACGCAATGCACTTATTCGAGTCGAGCTGGTGAGGACCGACGAAGGCGTTGGTTGGGCATGCATCAATGCATCGTGTGCAGGTTCCGCAGCGGTCAGGAGCGGGAAGATCGGGCATGAGCTCAAGCGATGTAATAATCACACCAAGGAAAAGCCACGACCCGATCTTCTGATTGATGAGGCAGG
>Ga0157372_10006014_pt1 | contig 12890 bp, 11 predicted proteins | sample C55metaG_FD_115307 | JGI IMG/M metagenome (GOLD analysis project Ga0157372, IMG submission 115307) | Corn rhizosphere microbial communities from Kellogg Biological Station, Michigan, USA - C5-5 metaG | ecosystem: Host-associated > Plants > Roots > Rhizosphere > Soil | place: USA: Michigan... | reverse complement strand
CAGGTCGATCTCGTCCTGCTGCGAGCGGATGACCTTGTCGCAGTACACGCGGAGCTGCGCGTTGGTCGTATGGCTCGGGCACCACTTCGCCATCGTGACGGCCTGGGCGTGACGGCCGATCATCCCCTGCATGAACTCCACGTCGGCGCGCGTGTAGCCGGGGCCGGTCGTGGCCCGCGTCGCCGTGGCGGGCGCCGGACGGGGGGCGGGGGACGTCTGGGCGGGCGTCGGCGGGGCGGCGCAGCCGGCGAGGAGCAGCGCGGCGACGATGGTGGACATCACCCGTGGATGAGTCACGGGTCACCTCTCGTGTCGGGTTCCGAAGGACCGCAATGCGGCCGCGCGGAGGCGGCGGCCGTTTGCATGGTCCATGTATGGTATGCGTGGGGGCGTATCGGTGCTACGGCGCCGATGCACGAACCGCTGGGGCGACGACGCCCGTTCCGGCGCGGAGGACCCGCATGCAGATTCCGCCGCGTCCGATCCGCGCCCGTCGGGCGGCGTGATCGCGACGACGCGCAGATGACGAGACCATGAACCTGACTACCCGCGCCCGTTCGGCGCTGCTCTCCCTCGCGACGCTCGGCACTCTCGTGGATCCGCGCGGCGCGCTCCGCGCGCAGTCCACCGGTACCGCGACGTCCGATACGCTCCGCCTCGCCGGCCTCCAGCACCCGGTGGAGATCCTCCGCGACCGGTGGGGGATCTCGCACATCTACGCCGCGAGCGAGCACGACCTCTTCTTCGCCCAGGGCTACGCCGCGGCGCGCGACCGCACCTTCCAGTTCGAGCTGTGGCGGCGCCAGGCCACGGGCACCCTCGCCGAAGTGCTCGGCCCGCGCGAGCTCGAGCGCGACCGCGGTGCGCGGCTGTTCCGCTTTCGCGGCGACCTCACCGCCGAGCTGTCGCACTACCATCCGCATGGTGTCGCCATCGTCGGCGCGTTCGTCGACGGCGTCAACGCGTTCGTGGACCAGGCGGCGAAGGATTCCTCGCTCGTTCCCATCGAGCTGCGCATGCTCGGCCTCAAGCCCGGCCGCTGGACGCCCGACGTCGTGATCTCGCGCCATCAGGGGCTGCTCGGCAACATCGACGACGAGCTCCGGTACGGCCGCTTCGTCGCGCATTTCGGCGCGCCGCTCCTCGAGAAAGTGGAGTGGTTCCATCCGGCGCCGGCGCCCGACCTCGCGCTCGACCCGATGATCGATCGTGCTGGCCTCGACGCGCCCATCCTCGCGCTGTACGACGCCTTCCGCGCGCCGGTGCGCTTCCAGCCGTCGGACCTGCGGAGCGCGTATCGCGGCGATCCGGAGAATGCCCGCCGGCTCGCCGCCCTCGACTCCGCGGCGATGGAAGACCTGCGCGTGCACCAGCGCCGCGACATCGGCAGCAACAACTGGGTGGTGAACGCGCAGCACACGCTGAGCGGCCGCACCCTGATGGCCAACGATCCGCACCGCGCGCAGGCAGCGCCGTCGCTCCGCTACTTCGTGCACCTCGTGGCGCCGGGCTGGAACGTCATCGGGGGCGGCGAGCCCGTGATCCCCGGTGTGTCCATCGGCCACAATGCGTACGGCGCGTGGGGGCTCACCATCTTCGCCACCGACGGCGAGGATCTCTACGTCTATCGCACCAACCCCGCGAACCCGGCGCAGTACCAGTACCGCGGTGCGTGGGAGACGATGCGCACCGTGCGCGAGTCCATTCCCGTGAAGGGACAGGCTGCCGTGACGGCGACCTTCCACTACACGCGCCACGGGCCCGTCGTTTACGAGGACACGGCGCGGCACCTCGCGTACGCCGTGCGCGCCGCGTGGCTGGAGCCCGGCGGCGCACCGTACCTCGCCTCGCTGCGCATGGACCAGGCGACGACGTGGGACGAGTTCCGCGCCGCGTGCAGCTACAGCAACATTCCCGGCGAGAACATGGTTTGGGCGGACGTGGCCGGAAACATCGGCTGGCAGGCGGTGGGCATCGCGCCCATCCGCCCGAAGTCGAGCGGGCTCGTGCCCGTGCCCGGCGACGGACGCTACGACTGGGCGGGCTACCTCCCCATCCTCGAGAAGCCGCAGGCGTTCAATCCGCCGAACGGATTCATCGCCACGGCCAACAACGACCTCCTCCCCGCCGGCTATCCGCACCGCGACGCCGTGGGCTGGGAGTGGACCGATCCCTATCGCTTCGCGCGCATCTCCGAGGTGCTCGGCTCCGGGCGCAAGCTTTCCATGATGGACATGATGCGCCTGCAGACGGACTACACGTCGCTGCCGGCGCGTCAGCTCGTGCCGCTCCTCGCCAACCTGCCCGCGAGCGACGCCGCCACGGAGCGCGCGCGTCAGGCGCTCCTCGCGTGGGACGACGTGCTGGACAGGAGCTCCGTCGCGGCGGGCATCTACGAAGCGTGGTATCGCCATCTCGTGCCCGCCGTGACGGACGTGATGGTCCCTGCAGCCGCCCGCTCGGCGGCGCGCGGCGTGTCCACGATGCGCGTCGTGCAGTGGCTCACCTCGCCGGGCGGGGAGTTCGGCGCGGCGCCCATCGCGCGCCGCGACTCGCTCCTCATCAACAGTCTCTTCGCCGCCGTCGCCGAGCTGACGAAGCGCTATGGCGCGGACACCGCGGGCTGGGCGTGGGGCCGCTATCACACCGTGACGCTCCGTCACCCGATGAGCGCCGCGGTGAGCCCCGACATCCGCTCGCGTCTCGAGGTGGGACCGTGGCCGCGCGGCGGCGATGCCACCACACCCGGCGCCACCGGCACGGGTGAGAACCAGACGGCCGGCGCCTCCTTCCGCTTCATCGTCGAGCCTGGCGACTGGGATGCCGCCGTCGGCACCAATACGCCCGGGCAATCCGGCGACGTGAACAGCCCGCACTATCGCGACCTGTTCGAGCTCTGGAAGAACGACCGCTATTTCCCCGTGAAGTACACGCGATCTGCCGTGGAGGGTGTCACCGAGTGGCGCACGGTGCTCTCCCCCTCAGCGAGATGATGAGATGACCGGGAACGTCCTCACCTTCCGCGAGCTGCTCGATTATACGCGCGGCGAAGCGGAGCACTGGCACCGCTGGTTGGCATCGCAGCCGGCAGCGGTGCTCGACCTTCCTGCCGGCACGGGGCGCACGGCCACCGTGCGCGGGCTCATCCACCACATCATCGTCGTGGAGCGCCGCTACGTGGATCGCCTGCGCGGTGAGCCGGTGACGGCGTACGAGGACCTTCCACAGGACTCGCTCGACACGTTGTTCACCGCCTTTGCGGAGGCGCGCGCGAGACTCGACGCGTGGCTCGCATCGGCGAGCGAGGCCGACCTCGCGCGCCGCCTCGAGTTCCAGACGATCAGCGCCGGCACGCTTCAGGCGAGCGCGCGCAAGATCGTCGCGCACCTGCTGCTGCACGGCGTCCGTCACTGGGCGCAGCTGGCCACGGTGCTGCGCCAGCATGGACACAGCACCGACTGGATGCACGACATCCTGATGAGCGACGCCCTGGAGTGATGAATGGAATCCACCTGGTCTGACGTCGACGACTGGTTCGCCTCGCGCCTGCAGGGCAACGATGCGGTGCTCGATGCCGCGCTCGCCGACAGCGCGGCCGCCGGCCTCCCCGCCATCAGTGTCACGCCACTGCAGGGCAAGCTGCTCGCCCTCCTCGTGCGCATGGCCGGCGCGCGGCGCATCCTCGAGATCGGCACGCTTGGCGGCTACAGCGCCATCTGGATGGCGCGCGCCGTGCCGCCCAACGGCGAGCTCGTCACCCTCGAGATCGACCCGAAGCACGCCGCCGTCGCCCAGCGCAACATCGAGCGCGCCAAGCTGGGTGGACGCGTGCGTGTCGTCACCGCGCCCGCTGCGTCGACGCTCGCCGCGATGATCGCCGACCGGGTTCCCCCCTTCGACTTCGTCTTCATCGACGCCGACAAGCAGCGCAGCGACGCCTACCTCCGCTCCGCGCTCGAGCTTTCGCGTGTCGGGACCGTGATCGTGATCGACAACGTCGTGCGCGAGGGGAAGGTGACCGACGCCGCCAGCACCGACGACAACGTAAAGGGCATCCAGCGCATGACCGACCTCATCGCCGCCGACCCACGCCTCTCGGCGACGGCGATCCAGACGGTGGGTGGCAAGGGCTACGATGGCTTCGTGGTAGCCGTGGTCGTCGCCGCGCCGGCCGGGAACAAGCCGGGTGCTCGCGCCACGCCGAGGTGAGCACGTGGCCTCGCCCGATTTCACTATCCGCGCTGCCGGCTTGTTCGACGTACGCGAGATGGCGCGCCTCTTCGGCCAGCTCGGCTACGAGATTCCCGTCGACGTGCTCACACGACGCATGGAAGCCTTCGCGCAGGCGGGAGAGAGCGCGCTCGTGGCTGAAGACGACGTGGCGCCGGGCCACCTCCTCGCCGTGGCCACGCTGCACGCCACGCCCGTGCTGCACCGTGCCGGTCCGGTGGGCCGCGTGTCGGCGCTCGTGGTGGATGCCGACGTCCGTGGCCGTGGCATTGGCCGCGCGATGATGGCGGCGGCCGAGCAGTGGGCGGCGGAGCGCGGGTGTATCCTGATGGAAGTCACCAGCAACCAGCGTCGCGCGGATGCGCACCGCTTCTACGAAGGGCTCGGCTATGAGCGCACCAGCTTCCGCTTCGCGCGCGCGCCTCGGCGTGCCGACGAGCCGCGCACCGACGTGAACCCGGCATGAGAGACATGATGCACCGTTCCCTGCTTCCGCTCGCCCTCGTCGCCACGTTCGCCGCCTCCGCGCCCGTCGCCGCGCAGGTGGACAGCGCCCGCGCCGCGCAGTGCTCCAACTGTGCCGAGTGGAACCAGCCGCAGGCGCCGTTCCGCGTCTTCGGCAACACGTACTGGGTCGGCACGCACGGACTCGGCTCCATCCTCGTCACGTCGCCGCAGGGACACGTGCTCATCGACGGGGCGCTGCCGGAGTCGGCACCGCTCATCCTCGCCAGCATCCGCGCGCTGGGCTTTCGTCCCGAGGACGTGAAGCTGATCCTCAACACGCACGCCCACTTCGACCACGCCGGCGGCATCGCCGCCCTCCAGCGCGCCACCGGTGCGCGCGTGGCGACGAGCCCGTGGAGCGCCACGGTGCTGGAGCATGGCACGTCGGGGCCGGGCGACCCGCAGTACGGCGTGCTCCTCCCGTACCCGAGCGTGGCGCACGTGGATACCTTCGCCGATGGTGACACGCTGCGCGTCGGCCCGCTGGCCCTCGTGGCGCACTTCACCGGCGGTCACACACCGGGCGGCACGAGCTGGTCGTGGCGGTCGTGCGACGGATCGCGGTGTCGCAACGTCGTCTACGCCGACAGCCAGACACCCGTGTCCGCCGATGGCTTCCTCTTCACGAAGAGCACGACGTATCCCTCTGCGCTCGCCGATTTCGCCCACGGCTTCGCGACGCTGGAGCAGCTTCCCTGCGACATCCTGCTCACGCCGCACCCCGATGCGTCGCAGCTCTGGCAGCGCCTGGCCGCGCGTGATGCCGGGAACGTCGATGCGCTGGTGAACGCCGGTGCCTGCCGCGCGTATGCCGCCGCGGCGCGCGACCGCCTCGCAAAGCGCGTCGCCGACGAAGGCGCGCATTGAGCGCTACGATGACGTCGGTGACGCGAATCGCGATCATCGCGGCGATCGCCGCGCTGAGCCTCGCCTGCGGCGAGACGAAGCCTCGACGAGTCGCGCCCGCCGGCCCCGCGCCCGACTCCTTCGACGTCGCGCTCACCACGAACCGTGGCACCATCGTCATCCGCGCCGAGAAAGCGTGGGCACCGCTGGGTGTGGAGCGCTTTCACCAGCTCGCCGGCGAAGGCTTCTTCGACGACGACAGATTCTTCCGCGTGCTCCCGCACTTCATCGCCCAGTTCGGCGCGAGCGACGACCTCGAGCGCAACCGCTACTGGGAGGATCACCCGCTCAAGGACGATCCGCAGCGCGAGAAGAACCGGCGCGGCACAGTGAGCTTCGCCTTCCTCGAACCGAACTCGCGCACGCACCAGCTCTTCATCAACCTCAAGGACAACGCGAGCCTCGACGAGCAGGGCTTCGTCCCCATCGGCTACGTCGTCCAGGGCATTTCCGTCGCCGATTCGCTGTACGACGAGTACGGCGACGACCCGAAGTACCAGCTCATCGCCACGCAGGGGAACCGCTACCTCGCACGGATGTTCCCGAAGCTCGACTACATCCGCTCGGCGTCCATCGTCCCGCCGGCCGCCACGCCGCCGTGACCGCGAGCGCGGCGCTCCCGGACGATTCCCACCCGGCGCGCTGGCGCATGCTCGCGCTGCTCGCCAGCGCCGAGCTGCTCGGGATGTCACTCTGGTTCGCCGGCAACGCCGTCGCCCCGATGCTGCGCGAGGCGTGGCACCTCTCCGGCACCGACGTCGCCTGGCTCACCACCATGGTGCAGCTGGGCTTCGTCGTCGGCACCGCGCTCTCCGCGCTCCTCAACCTCGCCGATGTCGTGCCGGCGCGAGCGCTCTTCGCGATCTCGGCGCTGCTCGGCGCGCTCGCCAACGCGGCGCTCCTTCTCGTCAGTGGCTACGAGCCGGCGCTCGTCACGCGCTTCGCCACCGGCTTCTTCCTCGCCGGTGTCTACCCGCCGGCGATGAAGATGGCGTCCACCTGGTTCCGCGCGCGGCGTGGGCTCGCCGTGGGCACCATCGTCGGCGCGCTCACGGTGGGCAAGGCGGTGCCGTACCTCGTGCACGCCGTGCCCGGTGCCGGCGTGAGCGGCGTGGTGCTCACGTCGTCGGCGGGGGCGCTGCTCGCCGCGCTGCTCGTGTTCGCCACGTATCACGACGGTCCCTTCCAGTTTCCCCCGCGACGCTTCGCCTGGGGACTCGTCGCCGAGGTGGTGCGCGAGCGACGCTGGCGCCTCGCCACCGGCGGCTACCTCGGCCACATGGCGGAGCTCTACAGCTTCTGGACGTGGATTCCCGCCTTCGTCGCCGCGAGCATCGCCGCCGAAGCGCAGCGCACGCACGTCGTCTCGCCGCATGCGACGACGGCCGCGTCGCTGCTGGCCTTCGGCATCATCGCCGTGGGTGGCGTCGGCTGCGTCTGGGGCGGGCTGTCGGCGGATCGCATCGGTCGCGAGCGGCTCGTCACCATCGCCATGGCGGTGAGCGGCTCGTGCGCCCTGCTCGTCGGCCTCACCTTCGGGCGATCACTCCTGCTGCTCGCGCCGGTGGCCCTCGTGTGGGGGTTCTTCGTCATCGCCGACAGCGCGCAGTTCTCCGTGCTCGTCACCGAGAGCGTACCACCACACTCGGTGGGCACCGCGCTCACCGTGCAGACGTCCCTCGGCTTCCTGCTCACCACGCTCAGCATCCAGGCCGTGCCGCCGCTCGTCGCGCGGGTCGGATGGGCGTGGGCGTTTCCCATGCTCGCGCTCGGCCCGGTGTTCGGCATCTGGAGCATCGGGCGGCTGGCCTCGCTCCTTCCCGACCGCGTGCTCGCTGCCCGGGAAACACCACCGGTGCGCGCCACGTAGGGAGGAGCAACCAGGAGGTGCCCATGAGGCGCTCCACTGCATGGCGGATCGTCACGGTCCTGTTCGTCCTCGGCAACGTCGCCGGCGCAGTCTACGCGGGCATGATGGGTGAGATGCGCCACGCCGGGCTTCACGTCGTGCTGGCGTTCATTGGTGCCAGCGTCGGGTGGCAGTTCGCCACGTCGCGTCGCGATTCCCAGCCCGTGCTCGCGGGCGCCACCGCTGGCGCCGGTGAATCGGCTCAGCTCACGAACCGCCTCACGAACCTCGAGCGCTCGCTCGACGTGATTGCCGAGGAGGTCGAGCGCGTGGGCGAGGGGCAGCGGTACATGACGCAGCTGTTCAGCGAGCGGGGCGAGCGGAAGCCGGAACAGAAGTAGCGTCGGAGCAGTCGACGCGCACGCACATTGCGACTGCGCTCCAGCGATACCCATCATCGTGGAGCTTCTCGTGATCCGACATCTCCGACCCGTTGCCGTCCTTCTCGCCGCCGCTGCATTGACCGGCGCGCCATCCGCGGCTCGTGCCCAGCCTGCCGCCTCGCGTGCGCCCGCTGGGTGCACGTATGACACATGCGCCCTGCGTGTGGAACCGAGATTCTTCCTCGCACCGCGCCTCCTCCGTGGCAGCGCCGGCGCCGACGTGGGGCAGCTCGGTGCCTTCGGGGGCGGCGTGGATACACTGCTCGCCGGACCCGAAGAGGCGGCGTCCCAGGCCCGCCGCTACGTACACGACGTTCGCGTGGCGAACACGCTCGGCCTGCTCGGCGCGGCGGCCTTCGTGGTGGCACTGTCGCAGTCGGACAACCTTGCCGACGCGGATCCGGCGACAGCGACGATCGCGCTCGCGGGAGCCGGGCTTGGCATCGCGTCCATTCCCTTCGCCGTGAACGCCGGACGACATCTCTCGCGTGCCGTCTGGTTCTACAACGCCGCACTCGCACACTGAGCGCGAACGCTACCCGCGCGCGGCCGCCACTCGATATACTCCCATGCATGCGGGTACACCGGCGCCCGCGACGATCGTAGACCATCGCCGGGACGACGGCGCATCACCACGCATCGGATGATATCGCACGACGAGACATGGGAGCAGCTGGCCCGCGACAATGCGGAGTTCTACATCCTCGTCGACGACGTCGATTTCGGAACGGCCGAGGGCCAGCAGCACTTCTTCCGCACTGGAGAGGAGGACGCCAAAGCCATCTGGACGCAGGCGCGCCGGTGGATGGACGACGAGCCGCAGGCCGCCGTGGAGATCGGGTGTGGCATCGGCCGCCTGACGCTGCCGATGGCGCGCCGGCTCGCCGAGGTCCGCGCCGTGGACGTGTCGCCCACCATGCTCCGGCGTCTCGAGGAGAATTGCGCGTCCGCGGGCATCATGTCGGTGCGCGGCTTCCTTCCGGCGGCGCGGTGGGATGAAGGAAGGTCGGTCGACTTCGCCTGGACCCGCTGGGTGCTGCAGCACATCCCCGATTTCGCCGTGATCGACGGCTACGTCGCGCGTATCGCGGGGTGCATGCGCCCGGGCGCCGTGGCGCACCTGCAGCTCGACACGCGGCCGCGTACGATTGGCTATCGGGTCCGCAACGCGCTCCCGGATTTCATGCTTCCGCGCATCTGGCGACGCGGTGTTCGTCGGATTCGCCGCGCACCGGCCGAGCTGCGCGCGATGTTCTCAAGGCACGGATTCTCGGTGGTGGAGGAGATGAACGCCGACTCCACCGATCACGTGTTCATCCTGAAGCGTCAATAACGCCGGCACGCACCCGGGCGAGCGAACGTGCCCGGGGTGTGATCAGAACATGTTGCGCAGCCCGAGCCGGACGGTGCGGCCGGGCACCACGGCGATGTTGTCGGGTTCGCCCGTCTGCCGGCCGAGCAGGTTCGTTCCCGTCACGTCGAGCCACAGCCGGTCGCGCAACACCACCGACGCGTCGGCGTCGGCGTGCGTGATGCCGCCGTAGGTCTTCCAGTACGCACGCAGCGCGGTGCCCACCGGCACGAGCTGGCCAGTGGGATCCGCCGCCACGGCCTTCGCGAGCGCGACCTCGTCGTAGTTCACCCAGTCGGCCGCGCGCGCGAGCGATCCGCGCAGCGCGAGGCGGGACGTCGTCCAGCGTGCCTGCAGCCCTGCGGTGCGCGCCGGCACCTCGAGCATCCGGTCGCCCACGCGCAGGTCCCCGAGGTAGCCGGTGGCGAGTCGCGCCACGCGGCTGTCCACGAAGGTCAGCGTTCCCGTGAGCACGAGCGCGCCGAGCTCGGAGCTCACCCCGATCTCCCATCCGCTGTTGTCGATCGCGCCCACGTTCTGCAGCTCATAACGCACGCGTGCCCGCTCAGGCGAACCCGGTTCCGGCGCCGTCGTCATCGGTGATCGCAGTGCCACCGGCTGGATGAGGCCAGAGGCGCGCTGGTCGAAGCGCGTGAGGTGCAGGGCGAGGCGATTCCCCCACATGATGTCGGCGCCCGACTCGATCCCCGACTGTTCTTCCGGGGAGAGCGACGCCAGCATCTCGCGCGTGCGACCACCGCTCCACGTTGCCCCGCGCGCCACGGTGCGCGCCGGCCGGATCCCTCGCCCGTACGCCGCGCGAAGCTTGAGCGTCGCTGCGTCCAGCTCGTGCACCCACGCCGCGCCGAGCATCGGCAGCACGGCGAACTGGGCGATGGCCGCGGGTGAGCTCATGTACTCCAGTCGCGCGCCGCCGGTGAGCGACAGCGCGCTGCCGATCGGCAGCTGCGCCTGCCCGAAGAAGCCGGTGTTGCTCCACCACGACGTGGTGGCGGGCAGGTCAGGGGTGCTCTCCTCCTCCTCTCGGCGTGGAACGACGCCACCGTACCCGCCAGCCTCGTAGCCGGGCTGCGGAGCGAGCTCGATATCGAACCCGCTCGAGCGCTCGCGCGCCGTGGAATGCTCCACGCCGAACGTCAGCTCCGGCGCGAGCGCGTCCGCGTCGCCGAGGCGTCGCGTGCCGCTGTAGCGGAGTGTCAGTCGATCCGCCCCGCCGCGCGCGGCGCGCAGCGCGGAGTCGGTAGCCGACGGCAGCGGCATCGAGCCCGCGTCGGAGCCGGCGAGGCGATAGCCATCCACGCCCACGGTGAGCGAGTGGGTCCAACTCATCGCCTGATACGTGGCGGCGCCGCCGAGCGTGTACTCGCGCACCCGCTCCGTGATCGGCACGCTGTCCGACGGCGTCGGCACGGACGCCGCAAGGATGGGGCTCGTGCTCGCGAGCGCGTTGGTGGCGTCGAAGCGTGCCGTGCCCGAGAGCACGAGCCGCGTTCCCACGTGCCGGAGCCCGCCCGAGAGCAGCACCTGCCGCGACGACGCGCTCGGCGTCACGGGACCGAACGTCGAGATCGCGACGCCGAGCGATGCCGAGCGTGCGGCCGATCCGCCACGCACGCTCAGCGCATGCTCCTGCGTGAGGATGCCGTCGTCGGCATACGCGCTGGCCGAGCTGCCGGCGCTCACCCGCACTTCCGTCTGCACCGCGCCCGATGCTGCGCCGTCGTGTCGCGTGATGATGTTCACCACGCCGCTGATGGCGTCGGCACCGTACAGCGCGGCGCCCTGCGGCCCGCGGATCACCTCCACGCGCTCCACCTGCGATGGGTCGAGCGACGTGAGCACGAGCGGGTTCGCCACCTCGATGCCGTCCACGTACACCTTGGGCGAGCTCACGCCGAACGAGCTCGCCCCGCGAATGCTCCCGTAGCGCAGCAGCACGTTCGTCGGCGACTGCGACCACGCCCACACGCCGGGCACCGCGCCGTCGAGCACCGCGGCGATGGACCGCGTGGAGGAGCGGCGCAACTGGGTGGTGTCGAGGACGGCGATGGCGAACGGCGCCATCCGCTCCGGCGCGCCGGTGGCGCTGCCGGTGACGACGATGCGCTGGAGCAGCGCCTCGTCGTGCGCGGCGGTTGGGGTGGCGGCGAGGCCGACCGCCGAGCGCACCGGCGCAAGCACCACCTGGTCGGCCCCGCTGATCACGGGCGACACCATGCTGCCGCCGAGCAGCGCGACGAGCACGTCGCCGAGCGGGCGCGGACCGGTTACAACGCAGACGAGGCGATCCAGCGGCAGGAGGTCCGGGCTGTACACGAGTCGCACGCGCGCCTCCTGCGCCACGTGCGCCAGCGCGTCCGCGAGCGTCACCCCGCCGGAGTCGAGCGAGACGGTGCGATCGAGCGGCGAAGGCCAGCGATCGGTGCGCGCCGATCCGCCGCCGGGACGGATCTCGTGCACGTCGCACGACGGATCGTGCGTGGTTGCACGCGCGGGCGACGCGAGCAGGCAGAGCGCGGCCAGTGCGCCGGCGCCGGCCCGCGCGCGACTGGACATCGTTCGCCCGGCGTCGGTGCGCACGTCTAGTGCGGCGCGGTGTTCATGCGCAACGACGCCGCGGAACCATCGCGCACCGCACTGGCGCCGAGCGCGAGCGCGATGGCGTGCAGCACCTCGTCCACCGGCTGGTGCTCGAAGGTGGCGGTGAGCCGTCGGGAGGCGAGCGTGGAGTCCACGGTGAGCGATACACCGTACCAGCGCCGAAGTGCGTCCTTCACCTCGCCCATCGACGCGTCGTCGAACGCCAGCACGCCACGCGTCCACGCGAAGTCGGTGTCGCCGGCCCTGCCCGACTGCGCCACGATCCGGCCATCGGCGCCCACCTCGGCGCGGTCGCCCGCCGCGAGCTTCACCGCCCGCGTGGTGTCCCGCTCGCTTCCGAGCGAGACGGCGCCCTCCGAGACGGCCACGGTGGCGTGAACCGTGGCGCCCGCGGACGCCTGTACCGTGAACACCGTGCCGATGTCACGGATCACCACCGTGCCCGCGCGGACCACGAACGGTGCGGAGGCGTCGTGCTTCACCGTGAATCGGGCCACGCCGTCGAGCGCGACGTCGCGCCCGCCGTGGCCGTACGCGGAGGCGACGGTGATCCGGCTCGCCGGCCCGAGCAGCACCACGGTGCCGTCGGGCAGGCGCAGCTCTTCACGCTCACCCACGGCGGTGCTCGTCGCGTGTCCCGCTGCCACCGTTGCGGCCGCAGCCTGCGTCGCCGTGCTCGACCCGTTCGACGTCGAGCGCGTGGCGACGACGATGATCGCCGCCGCTGCAGCGGCCGCCCCGGTCACCCACCAGAGCGTGCGGATGGGGTGGGCGGGCGGCCGACGGCGCGCCGCATCGATCGACGTGACCATCGCTGCGTCCATCGCGGAATGCATCCGCGCGAGGGCGCGCTCCACGTCGTCCGCCGTGAGCTCCACCGCCGGGGGCGCGAGGCGCGCATCCGCGACACCGTGCACCTGCTCGAGCAGCGCGGCATCGGCGGGGTGCGCCGCAAGCCAGGCACGCACCGATGCCGCCTCGT
>Ga0157372_10006011_pt1 | contig 12891 bp, 7 predicted proteins | sample C55metaG_FD_115307 | JGI IMG/M metagenome (GOLD analysis project Ga0157372, IMG submission 115307) | Corn rhizosphere microbial communities from Kellogg Biological Station, Michigan, USA - C5-5 metaG | ecosystem: Host-associated > Plants > Roots > Rhizosphere > Soil | place: USA: Michigan... | reverse complement strand
TGTTCGGTAATATCACCCATGTGTGCTACATAGGCTATGTTTTCTTTAGCCTGGTTCTTCTGGATCCAGTCAATTTGCGCTTTGAACATCTCAAAAGTTCCGCCAAGCTGTGCCTGGGCCAGGTAGTATTGCGAATCGGGAATTACAGCGATTGAAAAATCGCCGGATTTTACCGTTGCTTCGGGTCCCGGAGTGTTTAACACGGTATCTCTTGGAAGCAATGACTCTGATTGCGCGCTGTTATTCAACAATAATGAGCCAAGGCAAAGCCCGGCTGCGAAAGCATTTCTGTATTTCGGTAACATGTGGTATTAGTTTGATGGTGAAACTATTCCCCGCCTTCAGCAATGCGAAAGCAGGGACAGTAAACATTGATGGATCAATAACCCGGGTTTTGAGTCATCTGACCAGGGTTTAAATCAATTTCGGGCTGCGGGATTGGATATAACAATTTATTGGCTGTTACATTGTACGTATCAGGTGTAAGGTAGTTTACCTGAGTTTTTAGTACAGCTCCAAAAGCGTTCATCACGTCAACAGCTTGGCCGGTGCGTACAAGATCGTTCCAGCGGTGGTTTTCGAAGGCCAGCTCGACCCGGCGTTCATGTGCTATGATAGTGCGCAAAGATGCCTGGTCGGCAGTGGTTGTTGCGGGTAGCCCAGCCCTTGACTTTACTGTGTTCAGTGCAGTTAATGGCGATTTACCCTGCTCGTTCTGTGCTTCGGCTAAAAGCAGCAATGCATCTGAATAACGGTAAACAGGGAAGTTATCACTTGAGCCGGTAACCGCAATAAGTGGCGGGTGCTCGTACTTTTTAATGTAAGGTACGCCCATTTTACCTGCCGCCGGCGTATAACCAATTACACTTTTATTGGCCGAATAAACAAACAGGTCGCTGGCGTTATAAGTACCTTCAACCATCCCGATAGAAGCATCAAGGCGCTTGTCATTGGGCTCATAGGCATTGATAAGATCCTGGGTAGGTGTATTCCAGCCACCGGTTGAGCTGTTGTTGATATTAATCCCAGTGATGATTGAGGTATTTGTACTCCTCGGTAAAAAATGAAAAGGCAGCGGGTTTGGCGTAGTGCCTAAAACTGTCCCTTCCAAAAACTGGATGTCAAATAATGATTCTTTGCTGTTTTTATTTCCGGGTGTAAAGGCATCTGCGTAATTAGCGTTTAATCCGTAACCCATGCCCGAAAGCGTAGTTAGTAAGGTTTCAGCATCTGCCCATTTCTTTTGAGTAGCGTAAACCTCGGCCAGGAGCATCGTTGCCGATCCTTTGGTGGCTTCTCCTGTTTGAGGGAATTTCGCCGGTGCACTCAACTCACTGATGGCATCCTTAGCATCGGCAATAATTTGATTATATATCGCGTCAGCTGCTGAACGTGGTAAAAAGGCATCTTCGGCCTTGGTCACTTCCTTTAAAAATAAAGGAACGCCACCAAATAACCTAACCAGTTTAAAGTAATAAAAAGCCCTTAAAAATTTGGCTTGCCCATCAATGGGCGCCTTAACTGCTGCATCAAAATCTGTTGTTTTCAATCGCTCAATAACAATATTGGTGCGGGAGATGCCGGTATAGCAATGCTGCCAAACAGCGTTTACGTAATCGTTAGTAGATGTATTTGTGAAGTTTGAAATGCTTTCGCGATATAAATATGCAGTACCGCGGTTGCTGGGATAAGGCTGGTAAATGGTATTGTCCGAGCGCATTTCTGAAGTAAAGTAATCGTTTACCAAAACGTCACGCAGTGGTGCGTAGGCGGCGATGTCGGCCTGTTTAAATTGATCGACAGTTTTATAAAATGTAGCATCGGTATAGGAATCCTTAGGCGTAAGATCAATAAAGTCTTTTTTACACGAAGCCGCGGTAAGCGCTGTTAAAGCAAGGATGATATATGTCTTTTTCATACAATGTTCTTTGGGAGATTATTTAAAAGTTGCTGAAACACCAAATGAAAAGGTGCGTGGGATAGGATAAGCATTTTCATCAACGCCAATACCCAGCGTAGGATCAAGCCCGGCGAAGTTGATCTCCGGGTTCATACCCGAATATTTGGTAAGCACAAAAGCTTGCTGAACAGATGTATAAACCCTTAAGCTGCGCATCAAAAACTTTTCGCCCAAATTAAACCGGTATCCCAGCGAAATATTCTTTGCAGTTAGGTATGAGCCGTCCTCAACCCATTGCGAGTTAACTTGCCTTCCCATTGCTGTAGTTCCGGTTTTTGTACGTGGATAAACGCCCGAGCCAGGGTTTTCCGGCGATCTCCAACGGTCGGCAGCAGCGGCAAGCATCACACGTGAACCATCCAGGTTGGTTTGATAAGCCCATTTAGCCGCATTTAATATTTTGCCACCAACTGAAAAAGCCATGTGGATGTTCAGGTCCCAGTTTTTATAAACAAAGTTGTTGGTAAGGCCACCAGTAAATGTTGGCGTTGGATCCCCGATAAAGGTACGGTCGTTCACATCATCGATAACGCCATCGCCATTAATGTCCTTAACCTTGATAGTACCGACGTCAGAAGCGCTGCCGTACTTGGCCGAATTAGCCAGGTCATTGGCATCTTTATACAATCCTAAAAATACAAAGCCATAAAACTCGCCCAGGTGGTGTCCCTCCTGCTGGCGGTAATAATCAGACGATACCGTGTTGTTTCTGCGGATGTAACCCGGAGAAACCAGGTTTTTGATCAGGTTGCGATCAAAGGAAACATTCAGGTTAGTTGTCCATTTCAATTTCCCGGTAAGGTTGGTTGAGTTAACCGTAAACTCGTGTCCCCATAACTCAATAGCACCCACGTTATCCAGGATGCTGGTAAAGCCCGACGCCTTAGGTATAGGGCGCTGCATGATAAGCCCATCGGATATTTTGTGGTAATAATCGTAAGTGAAATTCAAACGATTGTTAAACAGCGACAGGTCTAAACCGATATCGAATTGTTTATTGCGTTCCCAGCGAAGGTCATCATTAGCCAACCGGTTAATGGTTTGCCCTGCTACAGATGCGCCACCAAATTCATAATAATATTTCGCTATTGTTGCCTGTGCAGCATAGTAACCCGGAAAGAAATTATTACCGGTTACGCCATAGCTCGCGCGGATCTTCATGAGGTTAAGAAAACTGAAACGATCCATGAACTTTTCATCACTTATTACCCAGCCTGCCGATACCGAAGGGAAATTACCATAGCGCTGGTTCGCACCAAAGCGCGAAGATCCGTCACGACGAACAGCCCCCTGCAGCAGGTACCTGCCTTTATAATTGTAGTTAATACGAGCGATACCAGATAACAACGAATAAGCACTATATGAACTGCCACCTTCTGATAAACTTGTAGCCGCGTTTAAATATGGGATATCGTCGCTTGGGTAACCTAAACCGGTTAACGTATTATTAGTACCGCTATATTTTTGAGCAGAATAACCTGCCAGTGCTTCAATATTGTGATCTCCGAAAGATCTATGGTAAACCAGGTTCGCCTCCGCAGTATATGATCCATTATCTACTGAACTGCTGGTTCCGGTGGCCTGACCTACCGTTGAAGTAACTACACCCGACTGGAAATACTGCCGGGTTTCGGCGCCTTTATCTACAGCGATATTAGTTTTAATGCTCAGGCCGGTTAAAAACTCGTAGTTTAAATAGCCATTGGCCAGGATGCGTGTAGTTTTATAATCATCGTTAGTAAGGTTGAACTGGGCCAGCGGGTTAATATAAGCCACCATACCCGGTGAATAAGTATCACGGTTGTAACTGCCATCTGCATTATAAGGCGACTTTAACGGACTGGCTTCAAAAATCCTTTCAAACAAACCGCCAACCCCATCAGTACCTAAACGGTTGTTATGATCAAGGCGATAGCTTGGCGCAAGATTAAAGCCTATTTTTAATTTATCGTTGCTTAATGAAAAGTCCTGATTTATACGCAATGAAAACAATTTGGTGCCGGTATTAATCAGTACGCCCTGCTGCTCCTGGTAACCAGCCATAACTGTCGAACTTGATTTTTCGCGCGCGCTGCGGATGGTGATGTCATAACTTTGAATCGGAGCAGTACGGGTAAGCAGTTTATACCAGTTAGTACCTTCGCCATATTGCTCCGGATTAAGGTACTCAGTTGGGGTGGCAGTTGTATAACCGGGTTCATATTTACGGCTGTCGGCAAATTTTTCATTCATGTATTGGGCAAAGCCGCGTGCATCCATCATTTTCGGAACGCGCTCGCCCGGTATTTTCTGTACACCGTAATTAGCGTTAAAATCAATCTGTGCATCACCCGGTTTTGCATGTTTGGTGGTGATCAGAATTACGCCATTTGCAGCACGAGATCCATAAAGTGCAGTAGCCGAGGCGTCTTTTAATATGCTGAAGCTCTCGATCTCGGCTGGGTTCATGTTATTGATGCTGCCTGTAACAGGGATTCCATCAATCACTACCAAAGGCTGGTTACTGGCATAAAAGGATGCCGCCCCCCTAATCCTGAATTCTACACCACGGCCCGGCTGTCCGCTGCTTTGTGCTACCTGAACACCTGCAGCCTTACCTTGCAATTGCTGAGCAAACTGCATTACAGGCATATCCTGAAGCGGAGCTGCATCAACCTGGGTAAGCGAACCCGTAACTTCCCTTGCACGCTGTTTTCCATAACTTACGGTAACTTCTTTTAACTGGCTGCCGGCCACAAGGCGAATATTTAAAGTAGTTGTTTGATTACCATTGATTGTAACATTGGCAGATTCAACACGGCTGTAACCCACAAATGAAGCAGCCACGGTGTAAGTACCTTCGGGCAGGCTGATATTGTACCTGCCATCTGCATCGGTCATCATTCCAAACGAGGTACCAACTATGCTTACCGATGCACCAGGTAAGGGCTGTCCGCTTTCATCTGTTATCCGCCCGCTTACCCGTCCGGTAAGCTGCCTGTAAAGTATAATATTACCGGCTTGCTCCTTAAAGCCTATCTCCTGCCCTTTAAGCAAATCCGTTAGGATATTTTTCAGGCTTTCGTTCTGATAATTTGCCGCATTGACGTGTTTATTAGCGATTTTTAAAAACAACTCGTCATAGGCAAAAGCAACGTTGGCCTTTTGCTCCAGTTTTTTTATAACTGAAGAAAGGTCTTCGCTCCCGATGCTGATATCAAGCCGGGTATTAACCCCCTGGGCCGCTAACTCAGTGGCTTTTACCGATACCAGGCCGATGGTTATTGATATGGAAATTAGTAAAAAAGAGATACGCATAAACTGTCTGCATAACTGTGTATGGAAATTCATATTTTTGATTGCTTTGTAATAGTCAAATTTTGCTGAGCATTGCGGGTTGTGGTCGGCAAACCTTCACCTGCTGAAATTAAAGCCGGCTCCTGCTGAAACAGGACCGGTTTCTTTTTTAAGGGTTAATAAATAATTACTTCAGTACCCTCCTTTCTGAAATGTGCATTATGTATGGCGCTGATGAGTTTCAGCGTTTCTGTGGCCGGTGTATTGCGCTTAATACGTAAGGTGAATAAATAATCATGCACCCGTTTGCTGCCTGCTTTTAAAGTAAGGCCATACAGGTTTTTAAAAACCAATGACAGTTCCTCAAACTTTACTCGATTTAAATAAGTGTCACCATCTTTCCAACTCTGGCTTTGACCGGCATCCACTTTTTTCTGCTCAAAGGTGCCATTGTCCGTCATATAGCTGAGTTCCTGTCCCGGTGCGAGGAATGAAAGCAACTTTGTTCCTTTACTTACCCCTACCTTGCCGGTAACAACAGTAATTTTAACATGAGGAAGGCTGTGATATGCGTTGATGTTGAACGAGGTTCCTAAAACCTGCACCTGTAAAGGAGCGGTGATAACCCTGAATGGTTTGTGAACATTGTGCTTAACCTCAAAATAAGCCTCCCCCTCATCCAGGTAAACCTGGCGTATAGTTTTATCAAAATTAGAAGGGATCCGTACACGGCTTTGGGCATTTAACCAAACAACAGAACTATCCGGCAATGTCAGTTTCCTGATCTCACCATTATGTGTACTTAAAGTGGTATAAGTTTCCGGAACTATAGTTGCGGGGTTTCTCAGAAAATAAATCAACGCAGCGGAGCAGCATAACAATAAAATACTTGCAGCAATTCGATAGCTGAACCACATCGACCGTACAGGCGTATTGATGGAGCCGCTGATCTTTGCATGCATAGCATTTCTTACGCGCTCCAGCTCTTCTGCCGGCAACGCTTGCTTTTCATTCCCGGCATCATATGAATCATACCAGGCTTCAATGATCGCTTTTTCGGTTTCGTTAGTTGCGCCTTTCTGGTACCGGCCCAGTTGTTTTATAAATTTACGTAGCTCCATAGTGGGTTTTCAACAGTAAGTCGTTAAAAGGCCCTGGAGGTACTTATAATTTACATCAACATTTTGTTAATTAATTGTAAAGCACAAATAGTATTAGTGCTAAATAGGCGGCGCTTTGTTCGGGGTGTTTTTCGGAGATAGCGATACGGAGCCGGCGCAGTACTTCAGAGATGTAATTTTTTACCGTTTGCTCAGCCAGTCCTAATTCGCTGGCAATTGCTTTTACCGAGTGGTTTTCGCTGCGCAGTTCGTAAACCTTTTGCAGCATTTCGGGCATATGCTTAACCGCCTGTTCAAGCGTTTGCTCCAACTCAAGATATCCGGAATGGTCATGTACGGAATTTTCAAGCAATTCTACACGCTGCAGCGCATCCTCCAGGCGCACATGCGTAACCTTTTGAGTTCTGAAATAACTGATCACGCTCAGACGTACTGCGCTCAATAAATATTGCTCGAAACTTGTTTGAATGCTTAGGGAATGTCTGCGCTGCCACAGCTTGATAAAAATTTCCTGAACGAGGTCCTGCGCCTGCGCTTCGTCGTCAAGCCTGGCGCTGGCTGCCCGGTATGATCTCTCCCAATAACGCTCAAACAGCAGATCAAAAGCCGAATGATCGTCTTCCCTGATTCGTGAAAGTAAAATAGTATCGGCAATTTCTATCATTTGATGTTACAAACCTACATTACTAATGTTAACTAAACTTTAAGAAAATGATCGCTGCATGGTTGTTACAAAAAACTAACCGTGTAATAAAATATTGGATGATAGTTTGTAGATTTAAAAATTATGAGAAACCAACCTACTATTAAAAAGAACTCAAATAGCAGATTCATCCGCATACAGCTCATCGCAGGATTGCTGCTTTTAATGATTTCGGGAGCCAAAGCTCAACAGGCAAAGGACCCTGCCGTTATCGGCCGATGGGATATAACCATCGACAAAGGTGGCAAAAGCCTTCCTTCCTGGCTGGAAGTTCAAAAATCAGGCACACATACCCTGATTGGCCGTTTTACCTATGCTTTCGGAAGTGCCCGACCAATATCAGAAGTAAAACCACATGACGGCAAATACAGCTTTTCTATCCCGCTGCAATGGGAAGAGGGAAACCGGAACATGGATTTTGAATTTGAGGTTAAGGGCGAAGAATTAACCGGAACAATGGTATATTCAGATGGGGTTACTTATCATTTTACAGGTGTCAGAGCTCCGTCAATGACAAGGACAAAGGCACCGGTTTGGGGCAAACCTGTTAAACTGTTCAACGGTAAAGACACCAAAGGCTGGCATACGGACGGCAAAAACCAATGGGTAGTAGAATCGGGCATATTGAGGAGCAAGCACTCCGGCGCAAACCTTATTACCGATCAAAAATTCAGCGATTTTAAATTGCACATCGAATTTCGCTATCAAAAAGGCAGCAACAGCGGTGTTTACCTGAGAGGGCGCTATGAGGTACAGGTTATCGACACTAAAACCGGTGAGCCTGAACCTATCAATAACCAGTTTAGCGCTATTTACGGTTTCCTGCCGCCTAATAAAATGATGGCAAAAAATGCCGGGGAATGGCAATCATATGATATTACACTGGTAGGGCGTTTAGTTACCATCGTAGCCAACGGTACTGTGGTAATATGCCAGCAGGAGATTCCGGGTATTACCGGCGGGGCTATCGACAGTAAAGAAGGTGAACCAGGGCCGCTGCTGATCCAGGGGGATCACGGACCTATCGATTACAGAAACATTATCATTACTCCGGCAAAATAAATTACCGAAGGTATATTATAAAAAAAAGCGGCCTGTTCGCTTAATGTACAGGCCGCTTTTTATCAAATTGATTTACTTAAAAACGATTAATCGGCTTGATATATCAATTCTGCGAAATTTTCCTTTTCGGCACCGCAGGTCGGGCATTCATAATCGCCTAAATTTGCAAAGGCTATCCCAGGCTCTATTTTATTAAATACATCCCCATACACCTCGTCATAAATAGTGAAGCAGCTTTTACATTGATGAACTGTTTTTTGATTGGGTGATTTAATTTCATTATTGGTTTTGCTTACCGGCAATGGTGATAGGTTATTGATTTGTTGTTCATAAAACATGTCGCAAAGCGCTGTCAGGTGCCTGCTTAAATCTGCTTTGGCAACGCCTTGTTTGTATATCACAAATTCGCGGGTATTGTGGTTAAAGTCACGTGTATGCACAATTTCAAATTCATCGGGCATCCGCGCGCGGATCATAATTGAGCCATAAATCCCCGATTTAGGCGACCGCTTTATGGCAAAGCTAAGTCCATATGTTCGCAAATCGGCCTCTTCAAATTCGCTTACCAATTGCTGCTTAAGCTCAAGGCAGGGATTGCAAAGGTCTTCAACCTGCCAGTTAAGCTCATTTGAAGCATGTCTGATGTTTACCCGGTATTTATTAAGTAGGTTGCCCCATAACGGCCTGTGCTTTGCCTCGATATTTTTAATGAGTAAGGACTTCCATGGGCTAAAATACAATTGTCCAACCCTGGTTTGCATACACAGGTTACAGATCTCTTTCAAAAATTCAATATCAAAAAGTTCGTGACGCCTGTAAATACCCAACCAGTATTTGTTAGCCTGCTTATTAAAACCCTCATAATAGGGCAGTTGAAATTCGGGAATGATAAGCGGTTGATCAATTTCCTGGATTACAAACTGGTAACCGGCAGTAACCAATTGATAAAGTTCATCAGGATTAATTTCAACCTGATCGTAAAACAGCTTTTTGTTGGCAAATATAACCTGTTGTATTGCTTTGCCAATGGCGGGAATATCATCCGAATAAACCAATACAGGCCAGCAATACAGGATATTAGTTTTAGGAAACCTGATATATAAGTACCAGTAATTACTTACCGGCGAAGAAATAAAATTAAGGTTACCGGTAAAAAACGAAGCAAAAGTTTGATTGCTGTCAACCAGGTTTATTTTCAGTTCGGGCTGATAATCAAACAGATCGAAAATGTCTTTATAAACACCTTCTTTGAGCCAGTTCTCCTGGTTAAAAATACCATCGGCGATATACGAACTGGTGATATTGGGATAAGTATCCTGATTAACTTCATGGTCAATACCGGCACTAAGCATATCAAATTCCAGATCCTCCAACTGTGTTTCTTCAATTTCAAAATACAATTGCTGCCTGTTCCCAAAACGGACCTGTTTAGCACCAGCATTTTGCGCGATGATGAGCATCTCGTAAAAATCACCGGCAGAAGCTACACCGCCGGGTAAATTTATCTTAATTAGTTGCTTATTATCCATTGGTTCAAGCTTTTAATAATTGTTGCTCAAGTACTTCTTCCAACAGGCGTTTTACTTCGGGCCTGCATGATCCGCAGCCAGTTCCGGCTCCGGTTTGGCTGCAAACATCGGCCAGTTGCGTACAGCCGCCGGCTACTTTATTACGTATATTATCGGCACCCACATTATTACAACTACAAACCAGTTTGCCTAAAACAGGTTCGGCGGCTTTACCGCTACGAAGCAGTTTAAGGCGCTTATCGCTAAGCTCAGTTTTGTTTGCTATCAGCTCTCTGAATTCCTGAAATTCGCCTTTATCTCCAATTAAAATGGTGCCCACCAGCCTGTCCTGGTGAATAATGCATTTTTTATAATAACGCTTTGCCTTATCTATAAACACAATTTCTTCATAGTCTTTTTCATTCGGGCAATCAGATAAACCGATACTGCACAGATCAAAACCATGAATTTTGATGATATTCATAAACAGGCTTCCCTTATAGTAACTGGCAATGTCGCCATTCATATACCCTGCAACCACAGCAGCTTGCTGTTCTGCAGCGGCAGTTATACCGTATAATGTGCCGTTAAACTCTGCTATTTCGCCAATGGCATATATGTTTGGATCGCTGGTAAGCAGGCGTTCATTTACAATTACGCCGCGCTTAATTTCAAGGCCGCAATCTTTTGCTATTTCAAGATTTGGCGTAGTACCGATGGCCAGGATCATGGCATCACAATCTATTTTCCGCCCGCTTTTTAAGCCGATACCGGTAAGCTTACTGCGACCATAAAACAACTGTACTTCGTCGTCATAAAAAATATCGCAGCCCTGGTCAACCATTTCTTCGTGCAACAGCCTGCTGCCAAGCTCATCCAGCTGACGGTTTAAAAATCTTGATGTACGTTGAATAATGGTGATAGTAATCCCTATTTCACGCAGGGAAGCCGCCATCTCCAATCCCAATAAACCACCTCCGACTATTACTACGTGACCATTTTTGGGAACATGCTTTTTAAAGTTATCAGCATCATTGCGGCTACGCATACTGAAGATCCCCGGCAACGACGGAACGTTTTTAGGAATTGCCGCCCGGCTGCCGGTAGCCAGCAGCAATACATCGTAATAAGTTTTTACCCCCCTGCTATCCAGCACATATTTGTTAACACGATCTATTTTCTCGACACTTACGCCACGTAATAACCTTATTTTAAGTTCGGGTTCTTCCTCATCCGTCATTTTTACCAGTTGCTCCCAGCGTTGCTCACCGCTGATATAATCGGGCAGCATAACACGATTGTAAAAAGGATGGTCTTCTTTACTGAAAATGATGATCTCATCATCTTTGTTGAGTTCCCGATATGATCGTACAAAGCCGTGCGCACCGGCGCCGGCTCCAACAACCACAATTCTTTGAAATGGCTTTTTATATTTTTGGATATTTACCGCGCAATACTTAAAATCCGGCTCCTTTGATATCGGATCAAGTGCGTCATTAGTAACATTGTTAATGCGGTGCAGATCATTGTTCAGGATCTTGCCCCAATGCATCGGCACAAAAACAGCACCCTGCTTTATCTGTTCGGTAATCCGGGCTTTTACCCTCACTTCCCCCCTTCTGGATGTAATAATAGTTACATCGCCTTCCCTGATCTCCAATGCTTCAGCATCAACAGGATTGATTTCGATAAATGACTCTTTAATATGCTGGTTAAGCTTATTCACCTTACCGGTTTTGCTCATGGTATGCCATTGATCGCGGATACGGCCGGTAGTGAGAATAAAAGGATAGTCGCCGTCAGGAACCTCGCTGGTATGCGCATCCGGTACCGCGCTTATCTTAGCGTTACGTGTTTCGGTATAAAATTGCTTGTCGGTAAACAAGCGGGGTGTCCCTGGTATCGCATTACGTTTTTTATAAGGCCATTGTATTGACCGTTGTTGTATGATGGTTTCGTGCGTAAGCCCGCTGATATCAATATTGGTTTTGCCGGTAAGTTTAGCATGCTCGGCATAAATTTCGGCAGCGTTTTTAAAATCAAAGCCTTTATACCCCATTTTTTGAGCAAAACGGCAAATGATCTCGCTATCCGGCATAGCCTCGCCTGGTGGGTCAAGTACTTTACTCAAATAGCTGATCCGCCTTTCAGAATTGGTCATAGTACCCTCCTTTTCGGCCCAGGCTGCTGCGGGGAGGATCACATCGGCATAAGCCAATGTTTCGGGCTTATTGCTGATCTCCTGAACCACCACAAACTTTGCTTTTTTCAAAGCCTCTTCGGCAAGGCGTACGTTTGGCAAGCTGGTTAAGGGGTTGGTACATATAATCCAGATGGCTTTAAGGCGGCCATCATTCAGGGCCTCAAACATCTCCGTTGCGGTAAGACCAGGTTTTGCGGCTATCTCTGTACCTCCCCAAAACTTCTGTACCTCCGCCCTGTCTGCCGGATTGGTTAAAACACGATGCGCCGGTAAAAGATTAGCAAGCCCCCCTACTTCACGTCCGCCCATAGCATTTGGTTGCCCGGTTAGTGATAATGGGCCAGATCCGGGCTTACCAATATGGCCTGTTATCAAATTAAGATTCAGGAGGCTTAAATTTTTATTTACCCCAACAGCGCTTTGGTTCAAGCCCATTGTCCACATTGAAATGAAGCCTTTCGCTTCGCCAATATAACCGGCAGCAAGGCGGATATCGTTTTCGCTTACACCACAAATAGCAGCCGATTCAGCAAGGGTACGTTCAAATACCAGTTTGCTATACTGCTCAAAACCATCAGCATGATTGTGTACAAAATCAATATCGATATCACCGTTCTCTATCAATACCCTGCCAATAGCGTGGTTAAGTGTGATATCGGTACCCGGATTTAACTGCAGGTGCAGATCGGCATTGCTGCAGGTATCCGTAACCCTGGGGTCAACAACGATGATTTTCACATCGGGATTTGCGGCTTTATGCGCTTCAACCCTTCGCCATAAAATAGGATGGCACCAGGCTGGGTTAGCTCCGGTTACATAAAAACAATCGGCCAGTTCAATATCGTCATAACAAACAGGTACAGTATCCTCGCCTAAAGCAATTTTATACGCGGCAACCGCGCTGCTCATACACAAGCGCGAATTAGTATCTATATTATTACTGCCAATAAAACCTTTAATTAGCTTATTGACAACATAATATTCTTCAGTAAGGCACTGGCCTGAGGCATAAAATGCAACCGATCCGGCCCGTATTTATCAATGAACGTTTTAAAAAT
>Ga0157372_10006010_pt1 | contig 12893 bp, 12 predicted proteins | sample C55metaG_FD_115307 | JGI IMG/M metagenome (GOLD analysis project Ga0157372, IMG submission 115307) | Corn rhizosphere microbial communities from Kellogg Biological Station, Michigan, USA - C5-5 metaG | ecosystem: Host-associated > Plants > Roots > Rhizosphere > Soil | place: USA: Michigan... | reverse complement strand
GGCGGCGGAGGTGCCTTCAGGCGGGTCGCGAGTACGCGCCAGAAGGCCGAGTTGACCGCGGGGATCGAAGCGCTGGCGGCGCACCGCCTGACGCCCGACTCTCCCTCGCCGATCGTCGACGTCATACGGCGCGGACGAACGGAAGTCGTCGAGACGATCGACGACGAGTGGCTCGAGAGCAGCGCGGATCCGGAGGCGGCACCGCATTGGCGGGCGATCGGTGCGACCTCGATCCTCGTGCTTCCGCTGGTCGCCGGCGAAACACGCGGGGCGCTCACGCTGATTCGAGCAGGCACCGCTCGTCCATTCGATCAGCAGCAACGCGCACTCGGTGAAAAGTTCGCGCGCGCCGCGGCGACCGCGCTACAGAACGCCCAGCTCTACGACGCGGCCAGGGACGCCAACATGGCGCGCGACGAAGTGCTGGGGGTCGTGTCGCACGACCTCCGAAACCCGCTGAGCGCCATCTCGATGTGCGCGAGAGTGATGCAGGAGAGCCCGCCGGCGAACGAGGGCGAGCGCCGCGAGCTCCTCGCGACCATTCGGGAGTCGACCGAGTGGATGAATCGCCTCATCGAAGACCTGCTCGACGTGTCCAACATCGAGCGCGGAAAATTGTCGCTCGAGGCGCGGGCCGAGGAGCCGTCGCAGATCGCCCTACAGGCGCTGCACATGTTCGAGGTCGAGGCCAAGGCCAACCATGTGACGCTCGAGGCGCGGCTTCCCACCAACATGCCGCTCGTCGTCGCCGACCGGACGCGCGTCGTGCAAGTGCTGAGCAACTTGTTGCGCAACGCGATCAAGTTCACGCCGCACGACGGCCGCATCGAAGTCGGCGTCGGGACGCGCGACCGGGCCGTCGTGTTCTCTGTCAAGGACACCGGCCCCGGCATTGCTCAAGAAAAACAGGCCCGCGTTTTCGACCGGTACTGGCAGTCGTCGCAAGGGGCGCGGCAGCGCGGCGCCGGACTCGGACTCTCGATTGCGAAGGGCATCGTGGAGGCGCACGGCGGACGAATCTGGGTGCGCAGCACGGTCGGGGAGGGAAGCGAGTTCGCGTTCACCATTCCGCAAGCCGAGGCGCGGGGCGTCCGGCGGGAGGAAGCATGACTACCGCACGCAAGGCGCCGAGCTTCTACGAGCTGAGCCGCGACGACGCCCTGGCCCTGCTGGCGCGGAATCGCGTCGGCCGTCTCGCGTTCAGCTTCCACGATCGCGTGGACATCGAGCCGATCTCGTACGTGTTGTCCGACGACTGGCTGTACGCGCGCACGTCGCCCGGAACGAAGCTGACCGTGGTGCAGCATCATCCGTGGGTTGCGTTCGAGGTCGACGAGGTTCGCAGCCGCACGGAGTGGCGGAGCGTCGTCGTGCACGGCACGATCTATTTTCTCGATCCGAAGCGCGAGGCGGACCGCGCGGCTTACGACGCCGCCGTTCACATTCTCCGCTCGGCCGACGCCGACGCGTTGACGTCCGCCGACGCGACTCCGCAGCGCCAGGTTCTGTTTCGAATCCACGTGGACGACCTCGTGGGAAAAGGGGCGACCCCGACCCCGACCCCGACCCCGACCCCGACCCCGAAATCGGGCCGCTAGGCGCGAGCACTTCCCCCGAATCCCCGACAAGCTTCGGTAGAAGCGCCGACGCCCCGGGGCTGCCGCCCGGCACACCATTCCTCCCAGACCGACGACGAATCGACGTCGCGCGGCGTGAACCCGAGGAGGAACCCATGGATTCGCTGAAGATCCCGTCGGCCGTGCCGGAGCTCGGAGTGCGCGCCAGCGTCGCCGCGCCGATCGTCGTCGCGACGGATGGACAAGAGCAGTCGGACGGGGCCCTCGCGATGGGGCGACTGCTCGCCGGGTCCTCCGACGCGGTTCGCCTGGTGACAGTGTTGAAGACGCTGCCGATCGTCCCCGACGTCCCGATTCAAATTCCGATCGACATGGAAAACGCGCGCCGTGCCGACGCACGGCGGGACGTCGCGGCGCAGGCGGCGCGCGTTTGGGAAGAGGCGGTCGATGTCGAGTTGCACGATGGAGACCCCGCGACGGCGATCGCGCGGCTGGCCCACAAGGCCGGGGCGTCGATGATCGTATCCGGGCTCGGCCGACATCGCGTGACCGACCGCGTCTTCGGCGACGAGACCGCGCTGCGGTTGATTCGCGCGGCGGACGTTCCAGTGTACGCCGTCGCGATCGGTACGACGCGTGCGCCGCGGCGCATCGTGGTGGCGATGGATTTCAGTGAAACCAGTCTTCGCGCCGCTCGGCTTTCACTCTCCGTGGCGGCGACCGGGGCCACCGTTTATCTCGCGCACGTCGCGCCTCGCGACAACTCGTTCTACGACTGGAAGGGCTGGGGCACCACATACAAGGTGAGTGTCGGCGACGCGCTGCAGCGGACGCGTGAGCAGTTGCGGATTCCCGAGGGGATGACGATTCAGAACGTCCTGCTTCAGGGCGACCCGGCCACCGAGCTGTTGGCCTTCGCGGCGAGCGTCAACGCCGATCTGATCGCCACGGGGAGTCACGGGCACGGATTCGTCGCGCGCATGTTTCTTGGCAGTGTGACGACGCGGCTGGTCCGCTGTTCCACGTGCAGCGTGCTGGCGATTCCCCACACGGCCGTGATGACCCAGGTCGGAATTCACGTCGAGCCACCGGTCGTTCTCCCCCTGCCGCACGGCGAGTGGGGTAGGCAACTCGATGCCTTCTCCCGCCGCAACGTCGGCCGCCGCGGGACGCTCGAGGTCGACGATCCGGAGATCGGCGCGCAGGCGCAGGAGTTCGACTATCCGCTCCGCGGGACGACGTACGACTCGCACGATCAGCGAATCACGCTGATGTTCGGCGAGTTGGGGTGGGGTGCTCCCCACCTGACGCGCGTGATCGCCGGCGCGTCGGCGGTGGACATTCTGCAGGACGACCGCGGACGCGACCTCGCCCTTCGCGTCGCGCACGGTGCCGGCCAGACGTTGTTGACTTTTTCGTCGTAAACGAGCGCTTGCAGGGCGGGACATGCGGCGGTTCGCGACGGTCGGCGCGGCCGTCGCATGCTCCCGTTTTTCGCGACGCGGCGAGGCTGGCTTCGCCGCGTTGTCCCTGGAACGAAGCTTGGCCCGCCCCCTCCTCGGCTTCGTCGGGGAATCCCCCACAAAAAAACAAGCAACTCACTACGCGAGTCGCCTTGTTCCCGGACGGATGGCGACTCCGCTGAACGGTAGCTTCGGCCCGTGCTCCAGCAGACCAAGACGTTCTGCACTCGACCGCACGAAGCCTACCCGACCAGAGGATCATATGAAAACCAACACAACGCTCGGTCTCGCGGCCCTGCTCCTCGCGGCACTCGCAGCGAGCAGCTCCGCGCAGCAGCCGGCCAATGCGGGCGACTCGGTGCCCGCGACCAAGACGGCGTCCGACTCGGCCAAGAAAACGACCCCGCAGTCGGTCAACCTTTTGCGGCCGAAAGAAATCAATCACATCCGTCCCGCCGACATGCGCGGCGTGAACGTGTTCGAATCGCCGAAGACCGACGAAGTGCCGTTCACGGGCTTCGTTCTTTCCTTCGGCGGCGCGTTCACCCAGGAGTTCCAGGGGCTCGACCACAGCAACAGCGCGACCGCGGTCGTGGTCAGCGGCGTCAACAGCAATCAGCTGATGACCATCGGCCACGGGTTCAACAACGCCGTTGCCAACCTGAACGTGAATGTGCAGATCGCCCCGGGAATCCGCGTCGCGATGACGTCGTATTTGTCGGCGCGGCACCACCAGGAGTCGTGGGTCAAGGACGGCTACATCCTGATGGACGAGTCGCCGATCGACAACGCGCTGCTCAAGAGCATCATGAAGTACGCGACGGTCAAGGTCGGTCACTTCGAGATCAACTACGGCGACTCGCACTTCCGCCGCAGCGACAACGGCAACGCGATGTTCAATCCATTCGTCGGCAACTACGTTCTCGACGGATTCACGACCGAGATCGGCGCCGAAGTCTACGCGCGCTCGAACGGTCTGCTCGCCATGCTCGCGGCGACGGGCGGCGAGATCCACGGCCAGGTGACCGCTCCGGCGGCTCGCTCTCTCAGTACGATCGGCAAGCTCGGTTTCGACCAGAATCTGAGCGAGAACGTTCGCGTCCGCCTCACCGGCTCGTTCTACGCGAACAACAAGGCGGCGAGCAACACGCTCTACAGCGGCGACCGCGGCGGATCGCCCTACTACGACGTGCTCGAGAACACCGCGTCGACGGAAACCGCCAACGCGTGGTCGGGTCAGGTTCGCCCGGGCTTCTCGAACAAAGTGAACGCCGAAGTCGTGAATCCGTTCATCAAGGTCGGCGGCGCCGAGTTCTTCGGCCACTTCGAGACGGCAACCGGCGGTGCATTCACCGAACCGAGGCTGCGCACGCTTCACCAAGACGTCTACGAGGCGCTCTATCGCCTCGCCGATGACCGCCTGTACCTCGGCGGCCGCTACATCCACGTCAACGGGGAACTGATCTCGAAGACCTACACCGATCAGACGGTGAACCGGACGCAACTCGGCGGTGGCTGGTTCGTGACGCCGAACCTGCTGGCGAAGCTCGAGTGGGTGAATCAGAAGTACATCGACTTCCCGGTGAACGACATCCGATATGGCGGACAGTTCAAGGGCTTCATGGTCACCGGCACGATCGGCTTCTAAGGAACGCAGCAACGGCCGGCGCTCGACCCGAGCGCCGGCCGATTTCGCGCGAAGACGCCCCGTTCGGATCGAGCGGGGCGTTCACCGCACCAGACACGATCCGGATTCGGAGGTGGCGTATGAGAGCGAGTGTCCCGGGTTCAGCGACCACGATCTTCCTGCTTTTCTTCGGCGTGGCGCTAATCGACGCGCTCGTCGGCGGCAGCGTCTACGCGATCCTGTTCTGGTTGGCAGTCGGGGCTGTGTTCTTCGCGGCCGATCGGCGGCGCACGCGGCGCCCTCGCGAGAGCCACAGATAGCGGGCCAGGGGGTCGTCGACCGCTTGCGCCGATCAGTCGTCCGTCGGCGTCGCCGTTATCGTGGCGTGGCCCTCGGAGTCGTAGTCGACGCTCACGCGCCACGGTTGGCAGCAGACCTGACAATCCTCGACGTAGTCCTGGTGTTGCCCGCCGCCGGGATCGATGCTCACGGCGATGGACTCGCCGCAGTACGGGCACGACACCTCGCCTTCGGTGTCGGCGGTGCCATCGCCGAGCGGAAAGTCACGCTCGAGATCGAAGTCGCCGGGTTCCGGATCAAAAGCAAACCGCATATCGAAACGTAGCCGCGCGTCGTAGGCCTGACGGGTCCACCGGTCCTACGAGACGTACACGACTTCCCCCTCCGCATCGATCCCCATCTCGATCTCCATCCCGCAGACGCCGCACACCTTGTTGGCGATCCAACGTACGGAGGCAAGCTCGCCCGTCTGCGGCGGAGCGGGCTTGACCTTGAGCTTCTTATAACTGTACTCGCCACAATTTTCACACGCGTGGGCCTTCGCGATGCGCTCGGCGCGTTCTTGCGTGATCCGGGGCAACGATCACCGTCCCGTCTTGGGCGGAATCGCGGGCGGACTTCCGAGGGCGCCCGGCGCGCGCGGCGACGGCGGCTCGTCCCTGTTGGCGCCCTGACGCGCGAGCAGCTCGCGCATGCCCCCGAGCGCACCCATGACGCCGGCCGCTTCCGCCGGCAGAAAGATCGTCGAGCCTTTGCCCGCGGTGACCTGCGGGAGTGCTTCCAAATACTTCATCCCGAGCATGTACATCGCGGCTTCGCCGGGCGGCAGCGACTGCGTGATCTTCTGGATCGCCTGCGCCTCGGCTTCGGCCATCGCGAGCCGCGCTTCGGCGAGTCCCTTCGCGCGGAGCACGGCGGCCTCCATTTCACCTTGCGCTCGGCTGACCTGAGCCTGCTGCACGCCTTCGGCCTCGAGGATCGCGGCGCGCTTCGACGCTTCGGCGTTCGTGACGGCCGCGCGACGCTCGCGCTCGGCGCGCATCTGGAGCTCCATCGATTGCTGGATGTCGCGCGGCGGCTCGATCGCTTGCAGCTCGACGCGGGTGACGTCGACGCCCCACCCGATCGACGCTTCCTCGATCACCTCGCGCATCCTTTTGTTGATCATGTCGCGGCTCGCGAGCGTCTGGTCGAGTTCGATGTCGCCGACGATGTTGCGCAGCGTCGTGCGAGTGAGCGTCTCGAGCGCGAAGGGGAGGTTCTGAATCGCGTACGCCGCTTTCTGCGGATCGGCGATCCGATAGTAGAGGACGGCGTCGATGTCGATCGTGACGTTGTCCTTCGTGATGACGGGCTGGCTCGGAAAACTGAGGACTTGTTCCCTCAGATCGATGCGCGCGGTCGACCCCGACGTGATGCGTTTCGTTCCACTCGGGTCCGTCTCGACGAAGCGCACGTCGATCGTGCGCGGCCGCTCCATTCCCGGAATCAAGATGTTGAGCCCCGAACGACCCACTCGGTCGAAACGACCCCAACGCTCGATCACTATCACCTCGGCTTGCCCGATCACTTTCACGCATCGCGCGATTATCGAGCCGACGAAAACGACGACGATTCCTGTGGCTATCAAACCGACCATCGTTGCTCCGTATCGTGGTGGACGGATAGTACCCGCGGTGGTGTCATTCGGCACGTGGCGCGTCGAGCGTGCGCCGACGTCGATGGAGTCCCACCGATCAAGTATACAAAACATGCCGAGTGTGCGCGCGCGCGGTACATTCGCGCCTCCTGATCGGACACGCGACGAGGTCCGCGTTTTCGGTCGGACCGATTCATGCGGTCGTGCACCCTGCTCACGCACCTGACCTCACCGGCAAACAGAGTCCATGCGACTGAAGTACCTGACGACGTGCGCCGCCGCACTCGTCGCCTGCTCGGACTCCGGTCCGACAGTTCCTAATCACTCGCGTCTCGCGCTGAACGTTGGAATCTCCGAACCAGGCGCGACACCAGAGAAGTTAGATCCACGTACCGTAAAAGACCTCGTCGAAGAGCTGGTGAGTCAGCGATTCGGCCGGGTCACGTTGCCGCCGGATGCGTTCTCGCAATCGGCCGACGCGGTGCATCCGGACATCGCCTGCCCGGGCGGCGGATGGAACGGCGGCGGATGCTGGCTGATGTACACGCCGTACAAGAACTCTGATCCGTCGTGGGAGAACCCCGGCTTCCTGCTCGCCGCCGACGATACGACGTGGGTCACACCGTCCGCGATCCGGAACCCCATCGTCGGCTATCCCGGTATCGGCAGCTACAACTCCGATCCCGACCACGCGTTCGATCCGGCGACCCGCCGCCTCATCCAGGTGTTCCGCGTCGTCGTCGACACGTCGAACAAGATCATGCTGATGTCGACCGGCAACGCGCGTCAGTGGACGACGCCGGTGGTCGCGTTCTCGGTCCACAGCCACGACGCCGTCTCGCCGTCGCTCATCATCGAACAGAACCGCGCGGCGAAGGTGTGGTACATCAAGTCCGGTGTCGCCGGCTGCAACGCGTTCTCGACGACGCTCGAGCTGCGCACGGCCCAGCCGGCGCCGGACGAAGACTTCGAGTCGGTGCACTGGAGCGCGCCGATCACGACCACTCTCGACATTCCAAGCTACGTCCCATGGCACATCGACGTCGCCGAGCTTCCCTTTGGCGGCTACGTCGCGCTGATCGCCGCGTTTCCGCGGGGCAGCGGCTGCGCGCAGAGCGATCTCTGGCTCGCGACGAGCGACGACGGAATCTCCTGGCACACGCTCGCGTTGCCAGTCTTCTGGCGGGGGATGAGTCTCGCGAAGAAGCGCGCGATCTCGACGTGGTACCGTGGCACGTTGCGCTACGATCCGGAGACGGACCTCCTCGACATCTGGCCGTCGGCGCTCGCCGGCACGTCGTGGACGATTTACCACACGTCGGTTCGTCTCGCCGAAATCAAGAATCTGATGGCCAAGGCACCTGCCAGCGACGTAAAGTCCGTCGCGGCGTGGTCGAGGCGCGTGCCCAAGCCGACGATTCCGATGCCCTAGGCCGGGAACCTTCTTTCGGCGCCCTGGATTCCTCGCGCGGCGCCTGACGACCAGGCGCCGCGTCGACTTTTCGGCCCGCCGTTCGCGCCCAGGACTCTCCGGCCGCGAGATGGCCAGCCATCGGAGGAGAAACAGCATGCGAATGTGGCGACTCTCGCTCGCGGCCATCGGCATCGTGCTCGTGGCAGCGTGCGGCGGCGGCAGCAGCGATACCACGACGACCGGTCCGGGCAACAATACGCCGCCCGGCGGCGGCAACAACAACAACAATCCGAACACCGTCACGCTCGTCGACTCGAGCTTCAACCCGGCGAACATCACGGTCAAAGCCGGCCAGACGGTAACCTGGCAGTGGTCATCGTGCACTGACACGACTGGCGGCTACGGCGGCGGCTATCCGTGCGTCACGCACCAGATCCAGTTCGATGACGGAAGCGGCGTGGTTTCGCCGAAGCAGGACCAGGGCACCTTCAATCGCACGTTCAGCGGGACCGGCACGTTCAAGTATCACTGCCTCATTCACGGCAGCTACATGTCCGGGCAGGTCGTGGTCCAGTAGCGGCTTAATCCCGGCGTTCGGCCGGGTCGTCGCTCAAAGCGGTTTTGCGAATGCCCGCCCATCCTGGCGGGCGTTCGTTTTTTGCGCTCGCCGGACAACTCGAAATCCCGTCTGGGGGTCAACGTCCAAGCGCTTCCTGCGTTTACCTTAGTTAAGAAGGCTTTGCGGACCGGCGCTGGGTGGTCACTGTGACGACGCCGCGGGTTCGCCACCGCGTTCCGCCACGACCTGACTCGAAACGACTCTTCGGTTCACGCCACCCACCGAATGCCCCGTCGCGTTGCGCTTGGTGCCGTTTTCGTTCTGTCGTTTGCCCGCGCGGCCGTGGGTCTCGCGCAGGGTCCCAAGGACGCGTCGGACCAGCCCAGGTTCACGACGCAGGTGATGATCGTTCCCGCCTTTCTCGGTCCAGACCGAGGGGGGGCTAGCCGCGGCGCGGACATCGTTCGGTCCCGAGTGGCCGGCGCGTTCGCGAAAAACGAGCTCCGCGTCGTCTCCGGCGGCGACATGGACGATTGGTTCCGACGCTCGGGCTTCGATGAGAATCCGGCGCTGAGCGAGGGAGAGCTCAAGGAAATGGCGCGAAAGTTTCGCGCCGATGAGCGCATTACCGGAACGCTGACGCATCAAGCCGACGGATCCATTCGCATCGACGCGGCGCTGTCGCTCGTTCGCGACCTGCGCCTCTCGCAGCCCATTGTCGCCACCGCGACCACGGTGCCGCAGGCGGCCGAGGCCGTAGCCGCCGAGGCGATCGCCGCCCGACGGCAACTGTCGCCGCTTCGCCAATGCGAGAACGCCGATCGCGCGGGAAACGCGCGCGATGCGGCAACGGCCGCGACCGCCGCGATCGTCGCCTATTCGCGCGCCGTTCCGGCGCGCGTGTGTCTCCTCAACGCGCTGTCACATCTCGAGGTCAGCGCCGACAGCGTGATCACCGTGTCGCGCGCGACGCTCGCCGTCGCGCCCGCCAACGCGGTGGCACTCGAGGATCTCGCGCAGGCGCTCGACTCGAAGGGGCAATCGAAGGACGCCGCGCCCGTTTGGACGAAGCTGCTCGCGACCGACTCGACCAACGACACGATGATCGAGAAGGTCGTGAACGCGCTGGCCCGCGAAGGCTTTCCCAATCTCGCGGCGCCGATCATCGACCGCGGCACCGACGCCCACCCGGACAACCTGCCGCTGCTCAAGGTGCGCTGGCTGGTGCACCTCGCGGAGAACGATTGGAAGGGCGCGATTGTGGCCGGCGAACGAATGCTGGCGCGAGACCAGGCGGCGCAAAGTGATCCCGACTTCTACATGCGCCTGGCCACCGCGTTGCGGGCCGACGGGAAATCCGAGCGTGCGCTCGGCGTCGCGGCGAACGCGGTCGCCAAGTTCCCCGAATCGGCGCCACTATATGTGCTGTACCTGCAACTCTTGAAATCCGAGGCCGACTCGGCTCTTCAGCGCGGCTTGGCGGCGTTCCCCGACAACGCGGAAGTGCACGTCTTCGCCGCGCAGACGTTCAAGACGTCGGGCAACTCGTCGGCCGCGCTCTCCGAGACGAGACGCGCGCTCGCCGTGAACCCCAAGCTTCCGCACGGCTTCTTGCAGCTCGCGCAACTCGAGGTCGACGCCGGCGAAACCGACAGCGCTTTCGCGGCGACTGACCAGGCGCTCAAGTACGGTGAAGACTCCACGACCGTGGCGCAGTTCGCGCTGGCGCGCGGCAACGCGCTCTTCAAGGCTGCCGGCACGACGCAGAAGCGCGATGATTTTCAGCGCGCCATGAAATTCCTGACGTTCGCCGTTCGCATTCGGCCGACGCCGGAAGGCAAGTTTCTCCTCGGCGCCTCTGCGCTGCAGATCAGCCAATCGGCGGCCAACGAGGCCGCGCCGGCGAAGAGCTGCGACCTGACCAAGCTCGCCGACTCGTCGCTCACGGAGGCCGAGATCAATCTCGTGAGCGGCGGCTCCGCGGCGCCCGATGCCGCGAAGCAGTACCTCGAGTACGTCGCGAAACTACGGCCGTACGTCGCGGAAGAGTTGAAGAATTTCTGCTCCCCCGGGGCGCGCTGAGCGCGACCCGCGCGAGCTGTCCTCAGGCTGTCGGCTGTGCTCCGGCCTCGGCCGCGGTCGCCGCGCTTGCGAGATCGCGCTCGCGTTGCGCCGCGCGCAGCATGCTGATCGCCGTATACGTCACGACGCAGATGACCAGCACCTTGACGTAGTTCATCGGAAGATTCCCGACCCCTTTCACGGCGAGCACCACCGCCGGAATACCGGCGATCGCCATGCCGATCATCGCCGGCGTATGGTAGGCACGCGCGCGAATGAATCGCACTACGGCGACGGGCATCAGGAACGCGCATGCGCCCATCATGATCGGAAACGCCGACTTCTCCGTCATGCCGAGGGCGGAGATGAGAATCAAACACGGCGCGTAGAGGCCGATGCCGAGGGTCATCAGCGCGCCCAGAATGAACAGGCCGCCCATGCCGATTATCCACCGGGCACCCTCGAGGCTCGTCGTGCCAACCGTCAGCGAATGAAACACCGTCATCCGCACGACCATGATGATCGCCGCGGCGAGGAGGCAGAGGCCCATGCCGACTTGGATCTTGCGCCGCGGCCACGAGGACACGACTCCCGCGCCGAGCCATGCGCCGAGAATTGCGGCTGCGATCAGCGAGATGAGCGTTCGCGGATCGACCTGCACGGGTTCGACCGTGATCAGGCCGCGGAATCCATAGATGAAGAGGAATGCTTCCGTAACGGTCGGGAGCACGTAGCCGACGTTCAGCGAGCCCGGAATCTTCTCGTCGGGAATCAACTTGAAGAAGCGCACCATCGCCGTGGTGGTGGCATACGACCCGACGCCGAGCGTGTCAAAGAAGTTTGCCACGAAGCTGACCGGCCACACGAGGAGCGGCGACCGGACTGACCCGCCGCTGCGCGCATCGCGCACCATCGCGCGAATGAACATCACCAGATACACGAGCATGAAGACGCCCATCACGGCGATCAGCAGAGCGATCGGGTCGGCGTTACGAACACGTGTGACGAAGTCCATGGTCGGCCCGGATCAGAGTGAGCGCTGCGCGGCGCTAATGGGGCGCATCGAGCGGGACAAGACGGTCAGCCTAGACGATGCTGCGGAACTGATAGCTTGCGATGGTCTGTACGCCGGGATACTGTATCCGTTCCCCCACCATCCTAGCTGTGGAGTTGGCATGACCCTTCGGACTGTTCCTGACGTTAATCCCGCGCACCGGTATGCGCCATCTGCCGCGCGCGTGACAACCCCCATTCGGCGGCAGACGGTCGCCAGCATGACCGTCGAGGCGCTCCGGGAGCGCATTCTCCGCGGCGACTTCCCCGATGGTGAGCCCCTTCGCCAGGATGCCCTCGCTGACGAGCTCGGAGTAAGCCGCATCCCCGTGCGCGAAGCCCTGCGCCAGCTCGAGGCCGAAGGGCTGGTCAGCTTCAGCCCCCACCGCGGCGCAGTCGTCTCCACGCTCTCGCTCGACGAGATCGATGAACTGTTCGAGCTGCGTGCCGATATCGAAGGCGATTTGCTTCGCCGAGCCATTCCACTCATGACCGACGAGCAGTTCGATCGCGCCGTCGAGGTTCTCGACGCGTTCGAGGATGCCCTGGCCGCCGGTGAAGCCTCGCGTTGGGGCCCGCTCAACTGGCACTTTCACGCGGCGCTCTACGCTCCGGCGAAGCGCAACTTCACAATGAACGTGTTGCAGAAGCTGCATCAGCACAGCGACCGGTACTTCCGTATGCAGGTGCTGCTCGCGGGCGGCGGCCAGACGGCGAGCCAGGAGCATCGCGCCATCGCGACGGCGGTGCGCAAAGGCGACGTGAAAGTGGCGACGCAGCTCATGCGCTCGCACATCCTCGGCGCCGGCCAATCGTTGCTCGAGTTGCTCCATGCGCAGCGCAACGGGTCGGCTACGCCCGCGTCGGTACCGGTCGTCGTCGCCAACGCCGACCGGTGACCGCGCCGGCCAGGCTCCGCCACTTCATCGGCGGGGAGTGGCGCGCGAGCGACTCGGACCGCTGGATCGCCGACGTCAATCCCTCGAATGCCGAGGATGTCGTCGCGCAAGTTCCCGCGGGCACCAACGACGACGTCGACCTTGCCGTGCGATCGGCGTCGTCGTCGTTGGCCGCGTGGCGCGGGCTCACTGGTCCCGCGCGCGCGGAGCTGCTCTACAAATGGGCCGACGCCATCGGCTCGCGCTCCGACGCGCTCGCGCAGCTGGTCACGCGCGAGGTAGGGAAGCCGATCGGCGAGGC
>Ga0157372_10006009_pt1 | contig 12895 bp, 13 predicted proteins | sample C55metaG_FD_115307 | JGI IMG/M metagenome (GOLD analysis project Ga0157372, IMG submission 115307) | Corn rhizosphere microbial communities from Kellogg Biological Station, Michigan, USA - C5-5 metaG | ecosystem: Host-associated > Plants > Roots > Rhizosphere > Soil | place: USA: Michigan... | reverse complement strand
CCTTACGCGTGTCCTCGCCGGCCCGCTCTGCACCATGCTGCTCGGCGACCTCGGGGCCGACGTCATCAAGGTCGAAAGGCCTGGATCGGGCGACGAGTCGCGGACCTGGGGACCTCCATTCGATGCCGACGGCCGGAGCGCCTACTACCTCAGTATCAATAGAAACAAGCTCGGACTGGCCGCCGACCTGAACCAGGAGGCCGGGCGCGAAGAGGTCGAGCGGTTGCTGGCGGAAGCCGACGTCGTGGTAGACAACTTTCTGCCGGGTGTCCTCGACCGGCGCGGGCTCGGGCCGGTCGAATGGTGCGAGCGGCGGCCGGAGCTCATTTGGTGCACGGTGACAGGGTTCGGTCCGGGTACTCGCCGGCCGGGCTACGATTTCGTGGCGCAAGCCGAAAGCGGGTGGATGGCGATCACGGGAGAACCGGACGGCGACCCGATGAAAGCGGGCGTCGCCCTGGCCGACGTGCTTGCGGGAAAGGACGCGACGATCGCCGTCCTCGCGGCGCTGGTCCGCCGCGGAATGACGGGGAAGGGCGCTCGGCTCTCGATCTCTCTCATCGATTCAGCGCGCGCCGCGCTGGTGAACGTCGCCCAGAACTCACTCGTCACGGGTCACGAGGCTCGGCGCTGGGGAAACGCGCACGCGAATTTGGTTCCTTATCAGATGTTTCGGGCGGCGGACCGGCCGATTGTCATCGCGGTGGGCAGCGACGCCCAGTGGGTCGGGTGCGCGCGCGCGCTGGGGCTCGATCGTTTTGCCGACGATCCTTCGATGTCGACCAACGCGGGTCGACTCCGGCAGCGGGAACGGATCGTCGCCGCATTCGCCGAGCAGTTGGCGACGCAGCCCGCGGCGCATTGGGGCAGGCGTCTGGACCGCGCGGGCGTGCCGAACGGAGTCGTTCGAACGGTTCTCGAGTCGCTGCGCGACACAAACGCTTCGGCGCTCACCGGCGTGTCGCCGAGCGTGCCGGGGCGAGTGAGATACCCTCCTCCCGCTCTTGGTGAACATTCCGGTATTATTCGGCGCTTCGGCTGGGATGTGTTCAAAAACGTTACACCCTTGCCGGCCGACGGCGCATCGTCGTGATACAGCCGAAGCTTGATTACAGAGTCTCGCGACTTTACCCGCGAGAATTCGTTGCAACCCTTTGTTACCCTTGCCGAGGTGCTTCGTCTTGATCACGTGGCGACCCTTCTGGAGCAGCGAAGCGGAGCTCGCGCACTGTCCGAAGCGCGGCAACCGAATTACTCTGTTGTCGTGAAGACGACGGAGGCGGTTCTGCGGGCTGATCAAACCGTCGTTGATCAGGAAAACACTGATCAACTCGTGATCCAGCGTGTTCTGGCCGGCAACCGGGACGCGTTCAAGATCCTGATCACGCGATACAGCGATCCGCTGTACCGACATGCGCTTTGCATGACGGGAAGCCCCGACGTTGCCGAAGACATCCTGCAGCTCAGCTTCATCAAAGCGTACCAACACCTCGCGGAGGTGCGCGGACGTTTCGATGCTTGGGTATTCAGGATAGTCGCGAACGGCTGCAAGGATTGGCTCAAAAACATTCGTCGGTCTCACCTGAGCTACGACGAAGACGACCAGCCTTCTGCCTATGCGACGCCCGATGAAGAGTTGGATCGGACGGAGCTGCGCAGTGATCTGGACCGCGCGTTGACGACGCTTCCCGCGTCGCTTCGCGAGGCATTCGTGATGAAGCACGTCGAAGGCCGCTCCTACGAGGAGATGGCCGACCTACTCGGTACCACAGTTGGAGCGCTTAAGATGCGCGTTCATCGTGCGCGCGAGGCACTCCAGGCACTCTTAGAGGAGAAGTACGCTTAATGATTGACGATCTCCGCTCCGACGACGGCCTCAGCGGGTTCGACGGACACTTTCACGATCGCGCGCGGCGACGCACCGAAGAGGAGCGTCCACTCGCCGATAGAGAGGTGCCGCTGGGTCATCAGGAAACCGATGCTCGTGTGCTCGCTCCGGCCGTGCACGCGTGGCTAGATGGAGAATTGCCCGAAGCAAGCGTGCGGAAGGGCGAAACCGGTCGCGACGTCGAGTTCTGGAAGCAGATCAACGTCGAGGTCGAGCGCCGTCGCCGCATGCGCACCCCGGCGTACGTCGAAGCGCGCATCATGGATGCGCTGCCCCAGACGGCCCCGGTCGTGATCACGCCATGGTACCGCCGCGAGTTCGTCGTGACGCCCAAGTTCGCGCTCACGACCGCGACCGCCATCGTCGTGGTTGCCGCCGCGGTGACGATCACCGTAATGATGATCGCGCGCTGACGGTCCAATCCGTTCCCGAACGAAAGGCCGGCCCACTCGGGCCGGCCTTTCTCTTTTGTAAGGGCCGACCTCGGACTACCGAACCCGCGTCCAGGTATGCAGTTTGCTCGGCGGGCTCATGTAGCATGCTCGCCCGAATGGCGGCTTTTCGTCCGGGTTTCGCGGGGGCTGAATGTCCCAGGAAGAGCGATTCGAGCAGTTGCTTCGCGAATTTCAGCGCGTCGGCGTCGATCCGAACGCGCTCAGTGCCGGGCTCGCCGTCAGCGAGAACGACGTCCGCCAAGTGCTGGCGGCGCTGCCGGACGGTGCGGGACCGACGGCATTTCTTCACCGCCTTCGCGTCGTCATGACGCAAGCCTCCAAGCAATAGATTCTCCGACGTGAGGTCGATCACCCGTCGAGCCGCGACACGCGCGTGGCTGGTCGCGAGCGTTTTGGCGCACGCGCTCGTGCTGGCGACACCCGCAATCGCCACGGCGCGCGCCCAGCGCGCGCCCGATTCCAGCTTCGCCGCGCTCGTCGCGCGGCTGTCCGAGAGCGCCGGCTACTTCGATTCGGACAACATCATCTCGAACGAGGAGTCGTATCTCCAAATCACGACTCAGCTCGCGAAAGTCGGCACGCACGGCGGCGTCTACGTCGGCGTCGGACCCGATCAGAACTTTTCGTACGTCGCGCTGATCCGGCCGTCGATCGCGTTCATGCTCGACATCCGGCGCGACAACCTGCTCGAGCATCTGCTCTTCAAGTCGCTGTTCGCGCTTTCGCGTAATCGAATGGAGTTCCTCTGCCGCCTGTTCGGGAAGCCCGTTCCGTCCGACGTCGACAAATGGACGGGCCGCCAGATCGGCTCCATCGTCGCGTACCTGGACCGCGCCGGGACCGATTCCGCCGCCGTCGCCGAGACGCGCCGGATGAGCAACGAGCGGATCACGAGCTACGCCGTCCCGCTCGACTCGCACGACCGCGCGATGATCGACCGCTATCGCAGCGAATTCATCGCCGACGGTCTCGACACGCGCTACTCGAGCATCGGCCGCAACAATCGGATGGACTATCCGACGTTCCGGCAGCTCATGCTCGCCACCGACCGCACCGGCCGCGCGGCGAGCTACCTCGCCGAGGAAGAGCCGTTTCACTTCGTGCGATCGATGGAAGCGCGCGATCTGATCGTGCCCGTCGTGGGCAACGTCGCCGGCGACAGGGCAATCAAGGCGATCGGCCAGTACGCCACCGAACACCATCTCACCATCTCCGCGTTCTACCTCTCGAACGTCGAGCAATACCTCTTGGGCCGTGACGGCGGCTTCGAGGACTGGGCCCGGAACGTCGTGGCGCTGCCGCGAGACAGCGCCAGCGTGATCATTCGCAGCTATTTCGGGCGACTCGGCATGGTCCATCCCCTGTACGTGCCCGGCCCCGGAAACATCAGCACGTCGATGATCGAGACGATCGACTCGTTCGCCAAGCGCTACGCCGGCGGCGAGGTGCGCGGCTACGCGGATCTGGTGTTCGGCGGCTACGTGAAGCCATGACGCACCCGACACCGTCCGGCGGGGGTGGGGACGCGAGCGCGAGAATTCTGTCGTTGGGGGATTCGTACACGATCGGAGAGTCGGTGTCGTCGGACGACCGGTGGCCCGTCGTCCTCGCGTCGATCCTTCGCGCGCACGGCACCGATGTCGCCGATCCGCAGATCATCGCGCGCACCGCGTGGACGACACGCGATCTGGGAGCGGCGATCGACGAAGCGCGCCCGCGCGGGCCGTTCGACCTGGTCACGCTGCTCATCGGCGTGAACGACCAGTACCGCGGACGCTCTCCCGAGGAATACCGGCCGCAGTTTCGGCTGGTGCTGAGCCGCGCGATGACCCAAGCCGGAAAACGCCCCGAATCGGTCATCGTCATCTCGATCCCCGATTGGGGCGTCACTCCCTACGCCCAGGGTCGAGACCGGCGCAAAATCGCTATGGAAATCGACGCGTTCAACGCCGTCAACCACGACGAAGCCTTGGCCGCCGGAACGCACTACGCCGACATCACCGCGCTGTCTCGTCTCGCGGGCGCGAATCGGGGTCTGGTCGCCGCGGACGGACTCCACCCCTCGGCCGCGATGTACGTGCAGTGGGCCCACGCCATTTTTCCGCTGGCCGTGGAGATTCTCAGCCACCGGGACACCCCCCCCCCGCCGCCCCCGCCGGCGGCCCCGCCCCAGCGCTGAGTCTTTTCATCCGCCGCGCCGGCGCGCATGTTGTTAACAACTTCGAATTGGCGGACACATGCGGCGCGTGGCGCTGTTGATTCTGCTCGGCGGGTGCGCGAGCTCCGGCAGCACTCCCGAAGGGTACAATCCAAAACCGGCGGTCATCTACGCCGGCGATCAATCGAACGCGCGGCTGGAGGCCGAGAGGCCCCATCCGTCGACGGTGACCATCGCGGCCGATCCCGCCATCGTGTGGGCGGCCGCCAAGCAGGCGTACGCCTCGCTCGAGATTCCCCTGGGCATCGAGAATCCGACCGCCCATACGCTCGGCAATCAGAATTTCTATAAGTCCCGCACCTTGGCCGGCGAGTCGATGACGCTCTTCGTCGACTGCGGCCAGGGAATGACCGGCGCCAAGGCGGCGAGCTACCGCATCTACATGTCGCTCATCACCAACGTCTCGGGCGACGGAAAGGGCGGCACCACCGTACAGGTCACGTTCAGCGCGCTGGGGCAGGACGTGACGGAAGGAAGCACCGACCGCATTCCGTGCGGTTCAACCGGCCACCTCGAGCAGCTCGTGCTCGACAAGACCAAAGCGGGAGTGGCGCTTCGTTAGCGCGACGTTCGATAGCCCGGGCCGCGCAGCGCACGGCCGGGCGTGGCGCCGGTGTGCTTGCCGTCGCGCAGCACCTGGACGCCGTTGACCCACACGTCGCGCACGCCGACCGACAGCTGCTTCGGCTGCTCGTAGGTCGCGCGGTCGGCGATCGTCGCCGGATCGAACACGACGACGTCGGCGTACATGCCGGGCTTCAGCAATCCGCGGTCGTTGATCGACAGCCGCGTCGCGACGGCTGACGTCATTTTTCGCACGGCGTCCTCGAGCGGAATCACCTTCTCGTCGCGCACGTACTTGCCGAGGATGCGCGGGTAGTTGCCGAACGTGCGCGGATGCACGAGCGCGCGAACGCTATCCGGGTCGGGGCCGCCGGCATCCGTTCCGATCTTCATCCACGGCTGCCGCAGCTGGAGCTTGACGTTGTCTTCGCTCATCAGAAAGTACGTCGTCTCCACGCGACTGTGCTCACTGAGGATGAGATCCATCGCCGCGTCGAGATAGTCCTCGTTCTTCAGTCGCGCGATTTCATCGAGCCGCTTGCCGATGTACTGCTGGTTCTCCGGCTTGCGCAGATTGGTGATCAACACGCCGCTCGGCGACGCGAGCTCGCAGAGGTTCTCCCACTCGCTCGTCGGATGCGCCACTTCTTCGTGGATCTTCGCGCGGATCTCGGCGCTCGCGAGGTTGTCGAACAGCTTGCCCTCGGCCGAATACGACGGCGGCAGGCACGACGAGAGACCCGTCGCGCCGGCAGTGTACGGGTACATGTTCGCTTGCACGTCGATCCCCGCGGCGCGCGCCGAATCGATCTTGGCGATCATCGGCGCTTCCTTGCTCCAGTTGCGGGTGCCGGCCGCCTTGAGATGGTAGATCTCGCCCGGCACGCCGCCGTCGCGCGAAATACGAATGACCTCGTCGACCGCCTCGAGGAGATGGTCGGCCTCGGACCGCATGTGCGAGATGTAGACACCGCCGTACGGCGACATCGCCTTCGATTCTTCGACCAGCTCCTCGGTCGTCGCGAACGTGTTGGGCGGATAGATCAGCGCGCTCGCCATGCCGAACGCGCCGTCTTCCATCGCGCGCCGCACCGCCGCGCGCATCGAGTCGAGCGTGGCGCCCGTCGCCGCGCCCATGCGCTCCGCCATCCCGTATTGCCGAATCGTGCCGGCGCCGACGAACGACCCGACGTTCTGCGAGATGCCGTGCGCCTGCATCGCGCTCAGCCATGCGTCGAACCCGTGCGGCTGCGCGAAACGCCGCTGAAGCTCGCTCGCGTCGGGCGGAAGATTCGCTGGATTCAATGGGGCGGGGGTCGAGCCCTCGCCGAGGATTCCCGTCGTGACGCCCTGCGTGATCTTGCCGAGTTGGCGGCCGTCGCCGAGCAGCAGTTGGCCGCCCGATTGATCCTGAATGTCGATGAAGCCCGGGGCCACGATCATGTTCCGCGCGTCGACGCGTGTCGCAGCGGACGCGTTGTGCAGGAGTCCGCGCGGCATGACCGCGGCGATCCGGTCGCCGCGAATTCCCACGTCGCCGTAGAACCACGCGGCGCCTGTTCCGTCGACGACGCGTCCGTTCTCGATGATGACGTCGAACCGCTCGCCCGGCACCGGGGTTGGATTCGTCGTCGGATGTGTGCACGCCGAGAGAGCCAGCGTCGCGGCTGCGGAGAGAGCGATCGCTTTCATTTTCATCGAGAGGGCTGGGGCCGCGTCAGAGCGGCAGGCGAGACAACGTGAGCGCGACGCCGTCGCGGTAGAAATCGGGGATGCGCGCTTCCTGCTTGAAGCCGTGATGCCTGAGCAGCGCCACGACGGTGCCGAGCGCGGGATCGTCGGGGAGCTCGGCCAGGAGATAGGTCGCCCCGTCGGCGCGGGCGGCGTCGGCGACGGCCTTCAGCAGCCGGTCGCCCACGTCCTCGGAATCGACGCCCGGCGCCAACACGGCGACGTGCAGCCGCATGCCGTGCGCGGTGCCGGCGATCGGACCGAACAGCGCGAGTCCGGCAACCGTTCCGTCGCGCGCGATGACGAGCGCTTTGTGCTCAGGATCATGACCGCGCTCGGCGAGTGCGAGCACTTCGATCGCGCGATCGATGTATGGCGTGACGCCCAACGCACCCATGAGAAGGGTGCGTGTTCCCTGCGAGTCCTCGGGAAGCAGCGGGCGCGGCGCGAGCGCGAAGTAGCCGGTCACGACCTCAGATCTGCAACGCGCGCCCGAGCGTCGCAAGCGCCGCTTCCTTCGTTACCTCGGACAGGGTGGGGTGCGCGTGGATCGTGACCCCGATGTCCTCCGACGACGCCCGGTACTCGAACCCGAGCACGACCTCGGCGATGAGTTCCGATGCGCTTGGTCCCACCATGTGGGCGCCGAGCAGCTCGTCGGTCTTGGCGTCGGCGACGAACTTCACGAAGCCAGCCGTTTCGCCCATCGAACGCGCGCGTCCGTTGGCCGAGAATGGGAACTTGCCGGTCCGGTAGTCGCGGCCGCTCTCTTTGACTTGCCGTTCTGTAAGGCCGACGGCGGCGATCTCGGGCCAGGTGTAGACGACGTTCGGGATCGCCTTGTAATGCATGTGTGACGGCTGCCCCGCGATGACTTCCGCCGCGACGACGCCTTCGTGCTCGGCTTTGTGGGCGAGCATGAGACCGGGGACGCAGTCACCGATCGCGTAGACGTTGGGAAGGTTCGTGTGCAGCTGATCGTCGACCAGGATTTCGCCGCGCTTGCCGACGTCGAGCCCCAGCGTTTTGACGTCGATTCCGTTCGTCGACGGCCGGCGTCCGACGGAGACGAGGACGTGATCGCCCTCGATCCGTTCACGCTTTCCGTCGCGCTCGACTTCGATGAAGGCGCCGTTTTCCGTCGCGCCGCCGTTCACGACTTTCGTGTTGGTCCGAATGTCGAGCCCCTGCTTCCGGAAGACGCGCTCGGATTCTTTGATGACGTCGTCGTCCATGCCGGGGAGGATGGTCGGCATGAGCTCGACGATGGTGACCTTCGCGCCGAGGCGGTTCCAGACGGAGCCCAGCTCGAGGCCGATCACGCCGCCGCCGACGACGACGAGGTGGTCGGGGACTGTCGGGATCGTGAGGGCGCCGACGTTCGAGAGGATCCGCGTTTCGTCGAATTTGAGGAAGGGGAGCTCGATCGGTACGGAGCCGGTGGCAATGATGGCGTTCTTTGCCTGGTACGTGGCGATTTTTTCAGCGGGGGGGCCCCCCGCCGCCCCCGCGCCGGCCGACTCCACCTCAACGACATTCCCCGCCCGCAACACTCCGCGCCCCTTCGCCCACGTGATCTTGTTCTTGCGGAACAGGAACTCGACGCCGCGCGTGTTTTGCCGCACCACCTCGTCCTTGCGGCTCAGCATCGTCGCGAGGTCCAGCGTCAGGTCGCCGACCCCGATCCCGTGGGCGGCCGCCGCGTGCTTCATGAAATCGAAGTGCTCCGTCGACGTCAGCAGCGCCTTGGACGGAATGCACCCGACGTTCACGCATGTACCACCAAGCGTCTTGTCCATCTCGACGCACACGGTGGAAAGCCCGAGCTGCGCGGCCCGGATCGCGGCGGTGTATCCGCCCGGTCCACCGCCGATGATCACCACATCCGCGGGCGTCGGTCCGGCCGCGGTCGCATTCGATGACGTGCCCATGTCGATCAACTCACCAGCATCGATGCCGGATCTTCCATCAGCTCCTTCACACGCACGAGGAACTGCACCGCGTGCTGGCCCTCGATGATCCGGTGGTCGTACGAGAGCGCGACATACATCATCGGGCGAATCTCGACCTTGCCGTTGATCGCCACCGGGCGATCCTGCGTCTTGTGCAGGCCGAGGATTGCCACCTGGGGGTAGTTGATGATCGGCGTCGAGATGAGTGAGCCGAACACACCGCCGTTGGTGATCGTGAACGTGCCGCCGGTCAGGTCTTCCATCGTCAGCTTCGTGTCACGCGCGCGCTTCGCCAGTTCTCCGATCTCGCGCGACACTTCGACCATGCCCTTCCGGTCGGCGTCCTTGATGTTCGGCACGACGAGCCCCGCGTCGACCGCCACGGCGATCCCCATGTTCACGTAGTGACGGTAGACGATGGTGTCGCCGTCGACGAGCGCGTTCACGGTTGGGAATTGCTCGAGCGCGATGCACGCCGCCTTCACGAAGAACGGCATGAACGAGAGCTTCACGCCGTGTTCCTTCTCGACGCGTTCCTTCAGCCGTTCACGGAGCGAGACGACGGTCGACATGTCGATCTCGTTGAACGTCGTCAGGTGTGCGGTGGCCTGCTGCGACTGGAGAAGATTTTCCGCGATGCGCTTGCGGCGCGTCGTCATCTTCTCGCGCGTTTCGCGCTGTCCCCCGCCGGTCGCGCGTCCGTCGCCCACTCCCGGTAACACCGCGCTCGGCGCGGTCGGCCGAACGACGTCCACCTGCGGCTGTTGCATCGGCTGCGGGCGCGGCGCGGGCGGCGGCGGTTGCTCCGCGCGCTCGATCACGTCGGGCTTGCTGACGACTCCACCACGTCCCGTCCCCTGAACTGTTGAGACGTCGATGCCTCGCTCGGCGGCCACGCGTTGGGCCGCGGGCGACACCCTGACGTCCTGCGCCGCGGGTGCCTTGGGTGGAGCGGGAGCCGCGGGCGGAGGTGCTGCCTTTGGCGGGCTCGCCGACGCGGCGGAAGCCGCTGCGGGAGCCGCTGCGGGGGCCGCCTTCGCCTGCGGAGAGGGGGCCGCCGCCGCGGCCGTTGTGGGCGCGGCGTTCTCATCGATCTCGGCCAGAAAATCGTCAACCTTGACCACGTCCCCCTCCGCGTGCGCGCGTTTCGTCAGCACGCCGGCCATCATCGCGGGGACTTCGACCGTGATTTTGTCCGTGTCGAGCTCGACCAACGTCTCACCGACCGCGACCGGATCGCCCTCGTTCTTCAACCAGCGCGATACCGTTGCCTCAGTGATCGATTCACCCAGCGGAGGAACTTTGATGGCGGTCATGCGGTGGACACGGGACGGTGGAACTAACTTGACGGACGGCTTCAATATAACGCCGTCTATTACCGACCCTTCTGCATGCGCGCGCTGACGATCTCGGCACACGGCGGACTCGATCGCATCGAGGTGCGCAGCGATCTCGCGCCGCCGGAGATCCAGCGGCCGGCCGACGTGCGCATTCGCGTCCGATCGGTTGGGCTCAACCACCTCGATCTCTTCGTCGTCGAGGGCCTGCCGGGCGTGACGATCAAACCGCCCTGGATTCTCGGTGGCGACGCCTACGGCGTCGTCGAGTCGGTCGGCGACGCGGTGAAGTCGGTCGTGCCTGGCGATCACGTGGTCGTGAACGCGGGCTTGAGCGATCGCACATGCGAGTACTGTCGCGCCGGCGAGCAGCCGCTGTGTCCGCGCTTTGGGTTGCTCGGCGAACATCATCCCGGGACGCTCGCCGAGCTGCTGGTGGTGCCCGACACGAACGTTCGATCGATTCCGCCGACAAGCGCGCCGGCCGAGGCGGGCGCGTTCACGCTGGCCGCGCTCACCGCGTGGCGCATGGTCGTGACTCGGGCGAGGGTGCAGCGTGGGGAGAACGTGTTGATCTGGGGCATCGGCGGCGGCGTCGCGCTGGCGGCGTTGCAGATATGCAAGCAAATCGAGGCGCGCGAGTGGGCCGTCTCGTCGAGCGACGAGAAGCTCGAACGCGCCGCGACGCTCGGGGCCGACGAGCTGCTGAATCGCGAGCACGCCGAGGTGGGACGCACCGTTCGCGAGCGCACCGGCAAGCGCGGCATCGACGTCGTCATCGACAATGTCGGAAAGGACACGTGGTCGCAGTCGCTGTTCGCTCTCGGGCGCCGCGGGCGTCTCGTGACCTGCGGAGCTACGTCGGGGCCGATCGTCGAGACCGACGTGCGGCGCCTCTTCTGGAATCAGTGGTCGATCCTCGGGTCGACGATGGGCAACGACGACGAGTTCGACGCGGTGGTCGCGGAGTTTCGCGCCGGCCGGCTGCCGCCGGTCATCGACAGCGAGTTCTCTCTCGACGACGGGCGCGCGGCGTTCGAGCGCCTGGGCGCCCCAGCGCGCTTCGGAAAGGTCGTGGTGCACGTCTCGTGACCGACCAGTCGGCCCGCTTTGACCCGGAAGAAGAGCGCGTCCTTCGCGCGCGGTTCGCGGCCGGCGAACCTCTCGTCTGCCCACGCGACGGCGCCACGATGACGGCCCGCAAAATCGGCGGTGGGTCGTTCGGACTCGGCTACGCCCGAAGCCGCGAATGGCTGATCTGTCCTGAGTGCCGCCGGAGCGTCCTCTTCGACGTAAAACGCGGCACGCGAAACTGAGGCGTCGGCGCGCGCAAAAGGCCGCTCTCTCGCCGTGACCGGTCCACCGGTCCGACGGTCTCCCCGTCCACCCTTTCGTGACGGCCGAGTCGGCTCCCGGTAGATTGGTAGCGCCAATGCCACAACCCCAGCAACCGGACACCTCGAACCTCAGCGACCGACTCCACGGCGCGGTGAGCGACCTTCTCGGTCAAACCGTGCCCGCGATGTTCGGCGCGCTGGTGATTCTCTTCGCCGGCTATCTCCTGGCGAAGCTGCTCGAGAAGGCTGTCGAAAAAGGGCTGCGCAAGATTCGGTTGAACCAGCTGCTCGTGCGCGGCGGGGTGATCCAGGCCGTCGAGCGCTCGGGCACGCACGTGAATCCCGTGCGTGTGCTGGCGAATCTCGTTTTTTGGCTCGTGATGTTCACGGTGATCCTGCTCGCGGCGAAGGCGCTCGGGCTCGACTCGCTGGCCAACGTCGTCTCGACGCTCGTGAGCTACATCCCGAGCGTGATCGCGGCGATCGTGATCATCCTCGTCGGCATCGTGCTCGGCGGATTCGTCGGCGGTTTGATCGCGGCGTCGGCCGGCGCCGTGCACGGCGGCCGCGCGCTCGCCCGGCTCGGACGCGGCGGCGTCATCGTCCTCGCGATCTTCATGGCGCTGCAGCAGCTCGGCATCGCCACCGACATCGTCACGACTGCGTTCGCGATTCTGTTCGGTGCGATCGCGTTCGCGCTCGCTTTGGCGTTCGGGCTTGGCAACCGCGACCTCGCCGCCGAGATCACGCGCGAATGGTACGAGCGCTATCGTCGCGAGCGGGCCGAGGCGATGGCGCGCGAGCGCGAGGAGAACGCGGAAGGCGAGGCGGAAATTCGCGCCGAAGAGGCGGCGGAACGGGCCCGGAAGACGCCGCAGGTGAATCAGGCCGTGCCGCCGAACGAACCGAAGAGCTGACGCTCGGCGGTCCGTCGCTGGCGCCCCTCTCTCGACCCGCAAAACCGAGCGACGGTCCATCAGAGTAAGTCGTTGTGCTCGAACGGCTTATGGGACACGCGGCGCGTTGATTTTCGCAGGGTGTTCGGGTAGCTTTCAGAGTCTCCCGAAAAGCCCCTGACATCGCGCCGTCGCTGTTCGTTTCGACGGTCGAAACCGCCTACCGGCCCGCACGGTTTTCCATGACCGCTCCGAACAATCGCGAACGCATTCTTCCGCGCCTGATCGACGACGAGATCAAAGAGTCGTTCATCAACTACTCGATGAGCGTCATCGTATCGCGCGCGCTCCCCGACGTGCGCGACGGTCTCAAGCCGGTGCATCGGCGCGTGTTGTACTCGATGTGGGAGAACGGGCTCGTACCCGGACGTCCGTACAAGAAGTGCGCGACGGTCGTCGGCGACGTGTTGGGCAAGTATCACCCGCACGGCGACTCGTCGGTGTACGACGCGCTCGT
>Ga0157372_10006008_pt1 | contig 12895 bp, 8 predicted proteins | sample C55metaG_FD_115307 | JGI IMG/M metagenome (GOLD analysis project Ga0157372, IMG submission 115307) | Corn rhizosphere microbial communities from Kellogg Biological Station, Michigan, USA - C5-5 metaG | ecosystem: Host-associated > Plants > Roots > Rhizosphere > Soil | place: USA: Michigan... | reverse complement strand
AGATCACCACCCAGAAATTCTACCGCATCAATGGCGGAGCCACGCAGCTGAAAGGCGTGATCCCCGACATTGTTCTTCCTGATCCGTATTACCTGCTCGACCAGGGCGAAAAAGAACAGGATTACCCGATGGCATGGGATGAGATCGCTCCTGCAAAATACACAGCCTGGAAGCCTGCCTACTCGGTTGATAAGCTGAAATCAAACAGCGAGGGCCGCGTGAAAAGCAGCGCCGGGTTCGGCATCCTCAACGATGCGGCAAAGCGTTTGAAAAAGCAAAAGGACAATACCATCGTTTCCCTCAACTTCGACAAATACGTGGCTGAGCAAAAGAAGAACAAAGAGGAAGCGAAAAAAATGGACGAGCTCGACAAGGAGATCCTCTCTATGGAAATTACCACGCTGAAGGCGGATGAAACTGCCGCTACTGCGGATTCGGTAACCATTGCGAAGAAAAAGGATTTTTACAAGGCGCTGAAAAAAGACATCTACCTGAATGAAACGGTATCGATCATCAATGAGATGAAATAGATTGGAAGATTGAAGAGATTGAAAATTGAAAGATTAAAATGCCTCTCCGTGTGAGGGGCATTTTTGTTTTTGTCATTGCGGGGTGCCCAGCCCACCCACGTTCTCGCCCTTCGGCTCCGCTCAGGGTGACAGCTCGAACTGACAGAAACACAGAGCTCTGCGTTCTCTGCGCCTTTGCGAGAAATGATAACAACCCGCCCGCGTTCTCGATACATTTTTCCGAAAAGGAAAAACACTCGAACTGACAGCCGCACAGTGCGTCAATCATAAACAATCAGCGTCGAAGACGATCATAATTTTATCATAAAGATTCGCGGAGATCTGCGTACTATTACACAAGCTCAGCTGGAACGCCCAAAAACAAAAACACCCGGGTATACGGCCCAGGCATTTTCGCTCTCTCTAAACAATCTAATTATTATTACTTACTTAGATTTTGTGCTTAAAAGTGTTCCATTCTTAAAGACCTGCTCATTCACCACATTCCCTTTTTCATCCCACCATGTCCAAACGCCGTCTTTTCTGCCTTCGTTATCATAGGAACCCTTGTAATTCTTTGTTCCGTTCTCATAGTACCCGGTCCATTCGCCTTTGCAGATCATTCCGCTGGCAATTGAACCTTCGCTGCTGATCACGCCATTCTTATTGTAATAAACGGCTTTGCCGCTTGTAAAATCAAGGATCGCTTCGGTTTGGCCGTTATCGTACACCGATTTCCAGGTGCCGACCATTGTTCCGTTGCTGTAATATTCTTCCGACCTCAGGCTGCCGTTCTCAAACCAGGTGGTCCATTTGCCATCCTTCACTTCCGCACCCATTTTGCGGGCCTGCTCCTCTTTTGAGTCCGAGCTGCTTATTTTTGCATCCCCGATCACCACGCCTTCCGACTTTTTATTCCCGTTAGGCCAGTTCGTTGTTACCGTATTCTGAGCATTTACAGCAATGAAAGCCGTTACAGCCGATATTGCCAATATGATTCTTTTCATTTTTATCTTTCGTTTTTACAGGTACAAAATTAGGCAAAAAAACCTAAGATCACCTATAATTGCGGAATTCCGGAAGGGGTTAAAAACATGCTCATATCTTTCCGGGAATCCCTCTGCCTTAGTAGATGATAATTTTGTAATATTGGTTGCATCCGCAGAAAAAAAAATAAAAAACACCCCGGGAACGCCCGGATTGTAACTAAATGAACGTCGTGCCGTCATAGACCGGACCAAACAAAAAAACAACACTGAACCTCATGGATTTAAAGATCAGCAACCTTTCAAAGACCTATTCAAACGGGCTAAAAGCATTGAACAATATCAACCTGGAGATCGGCAGCGGCATGTTCGGCCTGCTGGGGCCCAACGGCGCCGGGAAATCGTCCCTGATGCGCACCATTGCCACCCTGCAGGAAGCCGATAGCGGGACGATCACCCTGGGCGATATCGATGTGGTAAAGCAGAAAGATGAAGTGAGAAAGGTGCTGGGCTACCTGCCGCAGGATTTTGGGTTTTATCCAAAGGTATCGGCCTGGGACATGATCAATCATTTCGCGATCCTGAAAGGCATTTCCAACCCGAAAGAGCGCAAGGAGATCTGCGAGGCGCTGCTGAACCAGACCAACCTCTTTGAAGCCCGCAAGCGTAACATCGGCGACTATTCCGGGGGAATGCGCCAGCGCTTCGGCATTGCGCAGGCGCTGTTAGGCAACCCCAAGCTGGTGATCGTGGATGAGCCTACCGCCGGCCTCGACCCGATGGAGCGCAACCGCTTCCACAACCTGCTGAGCGAGATCGGCGAGAACGTGATCGTGATCCTTTCCACGCATATTGTAGACGACGTAAGGAACCTCTGCTCCAAAATGGTGATCATGAACCAGGGCACTATCCTGCTTTCCGGCCAGCCGGCGCAAACCATCGAGCAGATGAAAGGTAAGATCTGGATGAAAATGATCGATAAGGCAGAGCTGGCAGCACACAAAACGGCTTTCAAGGTGATCTCCACGAAAGTGGTGGAAGGCAGGATCCAGGTGCATGTGTACAGCGATAATCAGCCGGATACAGCCTTTATGAGCATGAGCCCCGACCTTGAGGATGTTTATTTCGCCACCATTACAAATTAGTACTGATCGCAGAATTAGTACTGATCGTGGATCATTACGGATTTACGAATCTGTGTATGCCTTAAATAAATAACAAAACAATATGTTTCTACAGATCTTTCTTTTCGAATTAAAGCTCTGGCTTAAAAAGCCGGCCACGTATATCTTCTTCGTCATCTTCCTCCTCCTCTCCATCCTTTACACCTCTGCGATTGCCGGACTGCTTGGCGGAGCAAGCGAAGACAGCAATATCATTATTAATTCCGCCAATGCCATTGCAGGAATACTGAACGGGCTTAACACCGACCTGATCGGGTCGATCATCCTGATCACGATCATTGCGCCTGCCGTGTACAAGGATTTCCAGTACAACATGCATCCGCTGCTCTTCACCAAGCCGATCAGCAAATTCGGCTACATGTTCGGGCGCTTCTCGGCAGCATTTTTAATTGCGCTTTTTGTATTGTCCGCAAACGCATTCGGGCACATGATCACCTGCATCCTTCCGGGCATCGAGCCGGAGAAGCTCGGGCCGTTCAGCATCATGAACTACCTGCAGCCCTTCCTGTATTTCGTTATCCCGAACACGCTGCTCATCGGCGCGATCTTCTTTTCCTTCGTCACCTTTTCCCGCAACATGATCGCGGGCTACGTGGGCTGCGTGGCGCTGATCCTCGTGAAGGGAATTTCCACCGCATTGCTGCAGGACATCGACAACCAGTCGCTGGCCGCAGTGCTCGAACCTTTCGGTGAGCAGGCCCTGAACAAAGTCACACAATACTGGTCGCCCGCCGAACAGAACACGCTTCCACTGCCTTTCGAAGGCGTATTGCTTTATAACCGCCTGCTCTGGTTTGGAATAGGCCTGGGAATCACCGTGCTAACCTACCTGCGCTTCCGCTTCAGCCAGTTCAACGAGCCGGTGTCTTTCTTCCGGAGCAAGAAAAAAGAAATGCTTTCGCTGCCCTCGGCGCCGGTACAGGCTTTGTCGGACATCCCGAAACCCGCACAAACCTTCACGATCGAATACAGCTGGTACCAAACCTGGTTCCTTTCCAAATTCGAATTTTACAAGATCGTTAAAAGCATTTTCTTCCTCATCATTGTGGCGCTCAGCATTCTTACGCTTGTGCTGATCACCACCCAGCTGGGACTGATCTACGGAACGTCCACCTATCCGGTGACCTACCAGATCCTGCAGATCGGCGGGGCCACCTTCCAGTTCTTCATGCTGATCCTCATCGTATTCTACGCAGGAATTGTGGTGTGGCGCGAACGTGATTCCAAGGTAGAAGAACTCGTGGGAACGGCACCCTTAAAACCGTATGTATCTTTTACATCAAAGCTGATCGCCCTGGTGCTGGTGCAGATCGTGCTGCTGGTCGTGATCATGATCACCGGCATGCTGATCCAGATGTACAACGGCTATTACAACGTGGAGCCGGTTCAGTATATCAAGGAACTGTTCGGCTTCAAGCTCATCGGGCTCATCCTGATCTGTATCATGGCAATGGCGGTGCAGGTGATCGTGAACAACAAATACGCGGGCTATTTTGTGGCCGTGCTGATCCTCATGCTCATTCCATTTGCATTCGGGCTGCTCGAGTGGAGCGCGCCGATGCTGCTCTTCAACAGCAGCGGCCCGAGGCTGCCGTATTCCGACATGAATGGCTACGGGCATTCCCTCTTTTCCTTCATTGTTTTTAAAACCTACTGGGCTTCGTTCTGCGTGGCGCTGGTCATCATTTCCAACCTGCTATGGGTACGGGGAAAAGAAAAAGGCCTGAGAAACCGTATTCGCATCGCCAGGACGCTTTTCAACCGGAAAGCGAAGATCGCCATCAGCCTGTCGCTGCTCGTTTTCATCGTTTGCGGCGGCTTTATTTTCTACAACACGCACATCCTTAACAAATCCATTTCATCCGCAGAGCAGGAAAAATCGCAGGCCGAATTTGAGAAGAAATACAAGCGCTACTCGAAAACGCAGCAGCCGCGGATCGTTGCAGCGAACTGGAAGGTGGATATTTTCCCGCAGGAGCGCGGCGCCAACATGAAGGGCTATTACATGCTGAAAAACAAAAGCAGCAGGAATGTGGACAGTATCATCCTTAACACGTTCTCCACGATCACCATCAATGAGTTCAAATTTGCAAGCCCGGCAACACGCGTGCTGGAAGACAAGGACAATGGATTTTACATCTACAAGCTTGGCACGCCTTTAAAGCCGGGTGATTCGGTGCGGCTCGACATGGACCTTTCCTATTTCCCGAAAGGCTTCAGCGGCTCGGATCCCGGCAGCGCCATTGTTTACAACGGCACGTTCTTCAACAGCCAGTACCTGCCCTCGCTGGGCTACATTGCCGATGGCGAGCTTTCGGAAGACAGCGCGAGAAAAAAATACGGGCTGCCTAAAAAAGAGCGCATGGCAGGTGTGAACGACAGCCTTGCGCGGATGAACACGTACATCAGCAGCGATGCCGACTGGATCGATTTTGAATGCACGCTGAGCACCGAGCCCGACCAGATCGCAATTGCCCCGGGCTACCTGCTGAAGGAATGGCAACAGGACGGCAGAAGATTTTTCCATTACAAGATGGACTGCAAGATCCTGAATTTCTATTCGTTCCTGTCGGCCCGCTATGAGATCAAGCTCGACAGCTGGAACGGCATTCCCATCGAGATCTATTATCACAAAGGCCACGAGTACAATCTCGACCGCATGATCAACGGCGTTAAAAAAGGACTCGCGTACTATACAAAGAATTTCAGTCCATACCAGCACAGGCAGGTAAGGATCATTGAATTCCCGCGCTATGCAACATTCGCGCAGTCGTTTCCGAATACGATCCCGTTCTCGGAAGGGATCGGATTTATTGCGAAAGTGGATGAGAACGATCCGGAATCGATAGACTACCCGTTCTATGTAACAGCGCATGAAGTAGCGCACCAGTGGTGGGCGCACCAGGTGATCGGCGGAAATGTGCAGGGCGCCACGCTGATGTCGGAAACCATGTCGCAATACTCCGCGCTGATGGTGATGGAAAAGGAATTCGGAAAGCAGGCCATGAAGAAATTCCTGAAATACGAGATGAACCAGTACTTAAAAGGCAGGACGCTGGAAGGCAAAAAGGAACGGCCGCTGATGCTGTGTGAGAACCAGCAATACATCCATTACAACAAGGGAAGCGTGGTGATGTACGCGCTCAAGGATTACATCGGCGAGGATTCGCTGAATGCGGCGCTGGCGAAGTACATCAAAAAAGTGGCTTACCAGGAGCCGCCGTACACCAATTCAACCGAGTTCATCAGCTACCTGCGAGCTGCAACGCCCGACAGCCTGAAATACATCATCAACGACATGTTCGAAACGATCACGATCTATGAGAACAAAACCACGCAATGCTCTTACACAAAAACCAAGGAAGGAAAATACCTGGTGAAGCTTACCGTGGAATGCAAAAAAATGAAATCGGACAGCATCGGAAAAATGGAAACAGTGCCGGCTGCCGACTGGATCGACATCGGTGTGTTCGGAATGAAGGAGGAGAAAGACGGAAAGAAGACTGAAACCGAGCTGTACCTGCAGAAGCGCAAGATCGACAAGGAGAAAATGGTATTTGAGATCACCGTGGATGAAGAGCCCGTTAAAGTCGGCATCGATCCTTACAACAAGCTGATCGACCGCACACCGGATAATAACACAAGGTCGCTGAAAGGCGGTGATAAAGAGGTGCCGGAGAACAACGAAGAAAATGTGACGATCCAGATCGGCGGATAAGCCGGCAGCAAAGGACTGACAAGATTAAAACAAAAACGCCTCACAAGTCGTGAGGCGTTCTTTTTTATCAGCAGGCGATCTTCATTAATCCCAAGATTTACCGTTTGCGGCCATGATCATGTTATCCGCATAATTCTTTTTCATCTTATCTCCGGTGGTTGCCGTGAGGCCCGAATCCTGGTAGATGATCTTTCCTGTTGCACAGTCGATCACGGTCACGTGACGGATGGATGTTTTCTCTTCGATGGTATAGATCAGGAAACAGTAGTTCTTATCCTTCGACTCCAGCTTGCTCAGGTCGTTAACCGATACCTTTTCCTTTTTTAACGTGTACGCGGCATAGAACGGCTCCATGATCTCATTGTCGAGCACGAGCAGCGTTTTGTTCTTCAGCATCGGCGCATCCGCCCTGAGCGTTTTCGCGATCATTTTGTACAGGGTGGTTGGCTTTTTTTCTCCGCCTGTGCTTTCCAACGCATCAAGGGTTTGCTTGAAGCCCATAATTGTAGAAGGGATCATCGTCATGATGGTAGGCTCCGGTTTAAAGGTTTTGTCGAGGCCGGTATCCGTGTAGGCCTTACGTGCTGCCGCCACAACAAGCCCAAGGTTCATATTGGGAGCCACAGGCAGGTAATCAAAACGAACAAGACAGTTTTTGTCGATCTCGATCTTCTGGATCTTTTTTTCAATTCCCTGGAAAATGCCTATTCCGAAATTGTATTTGTCCCAGGTATTCTGCTTTGTTTTATACATGCCGGGATAGTACACGGTAACGAAAAAATTATTTTCATTGTCCATCAGCTTATCCGCTTCTGCTTCCGATACCGCAGCTGTATAATTGGGAAATGCGTCCTTCACCGCTGTTTCCAGCCTCGCATTAATGTTTTCGTCAACCGATTTCACTACATAAAGCTTGGACTGCTTCCATGCCTTATATATTTTATCCTCGCTGCTGGTACCTAAGATCTGCGCTTTGTAGCTGCTCACTGCAGATACCGTGATTAATAATAACAACTGTATTTTTTTCATTACTTTATTTATTGGTTCAGGTCAAATATAGCTAAATACCGGAATAAATAAAGCAGGCCGGGACCGGTTATTCACCTTCCTTCTCTATGAAAGGCTGTATGTCGGGCTTTGGAATGATCTCCGCGGTAGCTGAAAGCCCTGTGCCTCAACTGTCAGCCTTTACGCAGCATGTCATCAAGCACAAACAGCACGATAGCGATCAGCGCGGGAAGCGCCTGCACTACGAAGATCTTTTTTGATGCGGTGAATCCGCCGTAGATGCCAGCAACAGCAACGCAGCCCAGGAAAAACAAGGCCACATTCATGTGCCAATCGGGATCTTCAATAAAAAGCGACCAGATGAGGCCGGCAGCTAAAAAGCCGTTATACAAGCCCTGGTTGGCAGCGAGCACCTTCGTGGGCTCAAACAATTCTTCCGGGAACTGCCGGAATACTTTTTTTGCGGCAGTGGTCCATGCGAACATTTCGAGCCAGAGGAAATACAGGTGCTCTAACGCGATGATGATAATGAGGATGGTGATCAGGTAGTTCATTTTTTCAGAGCTAATTTATTTTTGTCATGCTGACGAAGGAAGCATCTCAGCCATATTCTATAATTCTGCTATGAGAGAAAAGATCCTTCGACTCCACTACGTTCCGCTCAGGATGACATCCTGCATGCAGCGAGATCCTATTTCTTCTGCTTCGCTTTCTGCATGAAGTTAACGTCGTTATTATCAAAGCGGGCGCTGCGCTTCGATTTAAAAACCTCCATGCGCGTTTTCACCTCGGCTTTCGGCCATGAGTTGTTCGCCTCGTCGATATCGGCTGTTTCCCTGTAAGGGTCGAGCTGGATGGATTTTACCTCCTTGTATTTCACAAACGTTTTTGTCACTTTATCCTCATCCTTTCTCCAGATGTAGGCGCTGATGCGCTCCACTTCGCTTGTGCCGTCGGCATAGTTCCACTGGATAATGAGCGGCATCACAGCGCCGCCCTTGTTCGAGAATACAAGCTCGTAATAATAATTATTCTCATACTTCTTAAACTCCTCATCCGTCATGGTGCTCAGCTTCGCATTTTCATCGCGGGTGATCTTTGCCTTGTAATCGTCCTCCGTAGGCTTGTTGTAATAATAGTAATCGCGCAGCGTGGTGTCGATGTCGACGAGGAACTTCATCCCGCTTTCACGGTTCCGCATTTTGGAAATGTGATCGAATGCATCCGGGCGGTTCACTTTCACCGGCTCTATCTTCTCCTCCACTTTGTTTCCTTTGGTGAGCGTGAATGCTTTTACGCTGTCGAGGGAAATGTCGACAGGATCGGTATCATAGAACCATGCCCTCCAGAACCAGTCGAGGTCCACTCCCGATGCATCTTCCATGGTACGGAAGAAATCGGCAGGTGTAGGATGCTTGAACTCCCAGCGCTGTGCGTACTGCTTGAAAGCGAAATCGAACAGCTCCCTTCCCATCACGGTCTCGCGCAGGATGTTCAAAGCTGTTGCCGGCTTGCCATACGCATTGGCGCCGAAGTTATTGATGTTCTCGCTGTTGGTCATGATGGGCTCCAGCTGGTCTTTCGACATTTTCATATAATCCACGATCTTGTAGGCCGGGCCGCGTGCAGAAGGATAATTGTTATCGAATTCCTGCTCCGTTAAGAACTGTACAAAGGTGTTCAATCCTTCGTCCATCCAGCTCCACTGGCGCTCGTCGCTGTTCACGATCATCGGGAAGAAGTTATGTCCCACCTCGTGGATGATCACCCCGATCATCCCGTACTTTGTTTTTTCGGTGTAGGTTCCATCGGCTTCCGTTCTTCCGTAATTAAAGCAGATCATCGGGTATTCCATCCCGTTCGCAGCTTCCACGCTGATGGCGGTAGGATACGGATAGTTGATCGTGTATTTTGAGTACGTGCGGATCGTATGCGCCACCGTTTTCGTGGAATATTTGCTGTACAGGCCGTATGATTCTTTCGGATAATAGCTCATGCACATAACGGTTTTGCCGGCCTGCTTTATTCCCATCGCATCCCACACGAATTTACGCGAGCTGCCCCATGCGAAATCGCGTACATTCTCCGCAGTATAGCTCCAGGTCTTGAAATTGGTATGATCCGGCGCTTTCTCTTTGGCCTTTGCCTCTTCCAGCGTAACGATCTCCACCGGCTTGTCGCTGGTTTGGGAAGCGTTCCATTTAGCAAGCTGGGCCGGGTTCAATACTTCGGCATAGTTGGAGCATACTCCTGTAGCGGCAACCACATGGTCGGCCGGAACTTTCATCTTTACCTTAAAGTTCCCGAATGCCAGGGCAAACTCGCCTCTACCGGTGAACTGCTTGTTGTTCCATCCGCCATAATCGTTGTACACACACATTCTCGGGTACCATTGCGTGATGGTGAACAGGCTGTTTCCATCGCCTTCAAAATACTCGTAGCCGCCGCGGCCGCCCACTTTCATGCGCTCCGGGATCTTGTAATTCCATTTCACCTTAAAAACAAATTGCTGTCCGGGCTTCAAAGGAACAGGAAGGTCCACACGCATCATGGTATAGTTCACAGTGTACGACAAACCTTTGCCGCTTGCATCCGTAAGGCTGAGGATGTTCACGCCGCCGTCTTTCAGCTGCTTTTTCGGGTCGAGGCCTTCGAGCTGCACATCGCTGAGCGGCTGGGTAACTTTGCTTCCGTTAAAATAGTTGGATTCGTTGTTAGGATTATGCTCGTTCTCATCCAGCTGCAGCCAGAGATAGCTCAGCACATCGGGCGAATTGTTGTAATACGTGATCTGCTCGCTTCCTTCGAGGCGCAGCTCTTTCTCGTTCAGAAAAGCGTCGATGTCGTAATCGGCTCGCTGCTGCCAGTAATCGTTCCCCGGTGCGCCGGAGGCTGCGCGGTAGTTGTTCGGCGTAGGCAGTATAGTGCCCAGCTGTTCGAACTTATTCCCGTGGTTCGATTTGGGATTGTTGCGGATGTTCTGTGAAAAGGAAACGCCCGCAGTAAGCAAGGCGCAAAGAGTAATGATTTTTTTCATGCGTAATTCCGGATCTTGATTTTTAAGAGAGGGCTTTCTGAAAGCACCTGTTAAAGCTACTGAAAAATAACAGTACGCCGACAATAATTAGCTGACCGGCTTTTAGCGCGGGATTAATGGCAAATAACGGGGATAAATTGCGGCGGGAGCAGGTGCGGCCAACGCGGCATTAATATTGCCTGTACAAAGGTTGGATAGCTAATTAACTCAATTTTCTCTATATTTGATACAATGAAATTCAAGATCAGCCAATTTCCTTCAAAGCTGCTTATCATCAGCAGCCTTTTTATCGCAGTTACGGCGTTCAGGCCGGCACACCGCTTTTACCTGAGCCTTACCGAGGTTCGCATGGACAGTAAAAAGCAAACACTGGATGTGAGCTGCAAGCTGTTCACAGATGACCTCGAAGATGCGCTGCTGAAAAAATACGGTAAAAAGATCGACCTCTCCACATCATCAAAAAACAAAGAAGCACAGGAACTTGTATACAAGTACATCAACGAAAACTTTAAGGTGAATGTGGGTGGCAAACTGCAGACACTCACTTTCGTGGGCTTCGAAACCGAGGCTGATGCCACCTGGTGCTACCTCGAGTCGGCGCCTTTTACCTCGAAAGGAAGGGTAAGCATCCTGAACACCCTGTTATATGATTACCTCCCGGAACAGTCGAACATGATCAATTGCTACCGCGACGACCTGGAAAAAAGCGCAAAGCTGGTGAACCCGGAAAAGATGACGGAGTTTGATTTTTAGATACAGATAGCGAATCTTTACGAATTTTACGAATCTGCGTTTGCTATGTTTGGCAATCCATTCATATAAAAATGCCCCTACAGACGATGCAGGGGCATTTTGGTTTTGATATTATAAGCCGGGCTTTAACTATGCTTCTTCCACTACGCCCATTGCGCAGAATTTCTCGATGCGCAGGTCTACCCTCTTTTTAGGATCGAGCTTTTCGAGCGCCGCGATGTGCTTTTTGATCTCTTCCTTCACAGTCGCGAAAATTTCCTGGTGATTGTTATGCGCACCTCCCAGTGGCTCCGGGATAATGCCGTCGATCAGCTTGTTGCCGAGCATGTCGGTAGCGGTAAGCTTCAGCGCCTCGGCAGCCCTTTCCTTATTGTTCCAGTTCCTCCAGAGGATGGATGAGCAGGATTCAGGTGAAATTACGGAATACCATGTGTTCTCAAGCATCAGCACCTTGTCGCCGATCCCGATCCCCAGGGCACCGCCGGAGGCACCTTCGCCGATCACGATACAGATCACAGGCACTTTCAGCTGCGCCATTTCGAGCAGGTTGCGTGCAATGGCTTCGCCTTGTCCGCGCTCTTCTGCTTCCAGCCCGGGATAAGCGCCCGGGGTATCAATTAAGGTAACAATAGGCTTGTTGAATTTTTCGGCCAGCTTCATCAGGCGCAATGCCTTGCGGTAGCCTTCCGGGTTCGGCATCCCGAAATTACGGATCTGGCGCATCTTGGTGTTGATCCCTTTCTGCTGCCCGATGAACATTACGGTTTTACCATCGATGCTACCGAAGCCGCCCACCATTGCCTTATCGTCCTTCACGGTACGGTCGCCATGCAGCTCCATAAACGTACCGTTTGTAATGTAATCAATATAAGCAAGGGTATATGGCCTGTCGGGGTGGCGCGACACCTGCACCCGCTGCCATGGCGTTAATTTGCCATATATGTCTGCGCGTGCCTCGCTGATCTTTTTCTCAATATCTTCTACGGTTTTGGACACATCCACACCGCTCTTTTCCGCTACCTGCTGCACTTTTTCCAGCTGTTCCATCAGCTCCGCGATCGGCTTTTCAAAATCTAAATAGTTCATTGTGCTAAACGTTGATTTGATTGAGGCGCTAAAATACGAAAAAAGCGTAAAATCCGCTTATTTTTATCTCCGGTACTAATCCGCTATTGCTTTACCTGCAATTCAACCGAGCTTTTCCCCGTACCCGAAAATGTATACACCTTGTATGCCCGCACCTTTTTATATCCTACGCGCTTCACTTCCATGTTGCCCACCCTTCCAACTACGTCATCGCCGGGTTTCGCCTCGAGGTAATCCTCTGTTAAAACAAACACTGTCCCGTTCATCACTTTTATGTCACGGATGTGCTCTGCCGCAGGAATAATGCCCAGCTCACGCTCAAATGCCATGTCTTTCCCATAGATATTGATCCTGTTCTGATCCGAAACGCCGACCACTTTCTGCTCTTTTTCATCCACTGCAAAAAGTCCGGCTCCCGGCTTAAAGCGCGTCCAGTCGATCTTGTCCTTCTGTGTATAAAATGTATTGCCTTCCTGCGTCACAATAAAAATGTCGTTCAGCACGGCGGCTCCGGTAAAGCGGTTATCCGACCTGAATTCCGGCTTTTGCTTGTTGGGATCCTCGTATTTTCCCTGCTCGAGCGGAGTTTCCACGTCAGTGAACGTTTTAAAATT
>Ga0157372_10006007_pt1 | contig 12896 bp, 11 predicted proteins | sample C55metaG_FD_115307 | JGI IMG/M metagenome (GOLD analysis project Ga0157372, IMG submission 115307) | Corn rhizosphere microbial communities from Kellogg Biological Station, Michigan, USA - C5-5 metaG | ecosystem: Host-associated > Plants > Roots > Rhizosphere > Soil | place: USA: Michigan... | reverse complement strand
GCACCAGGGAGGATAGCGTTGCTTCAGCAACGACCCGAAGGGCGAGGCAAAGCCGAGTCATCCTCCCGGATGCACCATCTCAATGAAAAAGCAGTGTTGCTTTTCATCGTAAAGCAGTAATCCTGATGCATCCGTAGCTCAGCTGGATAGAGTACTCGGCTACGAACCGAGCGGTCGGAGGTTCGAATCCTCCCGGATGCACCATTTTCTGCGAGATAACAGCAACTCTGGTTTATCCTCCCTCAACACCGCATACCCTGAACTTTCTTCACACCTGCCTTACATACTTCCAAAGCATCATCCTCACAACTCCCACACTTTCGACGAAATTCTGCCCAAAATCATATTCCCTGAAGCTAATCTCGCGCTGGATGCGACAAAAAGCCTTGTTTACGTTAAAGTAAATGTTAGTTATCCGGTTTGTGAGAACATGATGTACGCACGTTACGCTGGTTTGATTTTTGATATGGATGGCACCATCCTGGATACTGAACCAACCCACCGCAAAGCCTGGCACGAGGTGCTGGCGCGTTACGGCATGCATTTTGACGAACAGGCAATGGTCGCGCTGAACGGCTCGCCAACCTGGCGTATCGCCGAAGCCGTTATCAAAGAAAACCAGGCCGATCTTGATCCCCACTTACTTGCCCAAGAGAAAACCGCAGCCGTAAAAGCGATGCTGCTCGATTGCGTGCGCCCGTTACCGCTTATCGACGTGGTAAAAGCGTGGCACGGGCGTCGCCCGATGTCGGTTGGCACCGGAAGTGAAAGCGCCGTTGCTGAAGCGCTGCTGGCGCATCTCGGTCTGCGACACTTTTTTGATGCGGTAATTGCCGCCGATCACGTTCAGCACCATAAACCCGCACCGGATACCTTTTTACTCTGCGCAGAACGTATGGGCGTGCAGCCGTCGCAGTGCGTGGTATTTGAAGATGCCGACTTCGGCCTGCAGGCGGCGCGTGCGGCCGGTATGGACGCAGTGGATGTCCGCGTATTGTGAGCGATGCGCTGTCTCTTCTTTCACTGTTCGCCAGCAGTTTTCTCAGTGCCACGATTTTACCGGGCAACTCGGAAGTGGTGCTGGTCGCCATGCTGTTGGCGAAAGTCAGCCAGCCCTGGTGGCTTGTTGTAATAGCAACAATGGGTAATAGCCTTGGAGGGCTGACTAACGTTATTCTTGGGCGCTTCTTCCCGCAGCGTAAAGTATCGCGCTGGCAGGAGAGGGCGACCGGCTGGCTCAAACGTTACGGTGCCGCGGCGCTGTTATTGAGCTGGATGCCTGTTATAGGCGATCTGCTGTGCATACTTGCGGGATGGCTACGCCTTTCGTGGGGGCCAGTGCTCTTTTTTTTATGCCTTGGCAAAGCGTTACGCTATGTGGCTCTCGCCCTCGTAACGCTTCAGGGTATGACGTGGTGGCACTAATTGGATTGCGTGAGTGACCTTTCATCGTCAACCATTACAATTATGCTTAATAAAACGATTATTACAGGCGGGAGGTCAATTTGATCCCGGACGTATCACAGGCGTTGTCCTGGCTGGAAAAACATCCTCAGGCGCTCAAAGGCATCCAACGTGGCCTTGAGCGCGAAACCCTGCGCGTTAACGCGGATGGGTCTTTGGCGACAACCGGTCACGCGGCAGCGCTTGGCTCTGCATTAACTCATAAATGGATTACGACGGATTTTGCCGAAGCGCTGCTGGAGTTTATCACCCCGGTTGAGGGTGATATTGACCGCATGCTGACTATCATGCGCGACATCCATCGCTATACCGCCCGCCAGATTGGCGATGAGCGTCTCTGGCCGCTGAGCATGCCCTGCTACATCAAAGAGGGGCAGGAGATTGAGCTGGCGCAGTACGGCACCTCAAATATTGGTCGCCTGAAAACCCTCTACCGCGAAGGGCTGAAAAACCGCTATGGCGCGCTGATGCAAACCATCTCCGGCGTGCACTATAACTTCTCGCTGCCGATGGCGTTCTGGCAGGCGAAAAGCGGCAGCACCGATAAAGAAGCGGTCTCGGAGGGCTATTTCCGCCTGATCCGCAACTACTATCGCTTCGGTTGGGTCATCCCTTACCTCTTCGGTGCCTCACCGGCTATTTGCTCCTCCTTCCTGCAAGGTAAAGAGACGTCGCTACCCTTCGAGAAGATGCACAACGGCATGCTCTATCTGCCTTATGCCACGTCGCTGCGCTTAAGCGATTTGGGCTATACCAATAAGTCGCAGAACAGCCTCAATATTACCTTCAACAATCTTCACGATTACGTGGTCGCGCTGAAACGCGCGATCAAAACGCCGTCGGAAGAGTACGCGAAGATCGGTTTGCAGAAAGAGGGCAAGTATCTGCAAATCAACACCAACATCCTGCAGATCGAAAATGAGCTCTACGCACCAATTCGACCGAAACGCGTGACCCGCAGCGGCGAAACGCCGTCGGATGCGCTGCTGCGCGGCGGCATTGAATATATCGAAGTGCGCTCGCTGGATATCAACCCGTTCACCGCGATTGGCGTTGATGAGCAGCAGGTGCGTTTCCTCGATCTCTTTATGGTCTGGTGTGTGCTGGCCGATGCGCCGGAGATGAGCAGTGATGAACTGCTCTGTACGCGTACGAACTGGAACCGCGTGATCCTTGAAGGCCGTAAGCCAGGCCTGACGCTCGGTATAGGCTGTGAAACCGCGCAATACCCGCTCGCCGATGTCGGACGCGATCTGTTTAACGATCTGAAACGGGTAGCGCAAACGCTGGATGGCGTGTACGGTGGCAACGAGTATGAAGCGGTATGCGATCAGCTGGTCGCCAGCTTTGACGATCCTGAGCTGACCTTCTCGGCGCGTATTCTGCGCTCGATGATTGATGAAGGTATGGGCGGAACAGGTAAAGCGCTGAGCGAGCAGTATCGTTCGCAGCTGCGTGAAGAGCCGCTGGAAATTCTGCATGAAGAGGATTTTATTGCTGAATGCCACGCTTCACTGGCGCGCCAGGCGGAGATTGAAGCCGGGGATAATGAATCGTTTGAAGCGCTGCTTGCGCGTCACGCATAGCAGAAAAGAAAAAGGCCACATCTCTGTGGCCAAAATTTCATCTCTCGAAGAACAGGGATGATGATAACAAATGCGCGTCTTTCATATATTCAGACTCGCACGCGAACAAAGAGTTCAGTTTATTTTAAAAAAAATCACTGTCGGAGGTGACTAAATGCCGTTACTGGATAGCTTCACTGTCGATCACACCCGTATGGAAGCGCCTGCAGTCCGTGTTGCTAAAACAATGAACACGCCGCACGGCGACGCCATCACCGTATTCGACCTGCGTTTTTGCATTCCTAATCAAGAAGTTATGCCGGAGAAAGGGATCCACACGCTGGAGCACCTCTTCGCTGGCTTTATGCGTAACCACCTCAACGGTGATGGCGTAGAAATTATCGATATTTCGCCGATGGGTTGCCGCACCGGCTTCTACATGAGCCTGATCGGTACGCCGGATGAGCAGCGTGTTGCTGATGCCTGGAAAGCGGCGATGGCTGACGTGCTGAAAGTCAAAGAGCAGAACCAGATCCCTGAGCTAAACGTTTACCAGTGCGGTACATACCAGATGCACTCGCTGGAAGAGGCGCAGGAGATCGCGCGTCACATTCTCGATCGCGATGTGCGCGTTAACAGCAATGATGACCTGGCTCTGCCGAAAGAGAAGTTGCAGGAACTGCATATCTAGTTCGCCATGCCGCTTTCTGGTTAACAGGAAGCGGCATTATTATATGCCCTCATATTTATAAGAAAGTTTTTATACATTATTTCTATTTAATTCTTTTAATTATTACCCGCGCTTAATATATAAATAATATCCTTGCTGCCGCCACGCCTTCTTATTGTTATTTCAATCTTGCCATGATAGTTTGCACCGCACGTCGCTATTAGGCGAACGTGTTACCTTCTGTATTTATTTTCTGCATCTATTTCAGTGAAAAGAATGCCTGAATAACGAGGATATTATGCGGCGCTCACCCATCTCTTACGTATGTCTCTCTTTTTGTCTCTCGCTCACATTAACCAGCTGCGTTAAATCAAAAGCACCTGCGCTGGTGCAGGACGCGCCGCAGAAGCAGGAGACACAGCAGTGCTACGAACTGCTTACCGCTCTGCAGGGTCTCGACAAAACGGCATTTGAAACTTACAAACAGCAGTTCACCACCCTCAATCAAAGTTATGAAGTCTACAAAAAAAATCAGCCGATTATTGATAACAACTCGGCGGAAATAATGAAGACGGAAATTGATAACAAAATTGAAGTTGTTTGCTCGCGCGTACGCAGCGCGGTATTCGTTAACATGTCCCGGCGCGCAAATGCACTGAAACAGTTATGAGAAAATTATTATATTCGTCAGCTGTATTGCTATCAGCTATTTCATCCTCCGGGGTTCGTGCCGATCCGGCTGCATTACTTGAGCAGTTAAATAAAGAGAAGATTATCGCCGTTACTCCTCACTCTCCGTTTATTAACGATCGGCTTTCGGCGCAGCCGAACGCGACGCCTGCCCCACCGGTTGAGGTGCAGAGTGAGGCGAAGCGTGAGGAAGTCGCTCAGCTAAAGCGTAAGCTCGCGTTAGCGCAACGCCACATCGCCGCGCTGAAGAAAAAGCAGCACGCCACCGCGGTTGTACTGCCCGCTAAGCAGGACACAGTGGCAAAAGAGAGTGCGTCGTTAAAACAGCAGTTGCAGACCCATATTCAGCAGCTTGCCGAAACGAAGCAGAAGCTTGCCAATGAGAGCGACGCGCTAAAACGTCTGCGAGATGAGAAAAGCCAGCTCGAACAGCAGCTCAAGGCCAGCCAGCAGCAGCTGGCGCAGACGAGCCAGAAGCACGCCGATGACACGCAAGCGCTGCAGGCGTTTCGCACAGCAAACAGCGAACTGCAGCAGCAGGTGAAAGCCCATCAGCAGCAGCTGGAGGCGCTGGAAAAGCAGGGCCAGCAGCACACCGCCGCGCCGTTGCAAAACGCGGAGCAGGTGAAGCAACTCACCCAGGCCAAAGAGGCGGTAAGCAGCAAGCTTGATCTCGCTACAAAGCAGGTCAGCGACCAGGCCGCGCGTATCGCCACGCTGGAGGCGCAGCTCAAGCAGCGCACAGAGGAGAAAGCGCAGGCTGAGCAGAAGAGCGCAGCGGCGTTAGCGCCGCAAAAAGCGCAGAGCCGCTATCTGCTGACAGAGAACAGATCGCCCGCCGCCAGAATGAACTACGCCTGGGGCGCCTGGTTTGCGGCGAAAGCGCAGCAGGAGAGCGTCACGCTGACCCACTCCGGGCAAAAATATCTGCCAGAGGCGTTTTTGCAGGGCTTTCAGGATAAGTTCGCCGGCAGCCTGCAAATGAAGAGCGACGATATCGAAAAGGTGCTGCAAAGCCTGAATAAAAAGATGGGCGATGCGCAGAAAAACGAGCTGGCGCAGAACCGGAAACAGGCACAAAACGTGCTGGCCGAGGCGGCAAAGCTGAAAGGCGCTGAGCGCACTGCCAATGGCATTATCTATCTGGTGGAGAAGAAAGGGCAGGGCGTGGCGCTGCTGTCTGGCGATGTGATCCGCTTTCGGGTTGATGAGAAGCTGAGTTCCGGCAAGGTGCTGTCGCGCGGGGCGGTACACAGCGGGCGAATTAGCGAGCTGCCACCGCTGATGCGCGCAGGGATTGAAAAAGTGGTGGTCGGGGGGCGGATTCGAATCTATACCCCCGCTGAGCTGGCATACGGCGAGCAGGGGATCCCGGGCATGGTGCCACCGGGCGTGGCGTCGATTATGACGCTTGAGATCCTCGGTATCGTGAAATAAAAAAAACGCCTCCCTGCGGAGGCGTTTTTATTTGGCGTTAATGCGCGCCGCCGCCGCTGCCTGCACCAAACGGGGGTTTGGCAAACCACACCAGTCTAAGTAGTATCAAGACGACCCCCGCCGAGACCCAGAAAATTTCGTTTGCCGAAATGATCAGCCCCTGGTTGGTGATCTGCTGGGCTATCCAGCCTGATGACTGCTGCTGCGACATCCCCATTCCCTGCAGCTGGTTATACATCTCCTGCGCGTTCGGGTTGTAGGGGTTAACGGACTCCGTCAGCTGCGCGTGGTGCATCGATTCCCGGTTAGTCCACAGCGTTGTGGTGATGGACGTGCCGATCGAGCCTGCCAGCGTTCGCGTAAAGTTCGACAAACTGGAGGCCGCAGCCAGCCGCTCCGGCGGCAAGCCGGAGAGGGTAATGGTCGTCAGTGGCATAAAGAAGCAGGCCACGGCGAAGCCCTGAATAAACTGCGGCCACGCTGACGCGCCAAAATCCATTCCCGGCTCAAATGTATACGCGCGCCAGTAGAAGCACACCGCATACATAATAAAGCTGAAGGTTACCAGCCGGCGCATATCCAGCTTGTGCGCAAAGCGGCCAATAATCGGCGACAGCAGTACCGGGATCACGCCGACCGGCGCAGACGCCAGCCCGGCCCAGGTTGCGGTATAGCCATACACCTCCTGCAACAGCTGCGGCAGCAAAACAATCGCGCCGAAGTAGAGCATATAGGCAAGGCTGATACACAAGCAGCCGATGGTGAAGTTCCGCGACTTAAACAGCGAGAGATCGACAATCGGGTTATCGTCGGTAAGCTCCCACACCACGAGGAAACTCAGGGAGATCACCGCGACAATCGTCAGCACAATAATCTCTGTCGAGTTGAACCAGTCCAGCTCTTTCCCCTGGTCGAGCATCACCTGCAGGCTACCGATACCCACCACCAGCAATGCGAGGCCTACGCCATCAATACGCCGCTGCTCGGTACGCGTCTCACGTCCGCGCAGGCTTTGCAGCGTCAACAGCACCACCAGCGCGCCAATTGGCACGTTGATAAAGAAGATCCAGCCCCAGTGGTAGTTATCGCTGATATAGCCGCCGAGGATCGGCCCGCAAATCGGCGCGACAATCACCGTCATTGACCAGAGCGCCAGCGCGATAGAGCGCTTCGCCGGCGGGTAGTTACTCAGCAACAGGCTCTGCGAAAGCGGGATCAGCGGCCCGGCAACAATCCCCTGGATAACGCGGAAGAAGATCAGCATCCCAAGGCTGTTGGAGACGCCGCACGCCCACGAGGCGATGGCAAACGCCACCGTCGACCAGAGAAAGAGCCGCACTTCGCCGAAGCGTTTTGCCAGCCAGCCGGTAATCGGAATTGAGATGGCGTTCGCCACCCCGAAGGAGGTGATCACCCAGGTCCCCTGGCTCAGCGAGGAGCCAAGGTTACCGGCGATCGTCGGGATAGCCACGTTGGCGATGGTGGAATCCAGCACCTGCATGAAGGTCGCGAGTGAAAGTGCAATGGTCATAATGACCAGCTGCGCGCCTTCCAGCGGTTTCTGTTGCATGGCACTCATATAAGATTACCCGGCGTTGGCTTTCACGATGTTATTGATAAGCGTGTTGACCGGCTCAAGATTGATCTCCCGCGCGTTACTCTCATACGCTGGCGTGGTGCGTGCCTGCTTCGCCAGCACGGCGCCATCGCGCGCGGAGGTATCGACTTTCACCGTCGTTGAAAGGCCAATACGCAGCGGGTGATCTGCCAGCTGTTGGGCATCAAGCTCAACACGCACCGGCAGTCGCTGAACCACTTTGATCCAGTTCCCGGTCGCGTTCTGCGCCGGCAGCAGTGAGAAGGCGCTGCCGGTACCCATATCGAGACCGACCACTTTGCCTTTGTACTCAACCTCATCGCCATAAAAATCGCTGATGATGGTCGCGGTCTGGCCAATGCGCATATGCGCAAGCTGCGTCTCTTTAAAGTTGGCATCCACCCAGAGGTTGGTTGCCGGAACCACCGCCATCAACGGAGTAGTGGTGGCGATCTGCGCGCCAGGCTGCACGGCACGGCGGGAGACATAGCCGGTAAGCGGGCTGACAATTTTGGTGCGCTGCAAAGCCAGCCAGCTATTACGGACTTCTGTTGCTGCCTGCTTCACCGTGGGCTGCTCTTCGAGCGGCGTATCCAGCACGATCGCCTGGTTGGCGTTATATTGCTGAACGGCAACATCCAGTGCGGCCTGCGCGCTGGCAACCGCATCACGGGCGTGCTGCAACTCTTCGCGACCAATCAGATTCGCACTGCCGAGCGGCACGCGGCGGTTAAGATCGCTCTGCGCCTGGGCAAGGGCGGTCTTTTTCAGCTCAACGCTGGCCTGCAGTTGTTTGCTGTTGATAATCGACTGGCGGGTCTGGCGCACGCTGGTTGCCAGCTGGGTCTGCGCTTTTTCAAACGCCTGGCGCGCATCGGTCTCATCAAGCGTGACCAGCACATCGCCTTTCTGCACAAAATCGGTGTTGTCGGCCCAGACTTTCGTCACGCTGCCGGAGACCTGCGACATGATCTGTACCTGGTTCCCTGCCACATAGGCGTCGTCCGTCTCTTCAAAATGACGCAGGACTAAAAACCAATAAATTCCGTATGCCACGGCAATAACAACAAAGAGCAAGGTCAGTAACAGCAGCAATCCTTTACGTTTGCCGCGCTTTTTGACCGGTTGCTGCGGGGTCTGGCTCTCCGCATTTGCGCTCATGATTCTCTCCACGATCTTATTTTTAGTTATGTCGGCGTGTACCGACCTTTCGTCAGAAAGGCCAGCTTAGCTGGCCCTTCACATTGCTCATCCTGGAAACTAAAGCTGCTTATCGCGTTAGCGCAGCGCCTCAAGGACCACGTCCTCTTCATCCATCTGGTCGAGACGCGACAGAAGCTTACGAGTGATCTGCTCGAGCTGATCTTTCTCAGCGTTGGTCAGGGTTGACCAGAGTTGATGCAGGCAGTTGTGCTGCGGTGGCAGAACCTGACGCAGGAACTCATGCCCTTTGTCGGTCAGTTGCAGATGCAGACAGCGGCGATCGTTATCGCTTTCGCGGCGTTCGATCCAGCCGCGCTTCTCCAGCTCATCGGCGATGCGGGTGGCGTTGGTGCGTGACGAGCCCAGCGCGCTGCTCAGCTCCGACGGCTGAATGCTGTGATTTTCCTGCGACTCCAGGGTAATCAGCGCCATAAACAATGTCTCGTTAATGCCCTGCGCTTTCAGCATCTTATTGCGGTTTTCCAGCAGCTTGCCCTGCATGTGCATACAGAGGCGGGTCAATAAAATCTCCTGAAACGGGAAATCTTCATAGCGGCTGGCGCGAAACTTAAGCATTTGTTCAATGGGCGTAAACGAACTATCCATTTGGGTATAACCTCATTAATTGCAGTCGATATAGTAACGACGGTGACAAATAAAGTAAATGTATTATTTGTGCTAATAAATTTGCTCTATCTATGCATGTGGCAGAAATTTCCAGGCGACACCGGACAGCAGTGCGCTCACTAGCGTGAAGAAGACAGGGCGGTGACGATGCCAGAGGTGGCGACCGGCGAAGCGGGCGTATAAAACGAAGGAAAATGCCACGGCGGGGTGGCTAACAATAGGGGACAGGCGGTGTGTGATGCCTTCCGTGTGCGATGCCACCTTTTCAGGCCCGGCGGTGTAATTCAATGAACGATCCATATCCATAAAGTTTGTTATATATCACCCACGTTAATATAACCGGGATAAACAAGTCCTATAACCTTAGCAGAGTGACGGACGTGTTAACACCCCGGTTTGGCACCGAATTGCCTAAACGTGAGCGGTTGCTTAGCTCTGCGCCTCCGTATGGCGATATCCTCGCCACCACACCAGCACATTAAGCAAGGCGAGGATAGCGCCCGCAGCGCAGACGCCAGCCCAACCCGCATGCTGCCATGCCGTGGCCGAAATCAGCGACCCTGCGGCACCGCCGATAAAGTAGCTGGTCATATAGCCCGCTGTGAGCCGGTTACGCGCCTCCGGGTTCACGCGATAGATAATCGTCTGGTTGGTGATATGCACCGCCTGTACCGTGAGATCGAGCACGATAATGCCGATAATCAGCGCGAAAACGGAACTGTGACCAAACCAGGTTGCCACCCAGGAGAGCAGAAGCAGCACCAGACCACTTGTGGTGGTGAGATGGCCTTTGCCGCGATCCGCCAGCCCGCCCGCCTGACGCGCACCTAATGCACCGGCGGCACCCACCAGGCCAAACAGGCCAATCATCGCATCAGAGAAGTGAAACGGCGGCGCGGCGAGCAGAAAGGCCATCGACGTCCACAAGACGCTGAAGTTAGCAAAGCTCAGGCAGCCAAGCAGCGCGCGGGTGCGCAGCAGTTTATTGCTGGCGAAAAGGGTGAAGACGGAGCCGAGCAGCTGCGGATAGTTAAGGTGCGTTTCAGACTTGAGTTTCGGCAGGCCGCGCCAGAGCGCCAGCGCCATCAGCACCATTAAGACGCTGGCAACCCAGTAAACGGTGCGCCAGCCGCCGAGGCTTGCCAGCAGCCCGGCGACGGTGCGCGCAAGCAGGATCCCCAGCAGCAGGCCGCTCATAATCGTGCCGACCACTCGCCCACGGCTCTCGGGTGTTGCAAGCGTCGCGGCCAGCGGCACCAGAAGCTGCGCCACCACCGAGAAGAGGCCAGTAAGTGCGGTACCCAGAATCATCAAGCCGAGCGATGGGCTACTGGCGGTAATCAGCATCCCACCCGCTGAGAGTAGCGTCATCACCACAATTAATGTGCGCCGCTCAAACATATCGCCAAGCGGCACCAGCAGCAGCAGCCCGGCAGCGTAGCCAAGCTGCGCGGCGGTGACGATAAATCCGGCCTGGCTGGCGGTGATCGAAAAGGCGTTAGCGATGGTGTCCAGCAGCGGCTGCGGGTAGTAATTGCTGGCAACGGCGAGTCCGGTTGCCATCGACATCAGCGCAATCAGCGCCGGGCTAAGTCCGTGGTGAGTTTTTGTCATAGGTATCAACTATCAATGAGGTTCTTTGTCAGAAATCCATCATAGACAATTGCCCGGCGGCGTGTGTTGTTATCTGTGCACCCGGGCTGGATAAACGAACGCGCCACCGGGCAAGAACCCGCTGGCGCGTGAGAAGGTCAAAGAGTAAGTGCGTTACTTCTGCGCGGCGAGCGCCTCTTTCACCCAGCCATCAAACTGCTGCTGATGGGCTTTGATCCAGCCATCAACGTGGCCCTGCACATCCGCTTCGGAGGCTTTACCAGCGTGCATCATCGCATTCTGGGCGTTGATATCCGCCAGCGGCAGTTTCATGACGGCAAACAGCTTCGCCGCCGCCGGGTTTTTCTCCGCCCAGGCTTTATTGGCAACAATGTGCATGGTGTTCACCGGGAAGCCGTAGTTCATGCCGTTCGGCAGTTTGGTATCGATATTTTTCTGCTCGCCCGGCAGGGAGGAGAACGGCACCTGCAGCCAGACCACATCTTTGCCCGGTTTCAGCACATCGCTCACCCAGTACGGCGTCCAGGTGTAGTAGAGGATCGGTTTCCCCTCTTTAAAGCGGGTGATAGTGTCCGCCATCATCGCCGAGTAGTTACCGTGGTTAACCGTGACAGTGTTCTCCAGGCCATAGGCTTTGTGCTGGTGGTTAATCACCGTTTCACAGCCCCAGCCCGGCGAGCAGCCCATCATATCGGCTTTACCGTCGCCGTTGCCGTCGAACAGTTTGGCGATTTTCGGATCTTTTAGCTGCTCGATATTGGTGATGTGGTACTTATCGGCGGTTTTCTTGTCGATCAGGTAGCCCTGCGCCGCGCCGGTCACATAGGTGCCTTCACGGTAGAACTTCTTATCGCCCCCGGCGGCGGCATACATATCATCATGCAGCGGCTGCCAGTTGACGGCGGTAAAAGTGACATCGCCTGCCGCCATCGAGGTGTAACCGACGTTGTAATCCACTTCATCCGGTTTTTCGACCGTATAGCCGAGCTTTTCAAGGCCGCGGCTAACCAGCAGCGTCTGGAACGCCTCTTCGGCGATGGTGCTCTGAAACGGCTTAACGGTAATGCCTTTGCCCGGCAGATCGGCGGCAAAAGCGCTGGTGGAGAGAAGGGTGGTAAACGCTGTGGCAAAAAGTACGCTATGTCGCATCGTTATTCCTTATTTTTCAGGTGTGATGTTGTTGCCCGGCCGGTGCGCCGGGCAGCAAAATTATTTGGCGAAGGGGCGGGTCAGCAGGCCAAGTGGGCCAGTCTGATACCAGCGGCGGTTACCGCGGCTGCGCGAGTCGCGACCCACGGCCTGGGTCAGGCGGTCGAGAATAATCGCGAGGATCACAATCCCGACGCCGCCAACGCTGGCAAGGCCCATATCAAGGCGACCAATACCGCGCAGCACCATCTGCCCCAGCCCGCCAACGGCGATCATCGAGGCGATCACCACCATCGACAGCGCCAGCATCAGGGTCTGGTTGATGCCCGCCATAATGGTTGGCATCGCCAGCGGGAGCTGAACTTTGAACAGCATCTGGCGCGGGCTGGCACCAAAGGATCGCGAGGCTTCAATCAGATCGGCCGGCACCTGGTTAATGCCGAGGATCGTCAGGCGCACCACCGGCGGCAGGGCGAAGATAATCGTCACTACCACGCCCGGTACGTTACCAATGCCGAACAGCATCACAATCGGCACCAGGTAGACAAACGCCGGGGTGGTCTGCATCGCATCCAGCAGCGGGCGAACGATCTTCGCCGCCCGTGGGCTGCGCGCCAGCCAGATCCCCATCGGCAAGCCGATTACCACGCAGAACAGCAGCGCGGTGAGCACCAGAGCCAGCGTAATCATCGCCTGCGACCAGGCACCAATCGCGCCGATGGCAATCAGCGATACCAGCGTTGCAACACCCATCCCGGCGCTGCTCATCTGCCAGGCGATCAGCGAGAAGAGAATAATCGCCACCGGCGACGGCATGCCGAGCAGCAGTTGCTGAAAGCCGCTAAGAATGTAATCCACCGGCACGCGAATGCCCTGGAAG
>Ga0157372_10006002_pt1 | contig 12905 bp, 10 predicted proteins | sample C55metaG_FD_115307 | JGI IMG/M metagenome (GOLD analysis project Ga0157372, IMG submission 115307) | Corn rhizosphere microbial communities from Kellogg Biological Station, Michigan, USA - C5-5 metaG | ecosystem: Host-associated > Plants > Roots > Rhizosphere > Soil | place: USA: Michigan... | reverse complement strand
TCTCGGTGCCCATTAACGTGATCCTGCCGTCGCATGCCGGCCAGTCTTGCGGGTGCGATCTTCGCCAAGCAGTGTTGAGTCACTTTCAATCCCGAAACGGTTCATGGAATCCAGGAGCCCGCGAGACATCTTGGACATCTGCTCCGCCGAAGCAGCCAACTCGGTCGAACCCGACGTGGTTTGCTGTACCAACTCGCGCATGCGCTCCATCGCTTTCACCACCGCGTGCGCGCCGGAGGCTTGCTCCTCGACCGCAGAATTAATCTCGTGGGTAATTTCATTCAAGCGCGTTGTGGCTCGGGCAATCTGCGATGAGCCATGCGACTGCTCATTGGTGGCCGCTCCAATTTCCTGTGCGAATTTGTAAACCTCCGTGACCACGTTTGAAATTTTGCGCAAAGCCTGATTGAGTTCGTTGCCAAGTTGAAGACCCTGGTCCACGATCTCGGTGCTTTGATCCATGTTTTCAACCGCCTTGCGCGCTTCCTTCTGAATGCTTTGGATCAACTCAGAAATTTCCTTCGTCGACTGTGCTGATTTTTCCGCCAACTTACGTACTTCATCTGCTACAACCGCAAAACCCAGCCCATGTTCGCCGGCACGCGCTGCTTCGATGGCAGCGTTCAGCGCAAGCAGGTTGGTCTGCTCGGCCAGGTCATCGATGACCTCGATGATTTTTCCGATGTCATCGGCACGCTGTCCCAACACGCCGATAATTTGTCCCGACTCGCCGATGGTAACGTTGATCTTGTTCAGGCCTTCGGTGGCCTTGTCCATCGTGGTGATACCGCTGTGCACCTCTTCGCGCGAACGGTTGGAAATGTCGAGCAGCACCTTGGCCGTGTCAGCCACGCGCTGGATGGAAGCGACCATCTCATCGATAGACGCTGAAGTTTCGCTCACGCTCGAAGCCTGTATCTGCGTGCTCTTTACCATGTTCTGCACGTTGACGCTCATCTCGTGCATGGTGCTGGTGACTTCGTCGATAGCTGAAGAGCTCTGCAGGCTGATCTTCGCCGATTCGTCGGACGCGCCCGCCACTTGTGCCGACGCACTTGCAACCTGTGAAGCAGCATCCTTTACATTGCGGACCAGACTTCGCAGTCCCTCTGTCATCTTGGAAAAAGCGTTGCCTAAGGTATCGCTCTTAGAGCGCGGTCTAACCTCCACGCCTAAATTCCCACCAGCAATTGCCTCGGATAACGTCGCCATTTCTCTCAGGTAAGCCACCATTCCATCGAAGGTGCGGCCTAGCTGGCCGATTTCGTCGTCGCGCTGGATATCAATCTTGTGTTCAAGCTCTCCGGCCTCGCCGATCTGTTTGGCTACTTTCATAAGCTCACGGAGAGGCACGGTGAGGGACCGCGCAGTCTTGTATACGATCAAAGTTCCGAGCCCGAGCGCGATTAGGGTGGCGATGGACGCAATAACTATGATCTCGGTTCCAGCATCTTCGTCGGATTTGCGGCGCTTCTCGACCAAATCGTTGGTCTCCTGGCGCACCTGATCCAGATAGTCGGTGGAAGCCTTTACCCACGAAGAAGCGTCTTTCTGAAGGTAATAAATCTGCAGGTCGGCGACGGTTGCGTTCCCGGCATCAACTTCTTTCCGTTTCTGCAGCATGGGTTGAGCAAAATCTGTCGCCCACCCACCCTCATTTTTGGCTACGCTATCGAGCGTCGAACGCTGCTGATCGGAACTGGCAAGCTTCTGGCTCTTTGCCAGGTAGTCGTTCAACGTATGAATGCCTTCATTCATGCGCTCTACTTCGCGAGTGTCGCCGCTCAGCAAATAATTACTGAGATAGAGCCGGTTCTGCATCATCTGTGAACGGATGCTGTCGGTGACCTCTGACATTTCCTGCGCTTGCGCCGCGCTGGCTTTTGTACTCCGCTCGCGATAGACCGCCGCTACAATGACGAAGAGCAAGAGCAACACGATGAGCAGAAGGGCGCCGAAGCGCACGTGGAGTTGTTTGGTTATGGACATGAATGTGGCTCCAGTGTTTTCGCCCTAACCGCGCTCGCTAGTTGCCCGGGTCAAACTTAATTTCCAGGATCCCCGTGGTTTCGGCGTTGGCAGGGTCGAACTTCCATTTTTTCACCGCATCCACTGCAGCCGTGACAAGAATCGGGTGACCACCGATTACTTTCGTTTCCTTCACGTTTCCGCTGGGCGAGATCACAACCTGAACTCTGACCGTGCCGTTCAGCTTCATTTTGCGTGCAATGTCCGGATAAACAGGTGTCACCTTGATCCGGATTTTGCGCTCCGGATGATCTTCTGCGAATGCGCGAGGGGAATACGGTGCAAAGCTGACGGCCGCAATTAGCAACGCGGGCAGAAAAATGATGGAGCTACGTAATAGTCGTTGCAATCTTTGCACGCAGAAATCTCCCTTAGGGTAAAAGGTTCACTTGCATTGCGGCTGCCAATCCCGAATGGGTACTCGGGGACGGTTGACCCTATGTTTGCTATAGCATGCGGGCATCGCAGCGCCGTACTCGAATGAAAAAAGGGGCCTTTTGTCTCACAAGCGACGTTTGCGTCTCAAAAAGCTCTGCCCGATTTAAGACAAAAGTGGATAAATCGTAGTGGTTCGTTCACGGCTTTTTTACTTGACTCAAATTGAGAAAGCGAGATAGAGTCCAAATTTATCAATAACTTGGAATAATCGCGGACGGTGGCAGGGAGCTAGATTACGGGCGCCGAACAAATACTAGGATCACCCCCCCAACGATTCCCTCAAGACGAACGCTTTCAAAGGTTGCTGTTGGAGATTTCAGCCGCAGCCGCAAAGGCCGTCTCGCCTGCGGAAATCCTGCGCCTGTTTTGCCGAATTACCCGCGCTTATTTCGGGGTGAGCGGCGCCTACGTCTGGCATTTCTTCCCACCTGACCAACTGGTCGCCGAGGAGGCGGATGGCTGGATGGCGGACCAGTTCCGCAATATCCGCCTGAAAACCAACCAGAGCGCAATCGTCGCGGAAACTATCCGGACGCGTAAGCCCATCCTGGTGAATTCAGTGGATAGGGATCGCTATCCTTTGGCGCGGCAATTCGAGATTCGCTCGCTTTTGGCAGTCCCACTTCTGATGTTCGATGCGGCGATTGGGGCGACAGTCTTTGTGCACGCCTCCGACCCCGAGTTCTTCAATCAGGACCATCTCAATAAGGCCAGTATCCTGGCCGGGCAATTGGGGAGCTTGCTCGAGGCCGCACGCCTCACGCACCAGGCAAAGGAAGAAAAGCGGCGAGCAGCGATTCTGGCGCAAGTGGCACAAAGCTTCAGCGCCGAGCCCGACTTCCGGCTGCTGGTCGATTCCGTTGCCGACAGGGTACGCGCGTTGCTGCGCACTCCATTGGTCTGCGTGTTGGGCCGGGAGGCCAGCGGTTTTGAATTGTGGTCGGTTGCAACCGAGGACCCCGTTTTCGCAGTTTCGGTGCGCGCCCGTCAAGACCGCAGGGGCTTGCATTTTGCTTCTGATATCGCGAATCGTGCACTTCAAGCCGGCGAACCCATCACGGTAGCAGTAAATCCTGCTTCGCACCTTTTGGGAGATCTGGTTCCAGCGGGTACGTTACTGGCTGCGCCGTTCCGTACGTCGAATAAAGAAGGCGCGGTGTTGGTTTATCCCCGGCGGGAAGGCGCATTCACTCCCGAAGAGAAAAAGCTTCTTCCGGTTATTACAAGTTTCGCGGCGGTCGCCATTTCGAATGCGGAACTCTATGCGAAAGCACGGACCCAGGCTGACGAGCTTCACCAGATCGTAAATATTGCATCCGATTTGGGCTCGATTTCTGATCTCGAACAGTTCATGAGTCGGTTTATTCAGCGTGGCAGTCTTTTTCTTGGATTTGAGCGCGCATTCATCGCGCTGTATGAAGATGGCAAATTGCAGGTCCGCTGGAGTTACTTGGATGGTAAAGCAGGCCCTGCTGGTTACGTGATACCAGGCGGCGTCCTGAACGATGCAATTCTTAAAAAGGAAGTTTTTTGGTCTGACGATGCCACGCAAGTACCTGGTGCTAACCTTCAACTCCTGGCAGAATTCAACGTTCGCCAACTGCTGGTCGTGCCCTTGTTCAGCACCAGAGCTGAGCCGCTTGGAATCTTTGGAATTTTGGATAAGCGCGAGCACCTGCCTATTTCCCAAGAGGATATTCGCCGCGCTCAAGCCCTGGCCGGGCATATGACCGCTGCACTCGAGGTCAGCCGGAACCTGTTTCTGTCAGAGCAGCACCGCAAGCGGTCGGAATTCCTGAGCAGCCTCGCCTTAGAAAATTCACTGGTGCGGGGAGCCGGCTTCGCGAGAAATATCCTGGAGCGAGCAGCAGACATGATGGAGGCCGCGGATGCGGCATTAGTGATTGACAACGAAGGCATCGAGTCCGCGTTGGTATTGCGCTCTCTAACCGCAGAGCCAGATAAGGAGTTCGAGGCAAAGTTCGCGGCTTTAGTACTGGCCGAGTTCTCCGCATCCCGCGAGCCCATCGCCACGGTAAGCGCAATTAATCTCCTCGGCGAAGAACTGGCGAGCAAAACTCACTGGACGGAAATTGTGATGGCTAGGTTGAGCGGCGGGAGCGGAGAGCTCTTCGGTGCGCTCTGTCTGGCCAATCGCAAGCAACCACTTAGTTCGGGAGACCAGCAGCTGCTCAAAGGCATTGCTGGACAAGCTTCGGTGTCGTTGGAAAACACACGTTTCTTTACCCGGATCGAACAGGCAAAGCGTCACTGGATCGAGATCTTCGACTCCATTTCCGACTTTATTGTTGCCCATGACGAATCCGGCAATGTGTTGCGGGTTAACCGCTCGTTGGCAGATTTTGTGGGCGTGCAACCGCAACAACTGATCGGCTTGAACATCGCTGCGCTGTTGGCCATGGGAACCGGTCCGTTACCGAGATCGTGTCCTTTCTGTCGCGGCACAGGTGACTCCGTGGATGAATACGTTCATCCGGTGCTGGAGCGGACGTTCTTGGTTTCCACTTCCCAGGTACACGCGGCCAGCAGCGAAGGATTGCAGACCATCCACGTATTGAAAGACATTACCGACCGCCGCGAGGCCGAACGCCGGTATCGGGAGCTTTTCGACAACATTCAGGAGGGATTGTTTTTTTGCAGTCCAGATGGCCGCTTTATCGAAGTGAATGACGCCCTGGTGCGAATGCTTGGCCGCAACAGCCGGGACGAGTTGTTGCATTGCGATCCGCGGGAAGAAGTTTTTTCTTCGGCTGAACATCACCGCGAGCTATTTGCCGAGATGGAGCGCCAGGGGGCTCTCCGAAATCGCGAAGCTGTCCTCAAGCGCAAAGATGGCGGCGCCGTTCATGTGTTGATCAACGCTTTTGCGGTTCCCGCCGCCAATGGAAGAATTTCTCAATACCGCGGCTTGATGCTCGACATCAGTGGCTTGAAGACCTATCAGGCTGAGTTGCAGAGAGAGCGCGATTTCTCCGGCAACATTTTGAGCAACACTCAGAGCCTTATTTTGGTTGCCGATACTGCGGGCCTGGTGAGTTATGCGAATCGCCGCTGGCAGGTGATGGGCTACGAACAGGCGGGCATTCTTGGCAAGCCGCTTGAGGCGCTTGTTGCAGCCTCCAGCACAGAAGCATTTCGCGACGCGTATTCAGCAGTGCTTTCCGGTAGTCAGGTAGATAACCTCGAGGTCCAGGTTCTGCATGCTGATCGACGGGTGGGGCAATTTTCAGTCAATCTCAGTCCCATGCGCGATGATCAAGGCAACCTAAGCAGCATTGTGGTGGTAATGAGCGATGTCACTGACGCGGCGTCTCTGCAGTCCAAGCTGATGCACGCCGAAAAAATGGCGGCCGTCGGGCAGTTGGTTTCCGGCGTTGCACACGAGGTTAATAATCCGCTCACCGCGATTCTGGGCTTTGCCGATCTGCTCATGGAGAATAGCGAGGTCCCGGAGAGCGCGCGTAAAGATCTGCGTGTGATTCTGCAAGAGGCGCAGCGCACCAAGCAGATTGTGCAAAATCTGTTGAGCTTTGCGCGCCAGATGCCCCCGCAGCGCAAGCCGGTGCAGCTGAACCCGATTCTGAAGCGCACCATTCAACTACGGTCCTACGATTTACAAAGCCGCGGCGTGGCAGTAACGGAAAATCTTCGCGATCACTTACCTTTAATCATTGGAGATTCGCACCAGTTGCAGCAGGTGTTTTTGAACATTTTGAACAACGCTTACGATGCCGTGCGGGAAAACACCCAGGGACCGCGCATCGAAATTGCCACGGCTTGCAGCCAGGACTTTGTGGAAGTGACGTTCCGGGACAATGGCCAGGGAATCAGCCATCCAGAGAGAATTTTTGATCCGTTTTTCACCACTAAACGTGTCGGCGAAGGCACCGGCTTGGGCCTGAGCATTTGCTATGGAATCGTAAAAGAGCATGGCGGAGAAATTCTTTGCTGGAACAACCCTGATTCGGAGGGTGCAACCTTCACCGTGCGGTTTCCCGCCGTGCGGGAACTGGCATCAATTTCCGCAGTTGCAGGAGTCACACAAACGTGAGCGCGCCTTCGATTCACCCAAAACCATTGCCTGTTCTCCTCATTGAAGATGAGCCCGCCGTAATGAGTTACGTGCGAGCGGTGCTCGAACGTAACGGCTACTCAGTGGTGTGCAGCGGGTCTGGAGTCGATGGACTTAAACAGCTGGCGTCGGGAGAATTCCTGGGTGTGGTGTCTGATATGCGTACGCCGGGTGGCGTTGATGGCGCCGACGTTTATGCCTGGATTTCAGCCAATCGCCCGGCCCTGGTCTCGCGGCTGGTGTTCATCACCGGCGATGTCGCCAGCGACGAAACCGCGGCAACCTTGTTCCGGACCGGTATACCCTGCGTGGAGAAACCTTTCCGCGTTCAACAATTTCTTTCAGTAATAGAAAAAACTGTGGGGAAACCTTTGTGACTGAGAGTATGGGAATTCGTTTCTTAGTAGTGGATGACGAGGAGAGTATCCGACGTTTGTGCGTGACGGTTGCGAGCGGACTGGGTTTTACGTGCATGGAAGCCAGCAATGGCCAGGCTGCGCTTTCCCTACTCGAAGAGCAGCCGGCGCACATCATTCTGACCGATCTTGTGATGCCTCAAATGTCCGGCATCGACTTTCTTGACCGGGTGAGAAAAATGCTGCCGCGCGCCGAAGTTGCGGTGATGACCGGCCACGGTTCGGTTGAGACGGCGGTGCAGGCGATGAAGCTGGGAGCATACGACTACATCGCGAAGCCGTTCTCGGCCATGGATGAACTACGGTTGTTTCTCCGCCGCATGGCGGAAAAAGTTCAACTGGTCGAAGAGAATCAGTTCCTGCGCGAATGTACCTATGCGGAAACCGAACTTCATGGGATCGTAGGCGCATCGCCGAAAATTCAAGACGTGTTGCGCATGATCGCCCGCCTGAAGGACACCCGCACCCCAGTCTTGATTACGGGCGAGAGTGGCACGGGAAAAGAACTAGTAGCACGCGCTATTCACTTTCGCGGAACATTCGCGAATCGGCCATTCGTCGCGGTGGATTGCGGCTCGCTCGTGCCGACACTGATCGAAAGCGAATTGTTCGGTCACGAAAAGGGCGCTTTCACCGGTGCCACGCGCTCCAAGGCGGGACTTTTTCAATCAGCCAATGGTGGTACGGTCTTTCTGGATGAGATTGGCGAACTGCCCCAGGAAATGCAGGCCAAACTTCTGCGCTTCCTACAGGAAAAGGAAGTGCGTCCCGTCGGCAGCAACAACCGCTTCAAAGTGGATGTGCGGGTGATAGCAGCCACCAACCGAGATTTGGAATCTGCATACAAGGTCGGCGAGTTTCGTAAGGACCTTTATTTCCGGTTAAACGTGGTCACCGTGAACATGCCCGCGTTGCGTGAACGCCGCTCTGACATCCCGATGCTGGCGCACTGGTTCCTGGAGCGCTACGCCAACGGTGCCGACGTGCCCATCACCGCATCGGCCATGAAATGCCTGCTGCGATACGACTGGCCCGGCAATGTTCGCGAACTGGAAAACTGCATTGAAAGAGCGGTTGCGCTCGGCGAAGGCAAGATCATCGACATGGGTGACCTGCCGCCGGCTGTTCTGTCTGCTGCGCCTGCCACCGAAACATCCGCAGCCCCCCTTCAGGGCTTGCTATCTTCAAATGACCTGGAAGATATAGAGCGGGCGACGATCCTGCGGGTATTTGAGCAAGTAAATGGGGACAAGGTCGTAGCCGGGAAAATGCTGGGCATCAGCAGGGCGACGCTTTACCGCAAACTCAAGCGGTACAACATAAGCCAGCAATCGAGTGTGACCGCGAGCCAGGGGGTTCACTAGAGGATTTGTCTATTTTGTCCATTTTGTCTAAAATGGGCAAATGCGAACCGTTTCCGCCACCGACGCCAAACAGCGCCTCGCCGCCCTCCTTGACGCCGCCCAGCGTGAGCCCGTCCTCATCCGCCGCCAAAACCGCGACGTCGCCGTCATCATGTCTGCCGAAGAATACGAGCGCATTCGCAAAATCAACAATGACGAACTGACACGCCTCATGGACCGTATCGGCGCCGAGGCGGCAGCGCGAGGGATGACCGAAGAAATCCTGGCCGACATCCTCAAAGACTGATGCGCGCCCTTGATCGCTTCGTCGTTGACACCAACGTCTTCGTCAGTGCTATTGCCCTTCCCCGTTCCGTTCCCCGTCACGCCGTGGACAAGGCGCTGGCCCGTGGCCTGCTTCTCTTTTCCGAAGCCACCTTGGGTGAGTTAAGCGAGGTCCTCTTCCGTTCAAAATTTGATCACTATTCCAGCGTTGAGGCGCGCACGCTTTTCCTGGTTCAGCTCAAGAGGGCATCCGAATCGGTTCGCATCCTTCAAACCGTTCGCGAATGCCGCGACCCGAAGGATGACAACTTTCTGGAGGTCGCGTTGAACGGAAGGGCCGATCTGATCATCACGGGAGATTCCGATTTGCTTGCGCTTAATCCCTGGCGGGAAATCGCGATCATGTCGCCGAGTGACTACTTGAAGCGCTGACCGAAGGCCCTACCCCAGCTTTCCTCTCACGCCAGATCAGATCGCTTGAACCTCCTCCGGGCACCGTGCCGGATATGCAGCACTTCGACTCGGCGACGTTTTTCGACGACCCGGTAGATCACGCGATAGATATGGGGTCTGTTGCCGTAAAGAAGGTGCCGTACACGCTTGTCTTCGCGGGTCACCGGAGTGCGATTGGGACGCTCTCTCAAGCTTAGGATGGCTCGCGTAAGGCCCTGATACCACCGTTTGGCCGCAGCAGAGTCTTCCACATCAATTTCCACATACAAGTCTTCGAGATCGCGCTCCGCCCGTGGACCGATGCTAACGCCGTATGCCATGCCGGGCTTCAAATTCCTCTAAAAACTCCTCGACTGGCCTCATTCTGCCCTTGCGCGCGTCTTCCAAACCCTGTCGGATGCCTTCCCTGGCGTCCGCGCGAGCGGCTATGTCGAGCAGCCGCTGGTAAGCCTCCGCATCCTGAATTACCGCCGCGGCTTTTCCGTTTACAGTAAGCACCACCGGACGCTTGCTCTTCTTGATTTGCTTCAGAAACTGCGACGAGCGGCGCCGAAATGTGGTTAGGGGTTGAATGTCCAGTGGGATGTTGAGCATGACTCAGTATAGCACCTTTAAAGGTGCTTCCAGCAAAGGCAATGTCTCAATGATTAATGGGGTCTGGTTCGACCTTGATGCTTCTGATACGCGTCCGCTAACTCTTCCTCGGATGGCGGATGGATGTCGAACCAATCAAACTCATACACACTCTCGCGTTCGCGATCGATCTTTGAGGGATCAACAGGAATCCGATATCCGGGCTTTCCTCGTGCTTTCACAACCACGAGAGTTGTCAGCGGTGAAACGCGATTCTCTTTGCAGTAGAAAGCTATATGACCGAGTATTTGAGCTAGCACACCTGCCGCCGACTTTCGATACATCAATTTCGAGAGGCCCTCGTAGGTTATCGTCTGACGATTCGCAGCATGGCTAATCAGTATTTGTCACGCCTGAACCGCACGTGCCGGCCTCTCCGCTGTTGGATTGAATTTCTTCACGGGAGGATTGTACGCGCGACGAAGGCTAGTGTCAGTTCATCTAGCCTCACGCGAACAAGAACTCCTTCGTCCTTAACTCTTTGATCCTGTCCCTCAGCTTCGCCGCTTTCTCGAATTCAAATTTCTTTGCTGTCTCGCGCATCTCAACTTCAAGTTTCGCGATGAACTCATCGAGTTCTTCCTGGTTCTTGAAATCAGGCAGGCCATCGACCTCTGCACTGGCCAGTTCCGTGTAATCGGCCTCGGTGATCCCAGCCAGCGACATGTCTAGCGACCGCACAATCGATACTGGAGTAATTCCATTCTCCACGTTATAGGATTCCTGAATTGCCCGCCGGCGGTCAGTTTCGTTGATCGCCTTCTGCATCGAGTCCGTCATGCGATCGGCGTACAAAACCGCGCGGCCATTTAGATTGCGCGCGCAGCGGCCGATGGTTTGAATCAGCGAGCCGCTGGATCGCAGAAATCCTTCTTTGTCGGCATCGAGAATCGCAACTAAAGAAACTTCAGGCAAATCCAGGCCTTCGCGCAACAAGTTGATTCCGATCAGCACGTCGAATTCGCCGCGCCGCAGATCACGCAAAATCTTCACCCGCTCCAGCGTTTCGATTTCCGAGTGCATGTAGCGGCACTTCACGCCGACTTCGCTGTAATACTCGGCGAGGTCCTCAGCCATGCGCTTGGTGAGCGTGGTGACCAGCACACGCTCGCCACGATCCACCCGCAGTCGAATCTCGTGAAGCAGATCGTCAATCTGCCCTTTCACCGGACGTATCTCAACCGGAGGATCTACCAGTCCCGTCGGCCGAATGATCTGCTCGACTACCACGCCGGCTGATTTCGTCAGCTCATAAGGCCCTGGAGTCGCCGACACATAAACGATCTGATTGGTACGGTGCTCGAACTCCTCGAAAGTCAACGGACGATTGTCGAGGGCCGAGGGCAGCCGGAAGCCATACTCGACCAAGGTTGATTTCCGCGAGCGGTCGCCGTGATACATGCCGTGCAGCTGCGGCACGGTCTGGTGCGACTCGTCGATGAACATCAGGTAATCGCGCGAAAAATAATCCAGCAGCGTCGGCGGAGGCTCTCCCGGCATGCGTCCGGTAAAGTGCCGCGAATAATTCTCAATTCCATGGCAGTAGCCGACCGACTTGATCATCTCCAGGTCATACATGGTGCGCTGGTGCACACGCTGCGCCTCGACTACGCGCCCCTGCTGTTCAAGTTCTTTCTCCCACCATGCCAGTTCTTCTTTGATCGAATCAACCGCCTTGGTGCGCGTCTCCGGCTTCATCACGTAATGCGTTTTGGGATAAATCGGCAACCGCATGTATTTCTGCTTCACTGTTCCAAATAGCGGATCGATTTGCGAGAGCGACTCGACGTCATCTCCCCAAAGCTCGATCCTGTACGCCATGTCGTCGTAAGTCGGATAAATCTCGATTACGTCACCGCGCACTCGAAAAGTTCCACGACGAAAATCGCCATCCGTGCGTTCATAAAGAATCTCAACCAGCTTTTTAGTAATGTCCTCACGCTTGATCTTTTGCCCTTTTTCAAGGAACAACAGCATGCCGTAATACGCTTCTGGAGATCCGAGGCCGTAGATACAACTCACCGAAGCCACGATCAACACATCGCGCCGTTCAAACAGTGAGCGGGTTGCCGAGAGACGCAACTTATCCAACTCGTCATTGATGGTTGATTCTTTTTCTATGTAAAGATCGGCGGCCGGTACGTACGCTTCCGGCTGATAGTAGTCGTAATAGGACACGAAATACTCGACCGCGTTGTGCGGGAAGAAATTCTTAAACTCGTGGTAGAGTTGCGCCGCAAGAGTCTTGTTGTGCGCCATCACCAGTGCCGGACGGTTGGCCTGCTCGATGACCTTGGCCATGGTATAGGTCTTACCTGATCCGGTAACCCCGAGCAAAACCTGGTGCTGCTCGCGATCGAGCACACCACGGGCCAAAGCATCGATAGCCGTGCCCTGGTCGCCTTTAGGCCTGTAATCGCTGACTAGTCGAAAATCCATGGGGCAACATCTGCCTGGCTGGCAGTTTAGCTACTCACTCCGGCACTGCGCGTCGACACTGGCAGGAAATTCCGCAGGTGAGAATCTCTAAATTATAACGTGGGACACAGGAGTGCCCGAACGAGGGCCAATTTTCGACGCGTCGCGATCTAATTTGGGAGTTTGAAATTGATTGTGATCTGGGTTTCAATTTCGACCGGCTCGGCATTTAACAGAAACGGTCTGTACTTCCACTGGCGGACCGCGTCGACCGCGGCTTGCGCCAAAATGGACTCGCCACGTAGTACTTGAAGTTTTGTAATCGTTCCTGTCTTGCTGACCGTCGCGAGCAGTTCCACTGCTCCTTGTTTTCGCAATTTCAACGCGGCGGCCGGGTACGTGGGTGCGATTTTCTTTATCAGCAGTCCCTGGGTTACACCCTCGGAGATTTGAAGAGCTCCCGGTGCAGGCTTTGGTACCGCCACGTTGGTTGAGACGATTCCCGCCAGTGCAGAATCAGTTGCTTTCGATTCGGGAAGAATAACCGACGGCGGCGTAGGCTGCGCCTGGACCGGCTCAGCTGGCTTTTGTTTCACCTGCAGCGGCTCCGGCTTGGCAACTACGGTAATCGCAGGCTCTGGGGAATCCACAGGTTGATCTACGTCGATAGTCTCTTTGGTGGGAAAGCCTTCTGGTGCACCGTTTGCAATGATAACCGTGCCCGCCTTACTTCCTGTTTCAGTGGCGGGGACAGACGCAGTCCCAGGTTGCGGTTCAGCAGCAGGAATCGCGTTTACC
>Ga0157372_10006000_pt1 | contig 12906 bp, 25 predicted proteins | sample C55metaG_FD_115307 | JGI IMG/M metagenome (GOLD analysis project Ga0157372, IMG submission 115307) | Corn rhizosphere microbial communities from Kellogg Biological Station, Michigan, USA - C5-5 metaG | ecosystem: Host-associated > Plants > Roots > Rhizosphere > Soil | place: USA: Michigan... | reverse complement strand
GCCATGAAGACAAGCGGCAACAAACCCAAAGGCAGACGGCGGCGCGGCTGTCCACCGGCACGCAGGATCGGCTGCGAATCCCAAGCGGCATGCATGTGGCTACCGCAACCGGCACGAACTCGGCGGCTCATGGGTGCATCTCCTGGAAGACGTCCCGGCCGCCATGGGCGCGCAAATGGCGGCCCAGCGCGTTTGCCAAATGCTCCAGCTGCTGCGTCGACCAGACCATGTCGTCGACTGCTCCGATGCCGCAGAGCCGGAACGCCGCCTGGCCCAGCGTCCAGTCCGCGCCCGCGAGGCCCGCCCGCTGGAGCTTGGCGAGGATAGCAAAGCAGAGGCGGACCTTCAGGGCGTGGACATAGTGGATTTTGGCCAGGCTCCTTTGAGACTGATCCCAGCCGTGACGTTCTGCCATCGCCTTCAGCGCTTCAATCAGCTTTTCGCCCTGGCTCTGGTTTGCCCACTGAAGACGCTGCGCTTTGAGCTGGCGCTTGGCGAAGGTCTCCAGCGCCTTGTCGCTCTTGATGGCGGCAGTCGGATTGATGTCGATCGCGCAGAGCAGAGCGAGCGAGATCCACATCGTGCGAGCCTTCCGCGCAACGGGATGGTCGGCACGCGGCGCTCCCGCCGACTTGCGGGCCTGGGCGGTGAAACCCAGCCGTTCAAAGTCTCCGACGACCAGGCGCAACTGGGGGACCGTGCAGCTCCCCGCGCTGGTGACGCCCGCGACGCGCATCAACACGCCCTGATAGGTGTCGCCATCCAGGCCGAGTTGCTTCTTCGCCAGATGGACCTTGGCGAGCAGGATTTTGCGGGTCTTGTCTTCATCATGCCTGACAGCTGCATTTGCGGGCATATCAATCCTCCTGAAGATCACGAAAATGGGTGAGAATGCGGTTGGTCATCAGCCGGAACGCAGGGTCGCTCGCGCGCAGACCCTCGCCGCGCCGGGCCGCGTCGCTGACGGTCGACGGGTCGCGGTGGAGAACGGCGCCGATCTGGCGCAGGCTGCACCTGGTCAGTTCACGCGCCAGCCAGATCACCGCAAACCGCGCCCGCGCGATATGAGCGGCGCGGCAAGCACTGGTGATGTCACCGGCCTTCAACCCGGTTTCCCAGGCGACGCGGTCGACAATCTCGATCACCCGCACGCGGTTGGAATAAAGCGGCCGGGGCACCGCGCTCGCGATGCGCGCGACCAACAGATTGAGGGCGGATCGCACCGCGACTTCCGTCGCGCCGATCACCGACCTTCTCCCAGCCCCATGGCGAGCGCGATCAGCACGATCACGCCGCCGACTGCCAGCGCCATATAGACGCCGGCCATGCGCACCTGGCACTCGTTGTAGAGATCGCCCGATGCCGGGTCGGTCAGCAGCGCGCGGAGCGCTTTGTCGAACTCCGCGCTCATGCCGGGCATCCCAGGGCGCGGGTCCGCGCCGCAAGCTGTTCCAGGTCGGCCGCCAGCTTTGCGCTGTTCATCCGCGTATCGGCCAGGCGACTGTTGAGCAGCGCGATCTCCGACGCGATCCGTTCAAGACTGTCGCCCTGCTCGATCTGGCCATGCCGCGCCATCAGTTCGGCGCGACGCAGCACGCCTGCCGATACCCGGCCGCGCCGCTTCCACATCGAGACATTGCATTTGCCCATCCGCAGGGCGTCCGCCAGGGCGCTATCGGATCGGACGCCCAGCAGCGTCTTGAGATGCATGATCTCCGCCTCGACGCTCATGCCGCCACCGGATGGGTCGAAAGCTGCGACCATGCGCGTTCCAGGTGGCGCAGTTCCACTTCGCTGTTCTCGCCGCGCGCCAGCATCGACGCCAGTTCCATGGCGTAGGTGCAGCTGCGCAGCCCGCCCGGTCGCGAGCCGATCTTCTGGAGCATGGCCAGTACGTCGCCATCCTCGACGCCCCACGCGGTGGCAAGGGCGTCCACATCGTCACGCAGTGGAAGCGAGCGGATCATGCGCAGGCCGACGCGGCTATAGAGCTGGGCGAACTCGGCCTTGCGGGCGCCGCCTTCCATGCGGGAGACGACCTGTTCATTCCCAAGGAACGCGATCCCCACGCCCGTCCTGTCGAACCAGCCTCGGACCTCCTCGATCTGGTCGATGTTGAGATGCTGCGCATCGTCCAGGATCAACAGGCCTTGCGTGTCCCGCATCTTCCCCATGACATAAGCGGACAGGCGGGCGGTGCCGGTCGGGCCGGTAAAGTCGCGCATGGCCGCAAGGACTTCATTGCAGAGCGCGGAGATCGATGCGGTGGACTTGAGGAGTTCCACATACCAGACGTTGCTCGCCTGCTCGGCATATTCCTTGGCCGCCGAAGACTTGCCGGTACCAGGACCGCCAGCCCAAAGCGTCATGCGACCGCGCTGCGCCCATGCGAGAAGGTGCATGACTTCGCTGGCAGTGCGGGTCTTGAAGAAGCCGGGGATTTCCGGCGCTTCGACCTTCAGTTCCGCCTGGCGGCTCAGCGTCTGGCGATAGCGATAGATCAGCTTTGCGATCTCGCCGTTGCCGCCCGCCGCCGGACCACCGTTATATTTGCCGCTGGAGAAGACCGACAGGGTCGAGCCGGGGCGGCCGATCAGACTGGAAAGCTGCGCCCAGCTCAAGCCCCGGACCTGCTTATGCTCGTTGAGCCAGTCCCGCTGATCCTGGATGAACTCCGGCGACTCCTCTATTTCGTTTACATTGTTCATGCTAACCACCTTTCGCTTGTCGCGGGCGTCTCGCCTCGCGGTAGGAGGCCGTGGCGTGCGCCTTCCAACTCACGCGCCACGGCCTGTTCTCATTCGACCAGCCGCAGGCCGCTGACGGCGCTGGAAAACTGCTCGATGAAACTGTCCTGAGAAGCCCTTGGAGAGGCCTCTGAAACGGCTTTGAGAGCCGCATTTCCTCGGAACCGCGTAGGCCGAAGGACGGCCGGTTCGGGCATCGGCGTGGCGGCAACCTCCATCCGCATGCGATCGGCCAGTTGCTCGGCCGACAGCAGCTGCTCAATGTCGCGGGCCTTGCGCACCGTCTTGCGCAGGTCGCCGCGCAGCTTGGCGGTACGCTTCGCCGCGCCCATGTCGTCAAAGCGGGAGGCGTCCCAACGTTCGGCCGTGCAGAGAAACTGTCCGCCCTGGTCGTAGACGTGGACGGGGAGTGACAGGTCGTCCGGATCGAACCGGACGGTCAGCAGCTGGCCCGCATAGCGGCTGAGTTCGGGCGACCAGTAGCGATTGTCGGCGATCGTGACGGCGCCGCTCTTCCGGTCCGGGCGCAACTGCTCGCCGGTCAACAGGGCGAGGCGCAGATGCTCCTCGGTCGCCTTGCCGATGGGCGAAGGCGCATAGCTTTGCGCGAAGGTGTCGGCGAAGCTGCGGCCCCGCGCGGTTTCCGTCCTGCGCCCGGTGCGCTCATTGTGGATGCGCATGCCCTGCTCGACGATTTCGAGGAAATGGGCGAGCGGAACCGCCTTCTCGCGATAATTTTCCGGCTTGTTGTCGACATGGTTGCCCGACCAGGCGCCCGCGCAGCGCGGGTCCTTGGCGATCATGTCCGCCACGTCGCGCCAGGCGCGTTCGATCGGCTTGGATTGGCCGGAATAGGGCGTCGCCCAGCTGATGCCGATGCCAAGCGACGGCAACAGGCCCAGCGGCTCTTCCTCCCGCACCTTGAACCGATAGCGGTTCTTGACCCCGCCGCTGATCCATTTGGAGGCGAAGGCGCGGCCGTTATCCATGACGCAGCGATTGGGAATCCCGTGCCGCTTCAGCAGATCGGCGAAGGCGAGCCGCGTGAGCAGCGCGCTTTCCGTGTCGCCGACGCGCCAGGCCAGCATCATGCGGCTGAAGATATCCTGGATGCCTACAAGGATCGGACGGGCAATGATGGGCTCGCCGCGCAGATCGGTGCCGAAATTGACGAATACGTCGAACTTGTGACCGTCGATATTGACCATCTCCATGGCGTGGAGATGGGCAACGGTGCGCTGCTGGGCCGGAACCATGGCGCGCAGCTGCTCGACGCCTTTGCGCATGGCGATCACAAGCCGCGGATCCACCTCACGCTCCAGCTTGCGAAGCATCGTCTTCTCGCTGGGCAGCACGATCCCGCGCGGAGCGGCGTAGAGATGGACAGTCCGCCAATAGCAGCTGCTGAAGGTGGGGCGTTCCGGGCGCAGATAATCGGACTTCAGCTGTTCCCAGGCTCCAGCATCGACCTCCGCTTCCTTGCCGCCGCCCTTGCGGCGCGGAGCCAGTGCGGGGAGCCGGTCCTGGCGCGGCACGCCATTGACCAGCTTCAGCCAGTTCCAGATCGTCTGCGGGCTGACCTTCTTCGACGCCTGGACGGCGTTGATCGCGGCGGTGCGGTTCATGCCCGCCGCCTCGAAACAGTCGACCATATCGATCACAGCGGCGCGGCGCTGGGCTTCCGCCTTCACCTTGTCGCTCTGCATTTCGAACCAGGCCCAGCCATGCGCCTGGCGCGCGATCGACACGGCGTCCTCGTCATTGGCCGGCGCCCATGCGATTCCCCGCTTGACCAGATCGGCCTTTGCCGCGTCGGGAAGGAGCGAGAGGTGATATTCGAGCCCGCCGCCGCGCCCTTTGCGCGGACGGGCACGCGGTGCGCCGTTTTCATCGACGCTCAGCCCCCAATTCTCGATATCCGCTCGCTCATTGACCTTGCGCTTGGTCTTCGGCAGGCCCGGCAAGGAGAGATCGGCGATCTCCGCTGCGGTGAACCAGCTTTTTCCGCCCCCCAATTCAATCATGCGCGACTGTTCCTTGTTATCGTCGGGGCCATCCGCTCGATCTGTTTGAGCTGGGCCTGGAGTTTCGAGATTTCGGAGCGCAGATGACCGACCTGCGCTGCATGGATTTCCTCGCCGACCAGGACAGCCGCGCCGATCTCGCGCAGCTCGCGGTCGAGCAGATCAAATCGGTTGGTGACCGCGATCAGCGCCAGCATCCGGGCGAAGCTGATATTATGACCGTCACGGGCTGGGCTGGCATAGGCATCCAGCATCAGCTTGGTGACTTCCTCATCCAGCAGGACGGTCATCTCCGCCGCGATGACGCGCCGATCGCGATCATCATCCTTCAGAATTTCGCCCACCGTGCGGGCCACGCGCGCATCCATGCCAGCCAGCGCCGCAGGAAGCGTCGCGGGCTGCGGCGCATCGAACGTGAAGGCGAACTGGGCAGGACTGGACACGCGAGTCTTAGCCAAGGATCACTCCCCGGCGTTCGAGTTCCGCCACGAGTGCCACCGTCGGCACGTCGCGCAGATTGCTTTCCACGAGGCGCAGGGAACGCGCAGCGCCTGCGGTCCCGCGAACGAGATATCCTTCGCGGATCAGCGCATCGACAACGCGATAGGAGGCTGACTTGGATTTGACGCCCAGCTGCCGGCTGATCTCGACATAGGACGGGCAGACGCCGGTCGACATGACTTGCGCACGTATGAAATCGAGAGCGTTCTTCTGGACCGGCGTCACTTGCGATCCTCCCGGCGAGGAGGAATCGCGCCAAGGATGCGGCTGACGGCGTTGCTGTCGAACGCAGCCGGGGCGGACCTCAGGTTCGAAGTCGGGCCGAAATAGCCATAGAAGGTGATGTAACGGATTTTGCGCATCGTCAGTCCCTCATCATCCAGGGGGCGTCGAAGGCGAGGAAATCGCCCTGATGCGGCTCGGCCGCGTCCATTAGATCAGCGGTGCGGTCGGCCACTTCAGCGTGCGCGCGCTGGCGCAGCGCAAGGCGCTCTGCGGCCTTCAGTTCGCGCAGTCGCAGGATGGTGCAGCCGCGTTCCATCGCCTCGGCAAATTCCTGCCGGGCGCGGGCGAAGCGGGCGGCCTGGACCGACGCGGCGGTCATAACGGCTCTCCCGTGATCGGGTGGCGCATCAAGGAACTGCGAGCGTTCGGCAGAAACGCGGGGCGCGGCGGCACCTGAATATCGTCATGATCGGACGCGGAAAGCGCGCAGCTCCATGCCCATATATCGGCTTCCTTGACCTGTTCGTCGGTCCACAAAGCTATGACATGGTCCGGAACGTCTACCGAATGACAGGCAAGCAGCCGCAGCGCGGTAGCGTCGTTATCGCGCCGCCAACCGATCGTGGCCGTCATCACGCCATCGTCGCTGATCTCATAATCGCAGCGGTCAACTTCCGGCGTAGCAGGTGCGGCCTGCGCAGTGAGAATGCCATACGCCTCCAGAAAGTCTTTCTGGTACCGCCACCAATCATCACGCGGCTCATCATCATCCCATTCGGCGATTTGTTTTGCCATGCGCGACAAAAGGGCATCGATGTTGTTCGTCATGCGGCCATCTCCAGCTGGGGGAGCGCACCGACGCGACGCAGATCGAAATCACGGTCGATCAGCTTTTGCGCGGGGGTACGCGGGGCGATGAGGCGGGTGATGGTGGTCGGCTTGGGAATATGCCGGTCCCACACATACCAGGCGTAATCGGTCTTTCCGCGACGCCAGGCAGTCGGCTTGCCGGTTACCGGATCGCGCTCGTGCAGCGCGGTTCCTGGAGGCATCGACGGGCGGTCGCAGAACTCAAGAATTTCGAGCGGCGGAAACTCTTCCCGCAAGAAGCCGTACCGCTTCTCGCTGGCCCGCCACCGGATCGGCAGCAGCGCGCAGACCTTGCCGCTGGCGAGCTTCAGCGCCCTGCGGACGCAGCGTTCGGCAATGTCATCCTCGTAGGAATAAGGCGGGTTGAAGACGATGCTGAGCAGCGGCCAGAACTCGGCCATATGCGTCTGATCGCCGAGGAAATCATGCTCGCCCATGAATAGGTGCGGCGGCTCGGTTGGAAGCCAGCGATCAACCAGGTCAGTGCCGATTGTGGTGAACCCTTCCGCTGCCAGCGCGCAGGGAACGGTGCCCAACCCGCAGCAGGGATCCCAAACGGTATATTGGCGATCCAGCTTGGTCTCGTGCAGCAGGGTGCGCACTGTCCAGGTCGGTTCGACATACCAGTCCTGCGGGTGCCGGTCGGGACGCGGGGAGGCGGCGCTCATCGGGCGCGCTCCAGTTCAACCTGACGCTCGGCCGCGTGCATCCAGGCATGAAGCAGCACGTCGCCGCCTGCTTTGTTCGTGCCCGTGATGGTGGCCAGGCACAGATGATAGATGCCGGCGATCAGCTTGAGTTCGGCGCCATGGTCGCGGACGAGCGCGTCTATGATCTTACGCGGCGACTCCCCGCTGTCCAGGCTGGAGCGGATGGCAAGGACATATTGGCCGAGCATCATTGGCCACACCTTTCCGGATGATGACGTTGGATCGCGGCCAGCAGGGAGGCTGAAGCGCGAGCCGCGGCGCCCCGGCCGAAAGCCAGATCGGTTGCGCCCTCGCTCATGTAGGCGACCACCTTGCCGACCGTTTCCGGCCTGATGTTCAGCGTCCTGGCGATCTCACCCTGTCGAGTGCCCGCGTCGTAAAGGTCCATGATCCGCGCTTCGAGTTGGGCGGTGCCCATGCCGTATTTTCCGCGCTCGGTGGGGGCGCCCGTGCCGCCGCGCTTCTTGGCGCGGTGGCCGCTGGCCAGGAGCGCGCTGACGGTGCTGACAGAGATGTTCAGCGCCTCCGCGATCTTCCGGTTGCTATATCCCTGCCCTTGAAGCGCGATTGCGGCAGCGGTGCGGGTCGGATAGCCGAGCGCCTTGCTCACAGGCGCCTCCCTTCGGTGAAGCGCACCCGTTCCCCGTCCGCCGCGATTCCGACGGCTGTCATCGCCTCGGCGGGCGTCTTCGGCGCGGCGCTCAGATAGTTGCTGCAATCCTGGTAGGCGCGCTGATACTCGCGGTTGGCGGCAAGCTGTTCGGCGTGCGGCGTCGTGCCGCGACGGGCGTTCATCGCCGCCCGCCAGGTCGCCCACAGGCGGTCTTTCAGCGCCTTCGGAAGGCTATGATAATGCTCTTTGCAGAAGAGCTGCCCGGCATTGAGGCGCGTCGAGCATCCTTCGACTGCGCAATGGACGTGATAATGGCGGCGGATCATGAAATCCTCCCGATGAAAAGCTCGATCGCGAAGCGACCCCACTGCATGACCAGCGTGCGTCCCTCGAAATCGTCGATGGATGGATCGTTGGCGTCCTGAAGCCCAACCGTGCTGGCGCGCACGATCCCGAAGCGGGGGAGCCAGTTCATGCCTCATCTGCCAAGTTGGCGAGCAGTTGACGCGCGATACGCTCGAGTGCCGTGTTTCCCGCCATCACGAACCGGTGCTTCAAGCCCAAGGCGTCGGCAACGCCGGACCATGAAATGGCATTGTCGGTGACAATCGTCTCTGGCCGGAAGTCGAAGGTGCGCTGGAGTATAGTGTCGAGCGCCCGGACGATCCCCATCCTACCAGAGCGAGTAACGACCTCACGCTCAAGGCGCGCCGACTTCGGCTCCCAGACAGCAAGGAGTAGCGAGCCATCTGGGCAACGGATTAGATCAAGGTGCCATTCAACCCCTGTCATATTCGATCCCTTCTTCCTGAATGCGGGCGTCGAGCGCGGCGCGAAGGGCGAGCAGCGCGGTCGGCTTCATCGTCTTCACGATTTCCGGGGCGATCTTGGCCTGGTCGCCGGCCGACAGGCGGGCGAGATTGGCCGTGGCGTTGTTCATGAACTTGGTCGCGCCGGTTGCGCCGGACGCCGCAGGGGTGGAAAGGCCAAGCCCCTCCTTCGCCTGGGCGAGTGTCAGCTCTGGATTGCTGATCAAGCCTTCGATCAAATCGCCGCGCGTGCGCTCGTCCTTGATGGCTGCGATATCGCGCAGAGCGGAGGCGTTCTCCCCTACGATGGGATGAACGGCGAGATCGCGCCAGAGGCCGGGAAATGGGGCAACGATAGCGCGATGGAGGGCGAGGTCGAGATACATCGCCCGCCTCGACATTCCCAGTCCTTCGGCGGTCTCATCCGCCCAGCCATATACGCGTGCAATGTTTGCACTCGTATGATCGGCCTCAGCTTCGTTCAGATCATCGTCGCGCTCGACGCCAGTAGCCTTGGCCTTCATCCCATCCCAGCGGGCCCGGATTGCGATCTGCTCAGGCGACAGATTGCCATGCCGATCTTTGAGCCGCGCTTCGGCTGCATCGGCGATGGCGCGGACAAAGCAAGCTCGCTCCAGAGGGCTGCGGGAGCCGCGCTCGATATTCTCCGAAGCTTCGATTTTCCGGAGCGTGGCTTCGTCGCCGCTCACTTCGATGGCGTCGATAATTGCCAGCTGTTCGAGCTTCGCCCCTTCCAGGCGGTGAAGGCCAGCGACCAGCGTCCACGGCTTCTTTGCACGCGGTCCGCTCTGACGAACCTTGATCGGTTCGTTCTGGCCATCTTCGGACATCAACCGTCCGATGGCGGCCGCCTTATCAGGCCAAAAGGCGCCGAGCCGTTCCCCGACCAGAACATCGCCTGGGGAGAGGGCGAGGATAACGCCTGCCACGTTCGTGGCTTCCTTCGCAGCGGTGGCCATGTCTAGCGGGCCTCCGCATTTTGACGGTGCGGTCTCCGCGCCCGTCTGCTATTCTCCGAATATTCGGATTGCGAGAAATCGGATATGGGACGCGAGATGACGGAATTGATTGCATTGGAAACGCGCTCGCTGGCGCGCCCGCGAAGCAAATCCGTGACCGACTTGGGAGGGAGGTCATACTGACGCTCAAAGGCTGATACGCTCGCGAAACGTTTGCGTATCGCGGCCTTCACGTCCTCCGGGTGCATTCTAGAAAGTTTCATATGCCGCTTCCGAAAATTCGTAACGAGAACTCGGATAATCCGAAAAATCGTAAGCGTCAATCGCTTTATACCGAAAATTCGGTTGGTAAGCGGTTGGTGGAGCTATTGAGTGGGCGAGATTTCGGATGGTTATCCGAAAAGACCGGGATTCCGGCCAGCACGCTCAGTGACTACGTGCAGAAGGGCATTTCAAAAGCCGATAATGCGGTGAAGATCGCAGACGCCTTTGGCGTGACAGTTGATCGGCTGCTGACTGGCCGCGTCGTTGAGCAGCATGTTGCCCCTCCGGTTGTGGCCATAGATGACGCAGAATGGGTCAGCATACCCTACTTCGATCTGCGCAATATTTCTGATACTGGGAAAGGCGAACCGCTTTCTTGGACGCCATTTCGGAAGGATTGGCTTAACCGAACTTTAGGAACTGCGGCCGAGTTATACTTGGTACGCCTTCTGTCTGACTATGAGAGCAGGAGAGGCGACAAGGATTTGTATGAAGGTGACTTGGTTTTCTGCCGAGAATGCGAACCGTCAGATTTGGTAGATGGTTACATCGTGATTTGGCGACGGGAGCAGGGCCTGAAGGTGGCTCGTTATTCGCTACAATCCCGTGAGCGGGAAGAGGGCGACGTGATCTACGGAGATGAGGTTAGCGATGACCAGTTTGTCCCAATTGCCCGAGTTCTCGGAAGGCTCTTGCAGCGTGTCTAACGAAAAATCGGAGCGGGGCGCGGCTAAATATTGGATCCTCATTGCCACCGTTGTGATTGGGTTTGTCGTTTGGCGTTCAATGCCTCCCCAGGCGGTTGCCTTGGCAAAGGATAGCATCCGCACGCAGTTAAAGGACCCGGCCTCGGCCCAGTTTCAGTATGTCAAACAATGTCCCGCCAATTCAAATATGGTGGAAGGTGACGTGAATGCGAAGAACAGCTTGGGTGCCTACACGGGCTTTAAGCACTTCTATGCAGTGAACGGCTTTAGCTACCTCAGCGACTCGCAGACGCCGCTGACGAACAACGGCAAGACATACAGCTATGCCTATCAGCTCTCTCTGGCCTGCTACAAAGGGGCCGATCCTGATCTTGAGAATTTCCACCGCGCCGTCGCGGCAGGTACTGCGATCGCCGTTCCATAACGAGACGACGCGTTCCCCCTAATTGACTCTCATGTTCCCTATATGTTCTCATCTGTCCACCGGCACCGAGTCGGTCAAAGGAGGAACATATGGAACATCCAAGCCCATCTCAGTTCGAGGCTCGCAAGGGCTGCTTCGGCCATTGGCTGCTGGCCCAGATGAAACGCGACGACGATATCGGCGCCCTCGCAAAGGTTGCGTTCACCGATCCGCGATTCCCCAAGGAAGGGGACTATAAGGCGGCCTCCAAATATCTGAATACCGTTGGCGCATCGGTGGAGATGCATGAAGCCCTGGCAGAAGCCGAAGCCGATTGGCTGGCGATCTGATGAACCGCCGTCGTGATCCCGCTTATTGCTTCGGCGTCGGGGGCGTCGCAAAGGCGCCATGGCGACCGGACCTTCGACAGGCCCAGGCCGACGCGATCGACGCCGGTTTTGCCACCTGGGATGAACATGAACCGGCGCCGGGCAAGGACCGGCAGATCTACATGCACCCATTGGCGGAAGTCTGGACGACGCAGGAGTTGGTGCCCGTCCTCCCGCGTGAGGTGATACAACCACGGCCGGTCCAGGCCGAGGCGCAACTATCCCGGATCGACCGCATCATTGCGCGCCGGGAAGGAAGGACCCGCTGATGCCTGGTAGGAGACGCAAGGGCGAACGCCCGATCGAGAAAAGCCAATTCTATATGCCGTTTGGTGACAGCCATCCGATTGCACTGGCTATTCGCACGGGATCGCGATGGTTCGACGCTTGGCAATTCCAGAATTCGCTGCCCACAGTCCGCCTGGCGAAGCTCACGGGCATTCCTGCGGATCGCCTTCTTGATCTGTCCTGCGGCGCGGCCGTCACCAGGTTGGAAGTTGCGGCATTGGCCATGGCCTATGGCGTCCAGCCAGCGGATATCATAGCATCGCTTCCCGATCCTGCATTACTGATCGAAGGGAAATGACGCGGTGTTGAATGAATGGTCTGACCGGCAATCGGAGCCGCGCCCTCGGCGTACCTTCGGCGACATTGTTATTGGCCTGGTTTGGATCGGCGGCACCGCATCTTTCTTGATCGGAATAGGCATGGCCCTGCGATCGCTGTTCTGAACATGGGTGACGACGATGGACGACGACAGGCTCAGACTGGAAGCGGCCATGTGGAAGGCAGGGCAGCACTTGTCGAAGCGGCTTAACACCATGCTGGGCGATCTGAGCGCGCAAAGCATCTCCCTTGATCGGGATGAAGCTTTGCTCGCTCTCAGCCTGATCGATGCGGCGGTTGAAACGCTGGAGCGCGGCACAAAAAACGGTCGCTGAAATTCGGCCCACTTCTCGGCGGCATGACTCGCGGTTTCGCGCTGTTCGATCTGTTCGGAAGCCCGACAATGCGGGCACTTTTGGAAAGTGGGACCACAATTCCGAACTGGGCCCCCACTGGTCCCACTTATTTTTGCATTTTCGTTCCTGAAGGATCGTCGTGCAGCGCCCGTAAGACTCTCTTAGAAGGCCAAAAGCCCCGACTTAGCGGGCTTTAAAAGGCTCCGCCGCGACGCCTCGCAAAATCCTCTTAGAAGACGGCCACTCCAAATTGTCTGGTCCCGCCGCTGTCTAAACGGCGCCCCACTATAGACACAGCGAAGGCTGCCCGATTTTCCCGCAAAACGTCGAAAACGCCCGATTTTTCGCGGCTCCATCCCGCGAGGTCCCGCATGATCCCGGATAATCCCGTCACTCCAGAACCTCCTGTCCCCTTACAAGAGGAGCGCGGGATAGAGCCGCGAGCGCGGAATAGGACAGAGCGATTTCACGCCTGTTCAGGAAATAGGATGTTTTTTGAGGGACCTGTTGCTGCTGGGTCACATGATGCTGATGGAGCCATGCCGTCCGGGCCGGGATGTTAGGGGGACGGTCTGGAAGCGACCATTTGTGGACGCTCAATGCCCATCGACGTGATCTCCGTTGCAGACATTGGCGGGATCGCGGATAATTGGAATATGACAGATCCAACCTCCTCGCCGCCGTCGCGGAATTGGTTCAGAT